>Ga0247725_1000164_pt1 | contig 74297 bp, 76 predicted proteins | sample OKSTACKMCFT3sol_FD_183021 | JGI IMG/M metagenome (GOLD analysis project Ga0247725, IMG submission 183021) | Subsurface sediment microbial communities from gas well in Oklahoma, United States - OK STACK MC-FT3-sol | ecosystem: Environmental > Terrestrial > Deep subsurface > Rock core/Sediment...
ACTTGTTTTGCCAGATCCAGACCAATGCGACTAAGGTTCATGCTGACTCCCCCTCCGGGACTTGTGGCTGCACCATTAGTCTGGCGCTTGACGCCGTAGGAGGGAGGAGTCCATTTCATTGCCCTACGCACCCCGGAAACGCCGGACAGCACCCCAACTCCGTAGGGCGAATAACCGCTCGCGGTTATCCGCCGCTTATCCGCGACATCGGCGGATAACTGTGGGGAGGTGACTGTTTTGACACATGCCAAAAGAGGGAGGGATAGGCCAGAGCCCCTATAGCACTAGGGCTCCAGCCGGACAGGCGCTGTGGGACAGTTTGGAAAAAATCGATCAGGATTGAGCAAGGACTGCAAAATATTGATCGTTAATTGGCACGGAATGAGCGCTAAGCCATCCATCGGCCTGACCACACGACGCGCCCGATGATGTCAACTGCTTCCAAGTCCTGCTTAGAGACGAACATTGTCTGATAGGCAGGGTTAGCACTGATGATCGCGAGGCCGCCATTGATCTGCCGTTGGACGCGCTTGGCGTACAAGTGGTCATCCAGGCGAATGACGTAGACAGCTTCGTCACGAACCTCATTGCAGCTGTGATCAATCATCACCGTATCGCCATCGCTCAACAGCGGCTCCATTGAGTCACCGCCGATGCGGACGGCCGACATATTCGCTATCTCCAGGCCTTGCTTCCGCAAGCTGTAGCGAGTGAACGCCAACTGAGCGAGTATCCGTGCCCCCTCTGTCCAGGAGCCGTGACCAGCGCTCACCCGAGCGTCATACAGAGGGATATAGGCGTAACTGTCGTCTCCCTTCTCGCGACTATCTTCCGCAGACGTAGGGGTGCCGAAAGCCAGCCACATAGCGGAAGTCCCTGCGGCCTGGGCGATCTGCTCAAGTCGATCCAAGGTTGGGAAAGTCTCCCCCGACAGATAACTGCGCAGGGTAGCCTCGGACAAGCCGCATTCCTTAGAAAATCCTCGCAGGCTTTGCGAGGAAATCGCCTGTTTCAGACGGATTTTGAAGTATCCGATTCCATCCTGGGGAATCGGATGCCCAGACAATTCAGTCGGGGCGCCATCCGTTTGTTCGTAACCCATTGATTTTCCTAGTATTCATTGTTTTTCCGCGCGCTGTTGCGAGAAAAAACTAAACGGATGAGTGGAAATCCGTTGCTGTGCGAGGATTTTCTCGCTATGTTTATGCCCTAAGTCACGTTAGACACCCCAAAAAAACCACCCTGCACGGTGGTTGAGATGGAACGTAGGCATGAACAGAACCGAAATCCCCCGCGACAACAACGCCCGTTGGGAGTGGATCAAATACCAGCTCCGCACCAGAGGATCGTCCCTGGCTGAGGTTGCTCGCTCCCTCAACGTCTCCAGCCCAGCGGTCAAAAACGCAAAACTGACCCCCTACCCTCGGGTAGAGCGCGCCATCGCTGCCGTCCTCAACCTCAGCCCCCTAGTGCTGTGGCCGGAGCGCTGGCTCGACGAAGAGAATCCGAAGCGGCAGCGGCCGAATCGTTCGGAGACCTTGCAGGCATATGTCAGACATATGCCAGGTGCTGAGGAAAATACCAGATACGCTGACCAAGCGCAGCGTAAAGCCGACGCGGGGGCTTGAACATGGCCCGCCGCAAAGACGACCGCACCCTAGACATCTTCGATGTTCCGCAGCCGGCTCGCGCTATACCCGGTGAGTGCAACTATGCCGCCCAGGTCAGCGAGCTGGTCAGCGAAATTCTGAAGGCCGCCAACCTCGACCGTTACGAGATTGCAGCCCGCATGTCGCGCCTATCTGGCGATGACGTGAGCAAGAACATGCTCGACGCCTGGTCGAGTCCCGCCCGAGCTGATCACAACCTGCCTTTCTACCGCGCCGCCCTCCTGGAGGACGTCTGCGCGAGCCACCTGCTGACCAACTGGCTGGTCGATGTGCGGGGTGGTCGCGTGGCCTATGGCCGAGACGCACTGCTCGCCGAACTGGGCCGCCTGGAGCGGACCCGCGAGGAAGCGGGTCGGCAGGCGCGTGAGCTGAAGCGAATCCTGGGGGAACCGTGATGGAAACCACCAACCTGACGGCGCTGCTCAGCAACCTGCGGCACGCCACCGAGTTCTGGAACGCAGTGAAGGAATCCGGCCCTGATCAAGACACCACCACTACTGGCGTCTTTTCGGACGCTCGTGAGTGGCTGACAACCGCCGCGCTTGCCCTCGGCAACGCCCTGATCGCCCAGCGCGAAGCTGCTGGAGGCGACCATGAGTGAATGGTTCTCTGCCCAAGAGCTTGCAGGGTTGCCAGGGGTTCCTGGAACCGCGCGAAACGTCAAAGCAATGGCCGAGCGTAAGTCGTGGAGTGGACGGCGCCGCGTCGGCACCAAGGCCATCGAGTACCACGTTTCGGCCCTGCCGAAGGAAACCCGCGCCGCGCTGCTGAACGCCGCCCTGGGCGAGGTGGCCACCAAGGCGGTCCGCCAGGAGACGCAGCTGGCCCTGGTCGAAACCAACCGCCAGCAACTGGTCGCCGATGCCCGCCAGGGGGTGCTGCACGCCCTAGACCTGATGATGGCCCGCACCGGCTACAGCCGGAAACGCTCCATTACCCTGATGCTGGACATGGCGCGCCTCGGCCAGGTCGAGCCGCAGCTGCTCGCTATGCTCAAGATGGCCCGCGATCCTCGCGGCCGCCCGAGCGCGGATGGCCTGCCGAGCGTGCGCAGCCTGGAGCGCTTCCTGGACCAGGCCGAGCGTGGCGCCCTGGTGCCGAAGGTCCGCCGCCCGGACATGAGCGTTCCCGACTGGGCGCCTGCCTTCATGACGATCTACCAAGGGCCGGAGAAGCGCAGCGCCCGCGCTGCCCATGCACTGCTGGAGAAGCACTGGCAGGGGCAAATGCCCAGCCTGGACCAGGTCTATGCGTTCCTGCGCAAGGTCGGCAACGTCAGCCGCGAGGTCGGGCGCATGGGTGAGCATGAAATCAAGGCACTGCGCCCGTTCATTCGCCGCGACTTCACCAAGCTACTCCCGACCGACGTCTATTCCTGCGACGGCCACACGTTCGACGCCGAGGTCCAGCACCCGATGCACGGCCGGCCCTTCCGGCCGGAAATCACCACCATCATCGACATCCGTACCCGTCGAATTCCGGGATGGTCCACCGGCCTGGCCGAGTCGGCCCTGGTGGTGGTCGATGCCCTACGTGACGCCTGCATCAAGGGCGGCGTCCCGGCCATCTTCTACGTGGACAACGGCTCGGGCTACGTCAACCACATGATGCGCGACGAGGCGGTCGGCCTTATGGGCCGCCTGGGCATCGATATGAAGAACAGCCTGCCCTACAACAGTCAGGCGCGGGGTGTGATTGAGCGCGTCCACCAGAGCCTGTGGATTCGCGCCGCCAAGGAACTGCCCGGCTACATCGGCGCCGACATGGACCGCCAGGCCAAGCTGGCCACCTTCAAGCTGACGCGCCGGGCCATCGCCAAGGGCGGCACCATGCCGCTGATGTCTTGGGAATCTTTTGTCGCGTTCTGCGAACAGCAGATTGCCGAGTACAACGACCGGCCGCACAGCAGCTTGCCGCGCATCGTTGACCCGAACACCGGCCGCCGCCGCCACATGACCCCCAACGAAGCCTGGGCGCTGCACGAAGCGGAGGGTTTCAGCCCGATGCGCGTCACCGACGACGAGGCCCGGCCGCTGTTCCGACCCCAGGTGCTGCGCACCGTCCGCCGCTGCGAACTGGAGTTCATCGGCAACCGCTACTTCGCCCGCGAGCTGGAGGAATTCCACGGCGACCAGGTGGCCGTGGGCTACGACATCCACGACGCCAGCAGGGTGTGGGTCTACGACGGCGAGGGCCGCTTCCTCTGCACCGCAGAGCTGAACGGCAACAGCCGCGACTACATGCCAGCTTCGTATGTCGAGCGTGCCCGCGAGAAACGCGCAGAGGCCCGCGAGAAGCGCGCCCTGGCTCACCTCGACGAGATTCGCGCCGAGCGTGACGGCGGGTATGCCCTGGAAATGGATGCGCCGCTGTCCATCCCCGGCCTCGGCACGATCACCCCCGAGCAACTCCGGTCGCGCAGCGCCGCGACCCTTGAAGTTCAGGCCGAGCGGATCGATGAACCGCACCCGACCGCAGCCACCACCCAAGCCACCACCGCCCAGGTCTTCACCCTGCCGACCGCTCCCGCCCAGCGCTACCGGCAGTGGTGCGAGCTGGCCGAGCGGCAACGCTCCGGCCTGCCCATCGAGCCGGACGCCGTCCAGTGGTTCGAGGTTTACCCCAAATCCAAAGAATTCGCCGCCCAGCAGCGGCAAGCATGAAAGGAGCTGTATTCATGACCACCCCGAAAACCACCCAACTGGCCAATGGCATGGCCGACATCGCCAACATCGCCCTTTGCGATATCGCCCTGGAGAAAGCGCTGTCGCGTACCTCCACGTTGCCCGGCCTGGTCTGCTTCTACGGCCCGTCCGGCTTCGGCAAATCCGTTTCGGCCGCCTGGGTCGCCAATCGCCGCCGCGCCTACTACGTCCAGGCCAAAAGCGTCTGGACCCGCAAGCACACGCTGAAGTCGATCCTGGGTGAAATGGGCATCAAGCCGGCCGGGACCATCCCGGAAATGGCCGACCAGATCGCCGAGGAACTGGCCGCCAGCGGCCGCCCGCTGATCATCGACGAAATGGACCACCTGGTCGCCGCTGGCCAGGTCGAGCTGATTCGTGATCTGTACGAGTCCAGCCAAGCCTCCATCTTGCTGATCGGCGAGGAAATGCTGCCGACCAAGCTGAAGAAGTTCGAACGCTTCCATGGCCGCGTGCTGAGCTGGGTTCCGGCCCAGCCAGTGTCTCTGGAGGACGCCCGCAACCTGGCGCCGGTCTACAGCCCCGGAGTGGCTATCGCTGACGATCTGCTCGCGCACCTGGTGAAGAAGTCCCTGGGCTCTGTCCGTCGCGTCGCGGTTAACCTGGAGCAGTTGGCCGAGGCCGCCACCGTTCAGGGCCGGCGCGAGCTGGAACTGGCCGACCTCCAGCGCCTGAACCTGGAGCTGTACACCGGCGCGGCCCCGAGCCCGAGGACTTCGAAATGAGCCTCGGCAAGAACCCGGCTCATCTCTGCATGGTCGGGGGCAAGAGCCCCCGCCAGCAGATGTGGGAAGTCATCCGGGCCAACCGCGAAGAGTTCACCGTCTACCGCGTGGCGCGCCGCTCCAACCAACACGACAAGACCGTCGAGAAGTATGTCGCCTGCCTGCGCCTGGGCGGCTACGTCGAGGCGATCCGCGGATTCAAGCGCGGCGAAGAGGTCGTTTTCCAACTGGTCCGCGACAACGGCGTCGAGGCACCGAACCTGAACGCCGATGGCAAGCCATCCCAGCAGGGATACACCACCGAGGCGGTCTGGCGGACGTTGCGAATCCTCGGTCCAGCGACCCCGGAGCAGATCGCCGCATCGGTGGCGGCCTCGGGCACGACCGTGTCGCCCAGCACCGTTCAGCGCTACTTCATCGACCTCCAAAACGCCGGATACCTGACCCGCAACGGCCGCCATTACGCCCTCAAGCCAGGCCGCTACACCGGCCCTCGGCCGCCCATCGTCCAGCGCGAGACGCGCCGCCAGGTCTACGACCCGAACCTTGATCAGGTCATGTGGAGTTCGCACGGCGAGTACCAGCACAACCGGAGTCGCTCCAAGAAATCAGAACAGGAGGTGCCGCCATGCGCCGAACACTGATCCCCATCGGCATCTTCCTGGCCCTCGGCCTACTGCTGATCCTGGCCGGTGATGCCCTGATGCTCGGCCGCCGCCTCATTGCCTGGCAGTGGGGGTGCTGATGGAACGCGCAATCGATCTGTCGGCCTGGGGCGAGCGTCCGCCTGTCTTCGTCCAGCTGCTCGCCGCTGAGGTGGCCCGCAGCAGCCAGACGAAAGCCGGCGAGGCAATCGGCATGAGCCGTTCGACCGTCAGCACCATCCTCGCCAACCGCTACCCGTCGCCCTCGACGATCCGCGTCGAGCGCCGCGTCCTGGCCGCGCTGAGCCGTATTGAGTGCCCGGCCTTGGGCGAGGCGGTGACCTCGGTCGAGTGCAGCGAGTACCTCCAGCGGCCGGCGCCGCTGAACAACCCCGTCGCGATGCGCTGCTGGAAAGCGTGCCGCGCCTGTCCACGCAACCCGCATACCGCCCCCATGAAACGAGAGGAACAAGGCCATGAGAACCGCATTGCCCTTGAAAGTCTTGACGCCTGACTTGGCCCTGAGCCTGCGCACCTTCAACGATGCCGCCCGGTTGCTCCAGCGCATGGGGGTTCGCCTTCATCGCCTGGAGCCGACAGAGGGGCGCGTGACCATCGCCGCAGATGACGCCCGCCAGCTCCTGGAGAAGGGGCTCCTGCTGGGTTTCCAGCGCGAGGCCTCGGCCGGCAGCACCCGTTACATCACCCGCTTCCAGGGCATCACCCTGGCCTGGAGCGAACCGATCAGCTACCGCGACTTCGCCGGCAGCAAACCCGTAATTCACTGAACAGGAGAACGCCAACATGGCACCGAAGAAACGTCTGAAATCCGCTGCCGCCGTCTACGTCCCGCAGACCCGCGAGCAGGTCATCAGCGATATCAAGAACATCGGCGACCTCCAGCGCGAGCTGGCCCGTCTGGAAACCGCAATGAACGATGAAATCGGCCAGATCACCGAGCGCTATTCGGAGCCGGCCGAAGACCTGAAGAAGCGCCTGGCGGTCCTCCAGGGCGGAGTCCAGTCCTGGTGCGAGGCCAACCGTGCCGAGCTGACCGACAACAACAAGGTCAAGTACGCGAACCTCACGACCGGCGAGGTCCAGTGGCGCATCCGTCCCCCGTCCGTGACTGTGCGCGGCGCCGATGCGGTCCTGGAGCTACTGCGCAGCAAGGGGCTAATCCGCTTCATCCGCACCAAGGAAGAGGTGAACAAGGAAGCGATCCTCAACGAACCCGAGGCCGTCCAGGGGCTGCCGGGGCTGACCCTGAACACGGGCATCGAAGACTTCGCCATCGTGCCTTTCGAAGCGGAGGTGCAGTGACATGGCCGAGGAAATCAGCATCGACACCATCATGTCGCAGGCCCAGGTATTCGCCAGTGCTTGGGCGCTGGTCGGGGGCACATTCGACGACGGCCACGCCATCGAGAACGCTGAGGAAGCCAAGGCTGAACTGCGCGAAATGCTGGAGGACTTCTGTTCGAACACTGACCTCCTGCGCGTGGCTGAGCTGCTCACCTCTTGGCACCAGAACGGGATGGGCAAGATTGATCAGGCGCTGAATGCGCCGGATACGGCCGAGGTTCGGATTGGCTCGGCCAGGCTCACTGGTTCCCAAGCCATCGGCTTCCGAATCGGCCTACGAGTGGCCCGCCAGTGGCTTGGCACACTCCCGCTATCGCTCACCAAACAGGAGGTGTGACATGGCCCGCAACCGCGCGCAACAGCTGTGCATCGTCACCTTGGACTATCAGCGCTTCCTGTTACCCCAGGCTGATGCACTCAAGCTGATAGACATCATGAGTCGAGCCGCAGAGGTTCAGGCCGACTACGCCTCTGGAGCTGGGTTCAAGTACACCGTCGGCGAAGTGCCGGAAGTCGAGTTGACGATAGTACGCCCCAGTCAATTGGTCATGCCGCAGGCCGAGCCGGCCCCAGCTACACCACGCGCTCGCCGGAAGTCTCCGGCCCAGGTCACGCACGATGCCATTCGGCTGCTGGAGGGGCTCTGATCATGACCAAGACGTTCGCCATGTGCCGCATCGACGGCCTGATCGAGCTGCGGGAGGAACACCCAGGCGAGGGCTACTTCGCCCTTGCCGTGGGCGACTTGGCCAGCGTGCGGGCGGCGGTCTTTGCAACCGCTGAGCCGCACCAGGTCGGCAAGAAAGTCGCCCGGCGCGTGCCGGGTGTGAGCCCCGACGCCACCGACCGCGAAAACCTGGGCTCCATCGCCCGGTACATCCAGACCCTGGGCCAGCAGGATCGGCCCGGCTTCCGTGCGCTGGGGGTGTGAAATGCAGCAGTCCAACCCCTTCAATCACCCCGGACAGAGCTACGGCGCCGTAGACGTCGATAGCCGACTCCGCGCCGTTGCCGGCTTCGACCTGGAGCAATGCCGCGCCGCGCTCGCGGTCACCGGCCTCCAGAAGATCGTCGAGCAGAAAATTCGCACCCGCATCCGCCAGCTGGAAAAGCAGGCATCCGCACAGAAGGAGGCATAGCCATGGCCGTATACACCATCACCCTAAGCGACACCGAAGGCGGAATAGATTTCTCCATGCAAGGCCCGCCGCTGCACGACTCCGAAGCATCGAAGATCGCCTACGCCCTTATGCAATCGACCATGTCCCTCGGCCGAGAACTCGCAAAGCAGAACGGAGTTGGTAACGCCGTTTCCTGCGCCTGCGACGAGTGCCTGGCACGGCGCGCTCGCGGTGAGGAACCGCAGCAGGAAATCCACTACACCACGGCCAAGAACCGCACCGTCCACTGAGCGAAACCGCCCCGGCCTGGCCGGGACGGTCTGCCGGACGTGGTGGTCCGGTACTGATGAGCAGCCACCCATGACGAACGAAACCAAGACAGACCGCCAGCGCCGCCTGGCGCGGGAACGCCAACGAGCGAAGCGCGAGCGCGATGCCCTGCGCCGCGCTGCGCTGGGCGGTCGCCGCTTCAACATGGACATGTACCAGGGAACGGCTGATGCACTCGATCTGATCTGCGCGGCCGGTGGCTTCGCCGAGCCGGCCGAGGCGGTCACCTTGCTCCTACACAACGTTGCCGAAATTGCTGAGCGTGACGCGTCACGTTTTGCCGAATTGATCCAAAAGAGAAGCCATCCAGGGAGGACCAAGCGATGAGCCTACGCGCCGTCAACCTCGCAAAAATCCACATCGCCAAAGCCCAGCTGGGCATGGACGATGACACCTATCGCGCATTGCTGGCTCGCGTCGCGGGCGTGCGCTCGGCCAAGGACCTAGGGCCGCGCCAGATCGACCACGTACTTGTCGAACTCCAGCGCCTGGGCTGGAAACCGAAGAGCAACCGGCAGGGCCGGGCGACGCCAAAAGTGCCGCAAAACCGGCAAACCGTGCTGCGCAAAATCACTGCACTCCTGGCCAGCGCCCATCGCCCCTGGAGCTACGCCGACCACATGGCCCGGCGCATGTTCCAGGTCGAGCGGGTCGAGTGGCTGGACGACAGCCAGCTCTACCGGCTGATGCAGGCGCTTATCATTGACAGGAGCCGCCATGAGTAGGTCTGAAGTCGATCTTCGGGAGGTCCAGGACATGCTGCCGGACACCGTCCGCGACATGGCCGGACGCATTGGCCTGCCGGCCACGCTGGTAGTAGTCGAGCAGCTCGGCGGCACGTCCTGGCGGATAGCCGAGGGCCGGGCGCGGAGGGGCGAAGCGCGCCGGGCTGCGCTGGCCGAGCTGGTGGGCAGCGACATCGAGGAGCAGCTCCACACGCACTATCGGGGCGAAGAAATTTACGTGGCCCGCTGCCACAAAGCACTGGTACGGTGGCGCGATCTGGAGATCGTCGAGCGCTTCGAACAGGGCTTGCGTGATGGGCAAACCGCCCGTAGCCTGCTCAGCGATCTAGCCCGCCAGTACAACCTATCCGACCGCTGGATATGGGAGATTGTCAACCGGCCGAGCGAGCCGGCACCGCAGCAATCCACCCTGTTCCACTAAGCCGGGGCGCAACGCCCCGGCCGGCGTCTCCGCGCCGATCCTGTCTCAGCCGTTGAAGTCAATCATCTAATCCCCCCTAGCATGTCGCCGCCACGATGGCGGCATGAAAGAGTTCAACGCCCCGCATCCACCGCGCAGCCCCCGCGACTACGCCGCCGCCATCCTGGCCGAGCCCAGCCGCGAGCGTCGTAACGCTCTGCTGGAAGCCTGCCCGGTCAACTGGCAGCCGCTTGTTCGTGCGCACGTCGAGGACGCCTTCGCGAAGGTCAAGGCGTATCGCCAGATGATGGACCACCGCGCCGAGTCGATCCGGCGCGGCCCGCCTCCTGCCCCCCGCGTCACCGACACCGATTTCCGCATATCTAACTACACCAAATCCGCCCCGGAGGTAGGCAATGCGCACCTATCAGCAATTCGGGCAGCGCTCGCAACGGAAGCACCAAATGCCTGATCCCGCATCCACCTCGGCCGGCAGCGCCGCGCTGCTGAAAATGTTTGGCATCCATATCAGCGCGGGCGCCCTGGCTGCCGCCCTGGGCTTCCTGGTCCTGTGGCCCCGGACCATGAAAGAGGGGTTTGCCCGGCTGTTCTGCACCATCGTCGCGTCCAGCGTCTTCGGCCCGATCCTGGTCGTTTACCTGCACTCCAACCGCCCCGAGCTGTTCGAGTCCGCCCAGGTGGTGGCCGGGCTCTACCAGTTGGAGCCGGCAGTCGGCCTGCTGTTCGTTTCCGCTCCGCTCCTGGTGATTGCCGGTCTGCCCGCCTGGTGGCTGATCGGGGCGGCCCTGCGCCTGTTTGAGCGGGACGGCGATTCATGGCTGGGCGCGTTCGCCCAGTGGGTAAAACGCAAACTGGAGAACACCTGATGGCCCTTCAACCTCGCGGCATCCGCAACAACAACCCCGGCAACATCGTCTGGTCGGCACGCAACAACTGGCAGGGCCAGCTCCCGCACAACCCGAAGGTCGAGCCGCGCTTCTGTCGTTTCGACACGGCGCATAACGGCACCCGCGCATTGGCCAAGCTGCTGCTGAACTACCGCAAGGTCTATGGCCTGCGCACCGTCGAATCGCTGATCGCACGCTGGGCGCCGTCGAACGAGAACAACACCCGCGCGTATGCCTCGGCCGTGGCCCGAGCGATGGGAGTTCCGCCGCAGGCCAGCCTGCACCTGGACCAGGCCACCCTGGTCGCCCTGGTGACCGCCATCATTCACCAGGAAAACGGGCAGCAGCCCTACAGCGCCGAGCAGATCGCCCAGGCCGTGCGGGAGGTGCTGTGATGCAGCGCCCCAGCGGAATCAGCCTCAGCGATCTGTTCGCGATCTGCCGTGAAGACCCGGCCAACCGATGGCTCTGGATACGCCTCTATCTCCGCGACCTGCTGGCCCGCGTCGTGATTCTGGCCTTCATGGCAATTGGAGCCGCAGGCCTCGCCTATGGCCTGGGCGGGGCGTTCGCCTACGGATTCATGCAGACCGTTGCGTCCTACCAGGTCCAGCTCAGCGTCGAGAAATCGCGATGACCTGGCGCGTCGGCCTGATTGTCTTTGTGCTCCTGGTGATGGTCTGGACGGCCGGCTGGTGGGGCGGTCGCGAGGCAGGCCTGGCCGATGGGCGCGCCGCCTGCGCCGACGCACAGACGCGCGCTTATCGCGACGTTCTGGAGCAGTCGGCGGCACAACTGAAGACGGTCCAGGACACCAGCGCGGCTCTTTTCCAGCGCCTGGCCAAGCGGGCCGACAGCGACCAACAAACTACTCGGGAGCTTCGCCATGCCCTGGCCGAAACCGCTGCTGATCGCGCTGCCTGCCGCTTTCCTGCTGGCGTCATGCAGCAGCTCGAAACCGCCCGTCAACGTGCCGCCAAGGCCACTACCGGCGGCCTTGGCTCAACCGTGCCCGACCCCGGTGGCGGTGACTGATGACAGCCCCGATGCCACCGCAATTGCGCTCAAACAACTCTACGACCAATACGGCCTCTGCGCCGGACTGCACTGGGACACCGTGCGGCACCTTCAAAAGGACTGATCCGATGACCGAAAAGAAAGCCTCTCCCGAGTTCGAACTGCTGCAACGCATCGACGGCCGCCTGGAGCGCTTCGAGGACCGATTCCCGCAGATCGAGCGTAAGGCCGTGCTGTACGGCTCGGCGGCCGGCGCGCTGGCGGGTGGCCTGGTTGCCTGCGGCCTGCTCGCGGCGCGTATCAAGCTCGGTATCTGAGGTAGCCCATGGCGCACCCGAAGGAAACCCGCGACGCCCTGCGCCGCGCCTACGTCCTCGACCGGCAGTCCCTTGAGGTCGCGGCCGCCATGTTCGGCGTCTCCTATGGCACCGCTCGCCGCTGGAAACAGCAAGCGGAAGCCGAGGGGGACGACTGGGACAAGGCGCAATCGGCGCAGTTGCTGGCCGGTGGCGGACTGGAGGACGTGGCGCGCCAGGTGCTGGCCGGCCTGGTTACCCAGTTCCAGGCCACGATGGAAGCCATCCAGGTAGACGCGGACATCAAGCCCGCCGTGAAGGTGCAGTTGCTCGCCAGCCTGGCCGACGCTTACAACAAGACGGTCAGTGCGTCCAAGCGCGTTCTGCCCGAAACATCAGCGCTGGCCACCGCCATGGAGGTGCTCCAGCGCCTGGCCAGCTTCATTCGTGAGCGGTTCCCGCAGCACGCCCAGGCATTCGCCGAGGTGCTGGAGCCGTTCGGCGAGGTCATTGCGAAGGAGCTTGGATGATGGACGTTGCAGTTCTCTTCGCCCGGCACGACAGCATCTACAAGAGCCTGCCAGGATGTGACGTGTGGGACATCGAGCGAGACGCCAGGACGTGGCCAGGTGGTACGCCAATTGTCGCGCATCCCCCGTGTCGATCCTGGGGCACCTTCCGCCATGTTGCGAAGCCCGTCGATGGCGAGCGTGAATTGGCATTGTGGGCCGTTGACCAGATTCGACGCTATGGGGGGGTTCTAGAGCACCCAGCCAGGTCCGCTTTGTGGAGGGAGAAACCACTGCCAGAGCCAGGTCAGCGGGACGATTGGGGGGGGTGGACCCTTGTTGTATCCCAATGGTGGTGGGGTCATCGAGCAGAGAAAGCGACCCGTCTTTACATCGTCGGATGCGAGCCTTCGGAGCTGCCTGCGATACCGTTTCGTATAGGCCCAGCTTCGCACGTCATTGCCCAGTGCCGACTGCTGCCAGACGGCACTCGAAAGCGGAAAGGACATCCCGATTGGCGACCCGAGGTAAGCGCCAGAGAGCGAGAGGCGACACCGGCAGCCTTCGCCTCCTGGTTGTGCCAAGTGGCACGGCTATGCGGTCGGAGGCACTAACGTGAAAGCCAAGTCCTTCCTTTCCGAGCTGACCGAGCTTGCCGTCCAGTTCCGTCGCCAGATCGAGGCCGAGGTCGCAGGTTTCGACCCCGACCCGAAGGCCAGCGCCGTCCGGCGTGAACGGGCCAGCGCGGACTATGAGTATTTCGCCCGGACCTACTTCCCGCACTACGTGAAGCGCGGTAACGCGCTGCTCCACGACTACCTCTACAAGCGGTTGCCCGAGCTGGTGGACCACCCGGACGGCCAGCACGAAGCCATTGCGGCGCCGCGTGGTAATGCCAAGTCCACCCTGGTGAGCCAGATATTCGTGATCTGGTGCGTACTCACCGGCCGCAAGCATTACCCCCTGATCATCATGGATGCCTTCGAACAGGCCGCCACGATGTTGGAGGCGATCAAGGCGGAGCTGGAGTTCAACCCGCGCCTGGCCATGGACTTCCCCCAGGGCGCCGGCAAGGGCCGCGTCTGGCAGGTCGGCACCATCGTTACGGCGAACGATGCCAAGGTCCAGGTCTTCGGCTCCGGCAAGCGGATGCGCGGCCTCCGACACGGCCCGCATCGTCCTGACCTGGTGATCGGCGACGACCTGGAGAACGACGAGAACGTCCGCAGCCCGGAGCAGCGCGACAAGCTGGAAAACTGGCTGAAGAGAACCGTTCTGTCCCTCGGCTCGGCCGACGACACCATGGACGTCATCATCATCGGCACCATCCTTCACTACGACTCGGTCCTGTCGCGCCTGCTGAAAAACCCGCTGTGGAAGCGGCGCAAGTTCAAGGCGATCATTGAATGGCCGCACCGCATGGACCTGTGGGAGAAGTGGGAAGAGCTTCTGCTCAACTCAGATGACGAAGGGGTCGCCGCGCTGGAGTTCTACCAGGAGCGCGCCGCCGCCATGGAGGACGGCGCGATCATCTGCTGGCCGGATGGGCAGCCCCTCTACAAGCTCATGGTGAAACGTGCCCGCGATGGGCACTCGGCGTTCGACTCGGAACAGCAGAACGACCCAGTCCAGGGCGAGAACGCCCCGTTCGCCGCCTGCATCACGTTCTGGGTCAACCGCCTGGCGCAGTGGATGTTCTACGGCGCGTGTGACCCGTCCCTTGGTAGGCAAGGTACCAGACGTGACCCCAGCGCCATCCTGGTGGGTGGGTTCAATCGGGAAACAGGCGTCTTGGACGTGGTCGAGGCGGGTATCCGCAAGCGCCTGCCGGACAAGATCATCGAGGACATCATCACCATGCAGCGGGCCTATCGCTGCCTAGTCTGGGGCGTCGAGGCGGTCCAGTTCCAGGAGTTCCTGCGCACCGAGCTGGTGAAGCGCTCGGCCAAGGCTGGTTGCCCAGTACCTGCCCGAGCGATCACGCCGCACGCCGACAAGCTGCTGCGCATCGAAAGCCTCCAGCCGCACATGGCCAACGGCCTCATCCGTCTGCATCCAAGCCAGACCGTCCTGGAACAACAGCTGCGCCACTTCCCGGCCGCAGACCACGACGATGGCCCCGACGCCCTGCACATGCTCTGGATGCTCGCGACAACCGGTTTCGCTTCCATGGAGTTCGCCCTGGTAGGCCGGCAAGGGACCGCCAGCTCTGGTGGATTTGACGATTCATTTGACGTAGGTGGCCGCATGGGCGGCGACTGGTAGGAGACGCAACGATGGCCGCCATCGTGGATATTTACGGCAACCCCCTGCGAACTCAGCAGCTGCGCAAGCAGCAGACCGCGCACCTGGCCGGTCTGGCCAAAGAGTTCGCCAACCACCCGGCCAAGGGGCTGACCCCAGCCAAGCTGGCTCACATCCTGATCGAGGCCGAGCAGGGGCACCTCCAGGCTCAGGCCGAGCTGTTCATGGACATGGAGGAACGCGACGCCCACCTGTTCGCCGAAATGAGCAAGCGCAAGCGCGCTGTCCTCGGCCTGGACTGGACTATCGAGCCGCCGCGCAACGCCTCGGCCGCAGAGAAGGCCGACGCGGAGTATCTCCACGAGCTGCTGCTCGACCTGGAGGGCATTGAAGACCTCATGCTCGATTGCATGGACGGCGTCGGCCACGGCTATAGCGCTATCGAGCTGGACTGGTCCCTCCAGGGACGGGAGTGGTTGCCGCAGGCCTTCGACCACCGGCCGCAAAGCTGGTTTCAACTGAACCCGGACGACCAGGACGAGCTGCGCTTGCGCGATAACAGCATCGCGGGCGAGGTACTCCAGCCGTTCGGCTGGATCATGCACAAGCCGCGTTCGCGCTCGGGATACGTGGCGCGTAGCGGGCTGTTCCGGGTACTGGCCTGGCCGTACCTGTTCAAGCACTACTCCACGGCCGACCTGGCGGAAATGCTCGAAATCTACGGTCTGCCGATCCGGCTCGGGAAGTACCCGCCCGGCACGCCCGACGAAGAGAAGGTGACCCTGCTGCGAGCCGTGACCGGCCTCGGCCATGCCGCAGCGGGCATCATCCCCGAGAGTATGTCCATCGACTTCCAGGAAGCGTCGAAAGGCTCGGCCGAGCCGTTCATGGCCATGATGCGCTGGTGCGATGACTCGATGTCGAAGGCCATCCTGGGCGGCACGCTCACCAGCCAGACCAGCGAGTCGGGCGGTGGTGCCTATGCCCTGGGGCAGGTCCATAACGAGGTGCGCCATGACCTTCTGGCGGCGGATGCCCGACAGCTTGCCGCCACGCTGAGCCGCGACCTACTCTGGCCCCTCCTGGTCCTCAACCGCTCCGGCAACCTCGACGCACGCCGCGCCCCCCGCCTGGTGTTCGACCTCAAGGACCGGGCCGACCTGGCCGCCATGGCAACGTCATTACCGCCCCTGGTCAAGCTGGGCGTCCAGGTGCCGGTCAACTGGGTCCAGGAGCAGCTGGGAATCCCGCTGCCAGCCAATGGCGAGGCGGTCCTGGTCGATCAGGTCGGCGCAGGTATCGCCCAGCTGAGCCGGCGCCCTGGTCCTCGCATCGCTGCGCTGGCCCAGGTGATCGGACCACGCTACCGCGATCAGCAAGCGCTGGACCAGGTGCTGGCCAGCCTGCCGGCCCAGGACATGCAAAACCAGGCCGATAGCCTGGTCGCGCCGCTCCTGGATGTGATCAGCCGCGGAGGTAGCGAGGCCGAGCTGCTCGGCGCCCTGGCCGAGGCATTCCCGGATATGGACGACAGCGCCCTGGCGGATGCCCTCCACCGGCTGCTGTTCGTAGCCGACACCTGGGGCCGGCTCAACGGCACGCTGGATCGGATCGACTGATGGCAACGCCAACCGAGGCCGATCTGCGGGCCATCTTCGCCATGCGGCCGGAGGCCGCCATTGAGTACCTGGAGCGCAAGGGGTTCGCCATTACCTGGAACTGGCACGATGTTGACGCGGCCACCCATGCCCGAGCGCTGACGGTGGCCAAGGCGGCACGCCTGGACGTGCTCCAGGACATCCGCGACGCCCTGGTCGATAACCTGGAACGTGGCGGAACGCTGCGCGACTTCCAGCGCAACCTGCGGCCGATCCTGGAGGCCAAAGGCTGGTGGGGGCGTCAGATAGTGGTTGCGCCGGACGGCGGGGCCGAGGTCGCCCAGCTCGGCAGCCCGCGCCGGCTGGAAACGATCTACCTGACCAACATGCAGTCGGCCTACATGGCCGGGCGCTATGCCGCCGCATATGAGGCCAGGGAAACTCACCCTTACTGGATGTATGTGGCCGTCATGGATAGCGTCACCCGGCCCAGCCATGCGGCGCTACATGGCAAGGTGTTCCGCTGGGACGACCCGATCTGGCAGCACATCATGCCGCCGAATGGCTACAACTGCCGGTGCCGAATCGTTCCGTTGACGGCGGCCGCTGTGCGTCGCCGTGGTCTGACGGTCGAGTCCAGCGCCGGCAAGACCGGCCAGGTGACCGTCGAGACGGGCGTAGACAAGCGGACAGGGGAGATTCGGGAACAGACCCTAACCACCCTGGAGACGACCGACCGGGCCGGTCGGAAGATCCAATTTCGCCCCGATGCCGGGTTCGACGGCAGCCCGATACAGAGCGCCCTGATGGACCAAGTGCTGTACAACAAGGCCGACCGCACCCTGGGAGCGCCTGCCGCCCTCGGCGAGGTCCAGGACGTGCTCCTGGACCCGGTACGCCAGCGCGCCTGGAAGGCGTTTGTGGACCGCTCCACGTCGCCCCAGGGACAGACGATGTCGGTCGGCGTCCTCGATCCGACCGACATCACCTACGCGGCTGCCCAGGGTGCCCAGCTCCAGGCTGGCGTGGTATCGGCCAGCGACACCGTGATCCGTAACAGCCCGGTCGCTCGCGAGCAGTTGGCGAACCTGCCGCAGCGCCTGGCACAGCCCGCCATGGTGCTGTGGGAGCGTGGCAGCGAGTCCTTGGTCTATGTCGTCCAGGACGGCGACTCGACCCTGGCGGTTCGGCTGCGCGGTGGCGTCTATGGGCCGGGCCAAATGGAGAACATCAGCCAGGTTACAGAGGTGACGATGGAAAGCATCGACGACGGGCTCGCCCTGGGCCGTTACAGGAGGGTTCGCTAATGGCCAATCGCATCGAGCTGGAGCTGGTGGACCGCGAGGTCCAGGAGCGCCTGGCGGCACTCTACGCGGCGGTAACCGACACCCTGCCGCTGATGCGCGGCATCGCTGCTGAACTGCTGGCCGAGACGGAGTTTGCATTCATGGACGAGGGGCCGGGATGGCCTCAGTTGAGCCCCGTTACCGTTGCAGCGCGAGCGGCGAAGGGGCGCGGCGCGCATCCGATTCTCCAGGTCACCAACGCCCTGGCGCGCTCGATCACCACCCGCGCCGACCGTGACCAGGCGCAGATCGGCTCCAATCTGAGCTACGCAGCTATCCAGCAGTTGGGCGGTCAGGCTGGGCGAGGCCGTAAGGTGACGATCCCGGCGCGCCCGTATCTGCCGGTCCTCAGAAACGGCCAGCTCAAGCCAAGCGCCCGCGATGCGGTCCTGGACGTCCTTCTAACTGCTCTATCCCAGGGGCGCTAGGGGGAATGAATTCGGACAAGCGGCACATTGTGCCTATTGCGTATTAGGCACAATGTGCCTAATCTAGCCTCATGCCAGCCACAACGGCGAGGCGCTAACAAGGATCGAAGCTATGAAAATCACCAATGACACCACCACCTATGAAGTGGCCGAACTGATGGGTTCGGAGGCGGACGAACTCGATGGACGCATCATGTTGGGTCTGCTCAGCCGCGAATGCGTGGTAGACACTGACGAGCTGAGCGAGGATCAATGGCTGGCTCTGATCGACGAGTCGCAGAAAGTTCGCCGCGAACAGGAAGCAGAATGATGACCATCAGTAAGACAGACATTGACTGTTACCTCCAGACCTACGTTGTTATCGACCCAGTAAGCAACGGGTGGCAGTGGGGAATCGATGAGAATGGAGTCGGTGGCGCCCTCCATCATGGCCGAGTAGAGATGGTTGAAGGTGAGAATGGTTACTTCGGTTTGCGTGGCGCCACTCACCCGACCGAGAAGGAAGCCATGGCCGCCGCGCTCGGGTATCTGTGGAAGTGCCGACAGGACCTGGTGGCCATCGCTCGCAATGATGCAATTGAAGCCGAGAAATACCGTGCCAAGGCCTGACGCCTCCAGCCATAACCCAGACCCGCGCTACCTGCGCGGGCTGCTCAAGAAAGCCGGCATCAGCCAGCGGCGCGCAGCCGAGCTGCTCGGCCTCAGTGACAGGGTGATGCGCTATTACCTGAGCGAGGACATCAAGGAGGGCTACCGCCCCGCGCCGTATACCGTCCAGTTCGCCCTGGAGTGCCTGGCGAACGACCCGCCATCTGCGTGATCACCTGATCCGCCCGCAAACGCGCTACACGCGCCGAAACGGGGTTAGCCGCTACCTCGCATCAGAGTCGGTGCGTTAACCCCGTTAGAACCCCGTTAGAAATCGCTCCACCGCCATCCGCGTGCTAGGGCTTGGCCAGAAGATGGCGCCGGACGGGTTCCGCAGTCGTTGAACCCCTTCCCGTAACCGCCGCGCTCGACCGTCGCCACCATGGCGGCATGAAGAAGAACCGCCTACACGTTGCCATCGCCGCTTGCTCTTTCCAGCTCCCCAAGCTGGAGGACGGCAGCGCCTGGATTCAAGTTACGCCTGCTGGTGAGTTCTGGCCCATGGATGGGCGCCCTATGGATGTGCCGGGCTGGCGGATCGATGCCGCCAGTGCCGCCGCAGTGATCGAGCGCGCACGGTCGCGCAAGACTCCGCCCGTCCTGGACTACGAGCACCAGACCCTAAAGAAAGAGCAGAACGGCCAGCCCGCGCCCGCTGCCGGCCGTTTCCTGGACTTCGAATGGCGCGAAGGCTCCGGCCTGTGGGGGCGTGTCGAATACACCGCCCGCGCCGCGAAGCTGATCGAGGACGGCGAGTACCTCTACTTCAGCCCCGTCTTCAGCTACGCCCCGGACGGCACGGTCCTCTCCATCCTCATGGGCGCAATGACAAATGACCCCGCCATCGACGGTCTGGAGCCTCTCGCACGCCGAGCGGCCGCGACCTTTGGCCTCTACAACCCCGACGAGGAAACCCCTGTGGATGAACTCCTGAAAGCCATCATCGCGGCCCTGTCGCTGGAAGAAGGCACTACCGAGGCAGAGGCCATTGCGGCCCTGACCGCCCTGAAGCCGGCCCTGGACGCCCAGGCGACCAACCTGGCCAAGCTGCGCGAAACCCTCGGTCTGGCCAAGGATGCGGACGTCGAGCAGATCGCCGCAGCCACCGCCCAACTGAAGGTCGCCGCCCCCGGTAACCCCGACCCGGCGAAGTGGGCGCCCGTTGAAGCCGTCACCCAGCTCCAGGGCCAGGTCGCGGCGCTGACCTCTCGCCTCAACGGCGGTGAGCTGGACGGCCTGATCAACAGCGCTATCCAGGAGGGCCGACTCATTCCGTCCATGGAGCCCTGGGCGCGTGAATACGGCGCCAAGGACTTGGCCGGCTTGAAGAGCTACCTGGGCCAGGCCAAGCCCATCGCCGCCCTGACCCAACAGCAGAGCGCCGGGCGTACCTCGGTGCCTACCTCGGTTGACCAGCTGGACGAGGCCGCCCTCGCGGTTTGCTCGGCCATGCAGATCAAGCCGGAGGATTACCTCAAGACCCTGAAAGGCCAGTAAGGAGGCGCTATGACCGCCCTGACCACCGACCGCAACACCCCGCTCCAGGACGCCGAGGTCATCGGCGTGCCGGTAGCGGCCAACGTCCAGGTCTTCGCCGGCGCCATCGTCGTGGCGAACGCTACCGGGTTCGCCGTGGGCGGCAGCACCGCCACCGGCCTGACCTACCTGGGCCGCGCTGAGGAATACGTGGACAACCGCAATGGCGCGGATGGCGCCAAGGTCGTCCGTGTGCGCCGCCTGAACGCCTTCAAGTGGGCGAACGACGGCAGCGTCACCCAGGCGCACCTGATGAAACCCGCCTACATCGTGGACGACCAGACCGTCGCCGCCACGGACGGCACCGAAACCCGCTCCCCGGCCGGCCGCATCATCGGCGTCGAACCGGACGGCGTGTGGGTGGAATAACAGGCTCACCAACGGAGAACCGGACACATGCTGATCAATAAGCAGAGTCTCAGCGCGGCATTCGTCGCGATCAAAACCATCTTCAACAACGCCTTCGGGGCAGCCCCCACCACCTGGCAGAAGATCGCCATGGAAGTGCCGAGTAACACCGGCAGCAACGATTACAAGTGGCTGAGCGCCTTTCCGAAGATGCGCCGCTGGATCGGCGCAAAGGTGGTCAAAAACCTGAAGGCCTACAAATACGTTGTCGAGAACGAAGACTTCGAGGCCACCGTCGAGGTGGACCGCAACGACATCGAGGACGACCAGCTCGGCATCTACTCGCCTCAGGCGCAGATGGCCGGCTTCTCGGCGGCGCAGCTCCCGGACGAACTGGTCTACGAAGCGGTCAACGGTGCCTTCACCAAGCCCTGTTTCGACGGCCAGTATTTCATCGACACGGACCACCCTGTCGGTGATGCCTCGGTGAGCAACAAGGGCACCGCTCCGCTTTCCAACGCCAGCCAGGCGGCAGCGAAGGCAGGTTATGGCGCTGCTCGCACTGCGATGAAGACGTTCAAGGACGAGGAAGGGCGTTCCCTCAACGTCTCCCCCAACGTGCTCCTGGTCGGCCCGGCGCTGGAAGACGTGGCGAAGATGCTGCTCACCAACCCGAAGCTCGCGGACAACACCCCGAACCCCTACGTCGGCACTGCTGAGTTGGTAGTGGACGGGCGTATCGAGTCCGACACCGCCTGGTTCCTGCTGGACACCACCAAGCCGGTAAAACCGTTCATCTACCAGCCCAGGAAGAAGCCGGTATTCGTTTCCCAGGTCAACCTGGATTCGGATGACGTCTTCAACCTGCGCAAGCTGAAGTTCGGCGCCGAAGCCCGCGCTGCTGCCGGTTACGGCTTCTGGCAGCTGGCCTACGGCTCCACCGGCACTGGCGCATAAGGGGGCAGGTCATGGCACGCAAAGCCGCAACTACCGCCAAGCCGACCACCAGGCAGGCCCGCCAGGCGGCGGGCGATGAAACCCAGCAGAGCGTCGAGGGCATCTTCGTGCGCAGCTATCCGCCGACCTTCCGGCGTGCTGGCTTCGCGTTCACCAGCGAAGGAATCGGAATCGCCCTGTCCGCCCTGACTGAGGCGCAGCTCAAGGCCATCAAGGACGAGCCCCAGCTGCGCGTCGAGTCCTGCGAGTTCCTGCCGGACGACGTCGGCGGCGAGGGTGAGCCGCCCGCGTCGGACAACGACACCCAGGAATAACCCACCCCAGCAGAGGGACCGCCCCTGGCCACGGATGGCCACCTATTCATCAGGAGTTCGACATGAGCGACCACACCCTGGCCATCAGTCAACTGACCATCGCCGCGCAGAACGCCGAGCACAACGCTCCGATCATCGAAGCCCAGGGCGACCTCGCCCAGGCCGAGCTGGATCGCCGGGTCGCTGCCGAGTGCCATAGCGCCATCGACGTCCTGGAGCACCAGGAGCCGCAACAGTGAGCTATTGCACCCAGGCCGACCTGGTCGAGCAGTACGGCGAGGCGTCCATCCGCCAGCTGAGCGACCGCGTCAATAAACCCGCCACGACCATCGACCCGGCGGTCGTGGCCCAGGCTATCGCCGATGCGGACGCGGAGATCGATCTCCACCTGCACGCCCGCTACCAGCTGCCGCTGGCCCAGGTGCCTGTGGTGCTGAAGCGCGTAGCGTGCGTGCTGGCATTTGCCAACCTGCACACCCAGGTCAAGGACGACCACCCCGCGATCCTGGATGCCGAACGCAAGCGGAAGCTGCTGAGCGGTATTTCCTCCGGGAAGCTCAGCCTGGCCCTGACCAGCTCCGGCACCCCGGCGCCCATTGCCAACACCGTTCAAATCAGTTCGCAACGCAACGATTTCGGGGGCACCTGGTGAGCACTGCCGAGCCGTTCGATTACCTGTTCCTGGAGACGCTCCTGGTCGAGCGCATCCGCGCCGAGGTGCCCGGCCTCCAGGATGTTTCGGGCATCCCCGATCTGGCCACCCTCGACGAACAGCCCCAGGGCTCGCCCTGCGTCTATGTCATCTACCTGGGCGACGGGATCGGCACCGGAGCGTCGCACCAGGGCGGTAGCCGGGCGATTCAGACGGTGACCCAGCACTGGGCGGCCGTGCTGGCGTTGTACTACGCCGACGCCCAGGGCGACGGCCAGGGCGCCCGGCGCGAAGCCGGCCCGCTGCTCGGCCGGCTGCTCATGGCACTGACCGGCTGGGTTCCTGATCAGAGCGTCGCCCCGCTGGCCCGCAGCGCTCAGGTTTCGCCAGTCAGCTACAGCAACGGGTTCTTCTATTACCCGCTGGTATTCACCGCCAACTTTGTCTTCCCGAGGCTCAAGTCATGGAAACCGTAAAAGTCACCATCACCGCCGAGAAACCCAATCACACCCATGCCGGCAAGCCGGTGTCGCAGGGCGACGAGATCGACGTCAGTCGCGCCGAAGCCGAGTTCCTGCTGCGCCGCCAACTGATCACCAAGATTCCCGCCGAGCCCAAGGCCGACGAGAAACGCGACAAGTAACGCGCAACATCTGATTCCTACGGAGGCCTCACATGGCACAGGAAACGTATTTCTACGGGCAAGGTGAGATTGACGCCGCGCCTATCGTCAACGGCGTCCTCGGCAAATGGCGCTGGATTCAGGATGTCTCGGCCATGAGCATCCAGCTCGCAGTCGAGAAGGTCGAGCACAAGGAAAGCTACAGCGGCCAGAAAGCCCTGGTCCGAAGCTTCCCCATCGGCAAGACCGCCACCGTCAACATCACCCTGCACAGCATCGGCCCGGACAACCTGGCGCTGACGCTTTACGGCAAGGTCGTGGCCAAGGGCGCGGGCTCCGTGACGGGGGAGGCACTTCCCGCCGACCTGGTGGCTGGTGATGTGATCCGCTTGGCCAATTTCGGCGTCAGCGAACTGGTCATCACCGACAGCGCGAGCAGTCCGGCGCCCCTCGACCCGCAGTATTACGCCCTGCGAGCCGATGGCGCCTACGGCGAGGTCCAACTGCTGGGTCTGCCGACGCCGGCCCCGACCCAGCCGTTCAAAGCGGCCTATGAGTACGCCGCCACCAAACAGGTGGGCATGTTCACCGCGCCGCAGCCGACCGTCGCCCTGCGCTACAAGGGTATCAACCTGGCCGAAGGCGGCGCGCCGGTCATCGTCGAGCTGTACAAGGTCGCGACCGATCCGCTCCAGGAACTGGCATTGATCAGCGACGGCAACACCGTCGCCGGTATGCAGATCAGCGGCGGAATCCTGCTGGACACCAGCAAGCCGGATACCGGCGACCTGGGCCGCTTCGGTCGCATTATTCAGCTGGGGTGAGTCATGAAGAAGCCGAACGACACCCCCGCCGATGACAGCCTGGAAGTTCTGTTCCCCGACCGCCGTTTGACGGTCGGGGGGGAGAACCTGGTTGTCCGCGAGCTGACCTTCGAAGAGCAGCTCACCCACCACGCGGCCCTCAAGGCCATTGCCGAGGCGTTCCTTCAGGTGCCGCGTGAACACCTCGAAGGAGTCGAGGGCGCGACCATTGCGCTGGACGTGCTGACGGAGCATTGGAAACTCGTTCTGCCGTTGATTGCCGTGAGCTGTGGCAAGGCGGATGACTGGGTCCGTTCGCTCCGTCCAAGCGACGGTGAGTCCCTGATGCTGGTCTGGTGGGCAGCCAACCAGGGTTTTTTCGTCCGCCGCCTGTGGCGCCCGATAGTAGTGGCTCAAGCCCTCCAACAACGTGGGGTCGAGTCTTCGCCTGCCTCGTCGCAGCAGGACACCAGCGCGACCAGCTCGGCCGCTACACCGAGCGACAGCTAATGCTGTTCTTCCGCGAAGCCGAGGCAGAAAAGGGCCGCCAGCAAGCCCGCGAGCTGATGGCGGTCAACCATGGCTTCGCCGGGGGCTCTGTAGCGATTGCCGCCTATGATCAGCTCATGAGTAATTGAACGTGGCCGACCAAGACCTTGTATTAGCCCTGCGCATCCGCGCTGACCTTCAGCAGGGTGCGGACCAGGTCGAGGAACTGTCCGACTCGATCCAAGCCGCTGGCGACCATGCCAGCCAGGCTGGCCGGGAGCTGTCCGGTTTGGGAGAGACGGCCGACCAGCAGGCGGCTCGGATCAAGGCGATGGTCGCCGCCTCCCTGCAACAGCGGGAAGCGCTGGACGCGCTGGCGGAAAGTTCGGATCGGATGAACACCGCCACGCGGGCAGCCACCAGCGGCTGGCAGGAAAGCGCCCGTGCGCAATCGGCGTCGATGAATGCCTACCACAACGCCGAGCGCGCCCGCGAACAGCAGGTTGCAGCCGAGCAACGAGCGGCCGAGGCAGCGGCGAAGGCCACCGCCGAGTTCGACCGGCAGCAGGCCGAGCTGGGAAAACTGCTCGCGGCCATCGACCCGGTCACTCGCGAGCTGGAGAAGCTCGACAGCCTCCAGGCGCGCCTGAATGCTGCCAGGGGGCGAGGGATCGACCCGGACGTCTTCACGACCTACAACGCCAGGCTCCAGGAGCAGCGGGACCGCCTGCTCGGCACGTCTGACGCCATGGCCGTGGCCGGCATTTCGGCAGGCCAGTACCGCCAGGCAATGCGACAGCTGCCGATGCAGATTACCGACGTGGTCACCAGCCTGGCCAGCGGGATGCCGTTGTGGATGGTTGCCATCCAGCAAGGCGGGCAGATCAAGGACAGTTTCGGTGGCGTCGGCGCGACGTTCCAGGCGCTCGGCGACCAGGTCAAATCGTTCTTCGGGATCGCGAGTAACGCCAGCGACGGCCTGGACGACATCGCCCGAGGGGCGGACGCTGCCGCAGCGTCGGCCAACAACGCCAAGACGGCTATGGTGGGGCTCAGCGGAGCAGGTAGCGCCTTTATCGTCATCGGCGCGGCGGTGGCCGCTGCGGGCGTGGCGCTGGCTCTGGCGTATGAGAAAGGCAGCTCAGAGGCGGACGAGCTGAACAAAGCCATCGTCCTGACCGGCAACTATGCCGGCACCACCGCCGGGCAACTGTCCGCCATGGCGGCGTCACTCGCCAGGGCGAACGGCACCCAGTATGAGGCCGTGGCGGTACTGTCGGAAATCACCGCGACCGGCAAGTTCACGGTTGACCAGATCGAGCAGGTTGCCACTACCTCCATCGCGATGCAGGAAGCGACCGGAAAGGCTGTTTCGGATACGGTCGCCGAGTTCTCCAAGCTGGCCGACGAACCAGTCAAAGCCTCTCAGCAGCTCAACGAGAAATATCACTACCTGACCGCCTCGGTTTACGAGCAGATAGCCGCCCTCGATCAGCAAGGCGATTCGCTGGGTGCCGCCCAGCTGGCCATGGACGCCTATAGCCAGGCAATGGACGAGCGGGCGAGCCAGATCGTCGAAAACCTGGGCACCCTGGAAACCGCTTGGAAGACCGTTGCCGGGGTGGCCAAGGGCGCCTGGGACGAAATGCTCGGCGTGGGCCGGACGGAGACGCCCGAGGAACGCCTGGAGCAACTGACCAAGGGGCAAGCCTTCCAGCCGGGTCGCGCTGTGGCCAGCGGGGCTGTCTTCGGTCCGTTGGGCTGGTTCAACGAGCTACGCAAGGCGTATCAGCGCAGCTCGATGTCGGACGACGAGCGCGGGAAGCAATTCACCGATGCCCTCCAGGAAATCCAGGACGAGGGCGAGAAGGCGCAGAAGGCGCGCCTGGATCGCTACCTGGAGGACGAGGCAATACGCGGCCAGCAGAGCATGGACAAGCTGCTGGAGTCGGTGCGCACCAACAAGGAAAAGCGCGACAAGCTCAACAGGGAGCTGGACCGGAGCATTGCCGCGATCCAGGCGGCTAACCCGAACGACGAACGCCTGCGGCCGGAAAATATCGCCGCCGCTCGCAAGGCCATCGATCAGAAGTACAAAGACCCGAAAACCCCGAAAGGACCGTCTACGCCCCTCGACCAGTCCAGCGTCACCGAGGCGAAGAACCGCCTGGACCAGTTGCAAACCGATTTCAGAAACGCCGAGCAGAAGCTCCAGGCGCAGCAGCGCGCCGGCCTGCTGAGCTATGCGGACTATGTCGCGCAACGCGGCGAACTGATCAGCCAGAACAAGGACCAGGTCACCGCAGCCTATGAGGGGGAAATCCAGGCGCTGGAGGCGCTGCGCGACAAAAGTTCCACCACGGCGGCCCAGCGCATCAGCCTGGACCAGAAGATCGCCGAGGCCAGGACCAACATGGTCAAGGCGCAGAAGAAGGCCGACGCCGACCTGGAAGTCCTCCAGCTAAACGAACAGGGGCGCCTGAAGAAACAGGCCCAGGCAGTCAAGGCCTACAGCGATGCGCTCCAGCAACAACAGGATGCGCTGGCCCTCCAGGGGCAACGTGCCGCCGCTGCCGTGGGCATGGGCGCGCAACAGCGCCGCCTGTTCGATCAGCGTGGCAGCCTTGACGACCGATTCGCGCAGCAGCGCCTGGACCTGGCGAGCCAGTACGGTGACGGCTCGCGAGGCATGAGCCTCGACGAGTACAACGACAAGCTCAAGGCGCTGGAAGCTAACCATGCCGCGATGACCCAGCAGCTGCAACGCAACTACGCCGACCTCCAGGCCGCCCAGGGCAACTGGGTCAACGGGGCGACGTCGGCGTTCGCTGACTACATCGACTCCGCTAGGGACGTCGCGGGCCAGACCTACGAACTGTTTAGTAACGCCTTCTCCGGTCTGGAGGATGCCGTCGTTACCTTTGTGACGACTGGCAAGGCCTCGCTGGATGACTTCGTCCGCACCATGATTGGCGACCTGGCCAGGATGGCGACCCGCCAGCTGGGGGCGTCTCTGCTTTCCGGGTTTGGCCTGGGCGGTGGCACCGATGGCGGCGCCCAGGGGCTGACGGTCGGCGCCTCGGCTGTATCCGCCTCGGCCGGCGCCCTGGCGACTGCTGGCGGCACGCTCCTGAGCGGCGCCGCCGCTATCCAGGCCGCTGCCGCCTCGCTGGCCGCCGCCAATGGTGTCAGTGGGGTGACCGGCGCTGCGGGAGCTGCCGGGGCCGCTGGAGTGGCTGGTGGCGGGAGTGGCTGGTTGTCTTCGATCACCAGCATTTTCGGCTTCGCGGGTGGCGGCCAGGTCCAGGGACCAGGCACACCGACCAGCGACAGCATACCGGCCTGGCTATCCAACAATGAGGTCGTAATCCGGTCGGCATCCGCCATGCAGCCAGGGCTTACTCCGCTGCTGCTGGACATCAACCAACGCGGATGGGCGGCGCTACATGACTGGGCGGGGGCCGTCCGCCACGCCACCGGGGGCGTCGCCGGCATTCCCGCGCCATCCCTACCACGCCCAAGCATGGGCGCCGCTCAGATACAGGAACCGTCCAAGAACTTCAGTACCTCGGTCGCCAACTCGGTCTACCTGCACGCCGTTCAAGACACGGATCAGATGGCGGCCGACATGTGGGCCGGCAAAGGTGGCGAACACTTCCTGGTCTGGCTGAACAAGAACCGCCAGGCCGTTAAGCAAATTATCTAGGAGTCCCATGGCCACCGAATTCGGCACCGCCACGAACCACCAGAACCTGGTCGAGCGCCTCGTCCAGTTCCTTACTGCCAGCCCCGACCTGGTCGCGGCTGGCCAGGCCTACGAGAAGGTTTTCGACAACACCATCCCCGCGTCCGGCACGGCTATCGCCGTGCGCCAGGTGACCCTGCGCGCCCCTGGCCTGGGCGGCACCGACGCCATCTATATGGGGATTCAGAGCTACGGCGATACCGCCCTGGACTACTACAACCTTCGCCTGATGGGCGGCACGGCGTTCAATCCTGGAGCAATCCCGCCTGGCGGCGACTACTGGACCGCGTTTGCCAACTACAGCCCGCGAGTGCAGTTGCTCGCGTGGAACCAGCCCATGCCCTACTGGTTCTTCGCCAACGGCCGCAGGTTCTGGATGGTCGTCAAAGTCAGCACGATCTACGAGTCGGCCGGCGCCGGCTTCATCCTGCCACCTTGTCCGCCATCGCAATATCCGTACCCGCTCGCCGTGGTGGGCTCCTACCGTGGCGACGTTGCAACCCGCTGGTCCGACGTTAGCGACCGGCACCGGGGCATCAGCAGCCCATACGAGCGCAGCTGCTATCTCCGCGATCCCGCCGGGCGCTGGCTCGGTTTCACTGTCGCAGGTGGGTCAGCCAACGAGTCCGACTACAGCAATCGGACGCTCCTCCCGCTGGGCTGCGGCCGTTATGCCAGCAGCAGTGAAACCGTGGTCAACCAGCTGCGGGATTCGTTCGGGAAGTTCCCGCTCAAGGCGCTGTCGTTCGTCACACGCGAAACCGAGGGACGCCGCTACCTGGGCGATTTCGACGGCGCCTTCTACGTCCCAACGCTCAACTCGGGCGCCGAGGACGTGATTGTCGAGGACGGAGTGGACCACGTTGTTTTCCAAACCGCCTGGCGCTCGGGCAACCCCTGGCTCTACGCAATCAGGAAGGACTGACATGGCCTATTTCACCGGTACTGCGAACAACCCGTCTGACTTGCTCGCCAAGCTGCGCGTCCACGCCGAGTCGCTCGGCTGGGTCACCGACCGCGCCTCGGCATCGGAATGGCTTTGTCACAACGCCGACGGATACTGGTCGTTCAACGCCGGCTCCAATCAATGGCAGCTCGCGGGCAATACGGGGTTCGACGACGGGCTTGCGTGGAACGCGCAGCCCGGCAATTCGGTGCAGAACAACCCGTATTCGTCGAAAGAAGCAACCATAGCGCAGCTCAGCGCCGGGCCATTCACGCGCTATCACCTGTTCGCCACCGCTGCCTATCTGCACCTGCACGTCGAAATCGCTGCCGGTCAGTTTCGTCCAGTGATGATCGGCTCCCTCAACAAACGTGGCGTCGGCTATACGGGCGGCCAGTATGTTTGCGGCTCGTTCCTCTACAGCTCTGGCCAGGCGCTCACAAACAACTGGTCATCGCATCCATTCGACGGTTACCACATTCGATACAGCGGCGGCGGCAGCATGCTGCGGCTAGACAGCCTCGACGGTGGCCCATCGCCGGAGTGGTTGCCGTTCGACTACACAACGAACGTCCCCCGGCGCGTCGTCGGCCCCGGTCGCGGAAACTACAGCAGTCAGTACCATCCCGACGTGGGGCTGATCGACGCCAGCGCAAACGAGCTGAACAGCTCGACCACCCCTGTGCCCTGCGCCATCTATGCGTTCGGCGCTCAGCAGCGCTCGCGATACGTGGGCGAGGTGCCGGACTTTGGCATATGCAACATGGCCTTCCTCGCGCCTGGTGATCCGCTGGTGGTCGGTAGCGACACTTGGCGCGTCTATCCGTTGCTCCAGCGCGGAACCGCTACTGACTTCGGCAGCACCAGCGCCTGGGTCGGCTACTGCTTCCGGGTGCTTGAGTGATGGCGACCTTTCCGGGGTTCCAAGTGCCGAAGCCGGTGGAGGGGATCGTTGCCGGCATCACGCCGAATATCGACGCCCTGGAGCTGAACCAGGACATCAGCCTGGCAGCGGTCGCGGCCTCGACCTGGGCCGGCGCCTACGCGGCGCATCAGCCGGTAGAGGTGATCCATTCGACGTACCAGGCTGTCCACCAAAGCGCTCTGGAAGAGAACTACTACAACCGCCTGTGGCTGATCCCTACGACTATGGAGCTGGGCAACGTCGTCAGCACCCAGGTACGACCGGCATCAGTCTGGAACGCTTATTTCAGTCCGCGCACGCTGACCGCCATCGAGCGGGAAGATGCAGACGGCATCACGCTATCCGGCCAGGCGTCGCCGCCGCTGGGTTTTGCCGCCCTGGAGGAACGCACTTGGACCGTCAGCATTGGCACGGACGGCCCGCCCGTCGTCAATGCGCGGATCGTCTGGAAGCTCCAGGGCGAGCCGAACCTGGTCCTGGTCATCACCGGCAATCGCATCATCGCTTGGACGTTCGCGCCGGACTGGGGCGACAGCATCGTCGAGCGCCTGAGCGCCTCGACAAATATCCTGCAAAGCGAATCAGCCGTGACCCAGCGCCGAGCCATGCGCCTGGCGCCGCGCCGGGAGTTCGAAGCGAACATGTACGCGGTGGACCGCGAGCGGCAGCTGCTGGACATGACGCTGTTCGGCTGGGGCGCACGCATTTGGGCGCTGCCGATTTGGCCTGATATCCAACTGCTCCAGGAACCGCTGGCGGCCGGCTCGCTGAACATTCCGTGCGGCACGGCCGGCCTCGACTTCCGCGACGGCGGCCTGGCGATGCTGCGCGGCGAGGACGCTTTTACTTATGAGGTCGTCGAGGTCAAGACGGTGACCGCCAGCGGCCTGGACCTGGTTCGGCCCGTCCAGGCCGCCTGGGGAACTGGCTCGCGACTGTACCCGGTGCGCACCGCGCAGCTGACCGAGCAGCCCACGCTGACCCGGCTGACCGATACCGCGCAGTCTGCGCGGGTGTCGTTCCTTGTGATGGAACCCAGCAGTTGGCCCGAGGTGATGCCGGCGACGATGTACCGGGGGCGTCCTGTCCTGGAACAGCTCCCGGACGAAAGCGAAGACCTGACGTCGAGCTATCAGCGCCTGCTGTCCACCCTGGATAACGGCAGCGCCATTCCCCGCGTGACCGACGTCGCCGGCATGGCGCTGCCCGTCATCGGCCATCGCTGGATCGGCATGGGCCGAGCCGAGCGGTCGGCGTTCCGTAGCCTGGTCTATGCGCTGCGCGGCCAGCAGAAGCCGCTATGGGTGCCGACCCACGCCGACGACCTGACGCTTGTCGGAACCGTGTCCCAGCTGTCCACCGCGCTGGACGTGCGCAATATCGGCTATGCCCGTTTCGCCAACGGCCGGCCGGGCCGTCGCGATATCCGCATCGAGCTATACGACGGCACGGTCTATCACCGCCGCATCCTCACCAGCACCGAGCTGGACGCCGACACCGAGCGCTTGGCCATCGACGCTGCCCTGGGCCGACTGGTCGAGCCCGGCGACGTGGCGCGCATCTGTTTCATGGCGCTCTGTAGCGCCGCCAGCGACGTGGTCGAGATTGAGCACGTCACCGATAGCGAGGGCGTCGCAACTGCCGCGCTGACATTCAAAGGGGTTCGTGACGATGAGTTTTAACAGCCGCGAAAGCTCGCTTGCGGATGGGCAGCCGGTGCGGCTGTATCAGTTCAGCCGTGGCGCGATCCGCTGGAGCTACAACAGCAGCGACCGGGACATCACCTACCAGAACCAGATTTTCCGCACCGTGCCGGGCGGCATCACCGACAACGGAATTATCTGCTCCGGCGATCCGCAGTCCGACCAGTTCGTCATCACCGCACCGGCCGACCTCGATGTCGCGCTGCTGTACAAGACCCGGTCGCCGAGCGGTGCCGTCGACCTGGTCGTCTACGACATGCACTACGGCGACGCCGAGGCAGCGGTTTCTTGGGTAGGCCAGATTGGCGATGTGGACTGGCCGACCGTGGATAGCTGCCGCATAACGTGCGTGTCCGAAGACGAACTGATGGACCAGCCCGGCTTGATCGACACCTACTGCCGCACCTGCACGGCAGTCGTTGGCGACCATCGCTGCAAGGTCAACCTCGTTCCGTATCGCGTGACGCTGACGCCGCAGAGCATCAGCGGCTGGGTGATCTCCAGCGGCGTGGTCGCCGGCTATGCCGATGGCTGGTTTACCGGGGGCTACGTCGAGTGGCAGGTGGACGGCGACAACTACGATAGCCGCTACATCGAGCGGCACGCCGGACCCGATCTTTACATCCTGGGCGGCACCGAGGGCATTCCGGCAGGTGGCCAACTGCGGGTTTATCCGGGTTGCGACGGGCTCGCGCAGACCTGCGACGACAAATTCAGCAACCTCCCCAACTTCAGGGGGTTTAACTCGATGCAAGGCAAGTCGCCGTTCGATGGCGATCAGGTCTGGTGAGGTAGGCCATGGACCCGATCACAATCAATCTCGTCATTCTGGCGGCGTCGTTCATCCTGTCCAAGGTCTTGGCGCCGAAGCCGCAGAAGCCCAAGCCGACCGCCTTTGAAGACATCGATTTCCCGCGCTGTGACGAGGGCGACGAACAGGTCGCCGTCTTCGGTCAGTGCTGGTCGAAGAGCTGGATGGTGCTGACCGTGGGCAACTACCGAACAAAGGCGATCAAGACTAAAGGGAGCAAGAAATGATCGTTACGGCTCAGCACCTGCACACCGTGCCGACCTGGACCACTCGACAGGGCTACTGCCACCGGCAGGCGCGGGAGTTCTTCAAGCGCCATGGCCTAAATTGGATGGCTTTTCTCCAGGACGGCATCGAGGCCGACGTGCTGGTCGCGACCGGCGACGCGCTCGCGCTCAAATTGGTTGAACATGCACGCCAGGAGATCGCGGATGGGCGCTAAACCGAAGGCACAGACGGTCGGGTTCCGCTACTACTTCGACATCCATTTCGCCCTGGGCAAGAAAGTCGATGAAGTTTGTGCAATCCGGGCGAGTGGCAAAACCGCGTGGAAAGGGTCGATCACCAGCAACGGACAGGTCCGCATCAATGCGCCTGAGCTGTTCGGTGGTGACAAGGGCGAAGGTGGGCTCGATGGGACGCTGGATGTCCTGTTCGGTGAAGAGGATCAGGGCGTCCTGCCGCGCCTGGCGGCGATGCTCGGCGGCCTGGTGCCGGCTTTCCGGGGCGTTACCACGTGCTTCTATTCCGGCCTGGTTACCTCGGTTAACTGGTACCCGAAGAAGTGGGAGATTTTGCGTCGAGGCGGCAACCGTTTGTGGGATGGCAACCCCTGGTATCCCGAAAAGCAGTTCATCTGGCTAGCGGACGGTCAGATCAAGGCGATGAACCCGGCGCACATCCTTTATCTCGTCTACACCGGCCGGGACTTCCGGGGACTGGCCCGCACGCGAATGGACGAGGCGAGCTGGCGGGCCGCTGCTGACAAGCTGTATGCCGAGGGTTTCGGGCTGTGCTTTGAATGGACCAGGTCCGACACGTTCGCCAACTTCTGCGAGACGGTGAAATCGCATATCGGCGCTGAGGTTTACCCGAACCGTCAGACGGGACAGATCAGCATCCGGCTACTGCGGGACGACTATAACGTCGCAGACCTGCCGCTGTTCGACGAGGACAGCGGCCTCCTGGAAATCACTCAGGAGAAGACCGGCTCGACCTCCCTGGCGCCGAGCCAGCTTATCGTGAAATACATCGACCAGATCGACGGGGCGCAGCGCCAAATCATCGTCAACAACAACGCGGTCGCTGCGTCGCAGGGGCGGCGCTCGTCTGAGGAAATCGAGTTCCTGGGCGTGCCTACCGGGGAGCTGGCCGGGCGAGTCGGTGAGCGGGAAATGCGTCTGAAGACAACCGGCCTGAAGCGCTATAAGGGCGTGTTCGACCGCCGCGCCCGTAGCCTGAACCCTGGCCAGCCGTTCCGCATCCGTTCGACCCGGCGCGGCATCCCTGAAACCGTCGTTCGGGTCGGCCGGATCGAGGACAACTTCCTCGGCGACGGCAAGATCACCCTGACCGTCGTCCAGGATCAGTTCAATCTGCCGGCGACAACCGGCGTGGCGCCGCCACCACCGGGCTGGATTCCGCCCGACCGGACGCCTCGGGCGATCACTGTGCGCCGCCTGATCGAGGCACCCTATCGCGAACTGGCCGGCGTGATCGATCCGGCAAATCTCCAGCTCCTGGACGTGAGCGCGTCCTACTTGGCCGCGCTGGCCGAGGCGCCGACCAGCCTGTCGCAGAGCTACACACTGACCGACCGCGTCGGCAGCTCTGGCGCGTTCGTTGATCGCGGAACCGGCGACTGGTGCCCGACCGGACTACTCGCCGCCGAGCTGCCGCTGGCGGCCGGTCCGAACGTCGTCACGTTGACGAACGCCAGCCGGCTGGAGGACGTCACTGTCGGCCAGGCCGCAGTCGTGGACGATGAGATAGTCCGGGTCGATGCAGTCAACTACGCCAGCGGCACGGTCACCCTCGCGCGCGGCTGCGCCGATACCGTACCGGCCAAGCATCTGGCCGGGGCTCGGGTCTGGTTCTACGACACGTTCGAAGCTGTGGACGAAACGGTCTACAGCCAGGGCGTGACGCTCCAGGCCCGGCTGCTGACGAACACCAGCGAGGGCCAACTGGCCCCGGCGCTGGCCGCCACCGACAGCCTCACCCTGACCGGGCGCCAAGGTAAGCCGTATCCGCCCGGCCAGTTCCGCATCAACGGCAGCGCGTACCCAACGAAAGTCTACGGGGCGCTGTCGGTGAGCTGGGCGAAGCGCGACCGGATCGGCCAGGCCGACCAGTTGATCGATACCACGGTCGGCAACATCGGACCCGAAGACGGGGCGACGGTTACGCTCCTGGTCTACAGCGGCACGACGCTGAAGCGCACCTACGCCGGCCTCACCACCAGCAGTTGGTCCTATCCACTCGCCGAGGACATGGCGGATGGTCCGCTCCAGGACGTGCGCCTGGTTCTGCGCAGTGTCCGCGACGGCATCAATTCTTGGCAGCAGCACGACATCACGATTGAACGCCACGGCCTCGGTTTCCGGCTGGGCGAAGAACTAGGAGGCGTTTCCGCATGAGCCTGACAATGGGGCCGAACACTGGCCTACTGATCAACGGCGCACCCGGTGAGGGGCACTACAACGAACTTATGCGCCTGTTGCGCTGGGATGACTTCCTGCGCCAGCCCGTGGTCAAGGGCCGCGTCGCCACGCTGCCAACTTCCGGCCAGGCCGAGGGCGACACTTACATTTTCACCGGGGCCGGGGCGAACCAGAACCGCCTGGCCCGCTGGTGGGCAACGGGTGCGACCACGGCTATTTGGGAGTACATGCCACCCAGGCTGGGCTGGCGGGTGCAGGTGGCGAACGAGGCCACGCCTGCTGGCCAGGTCAAGACGTATGAGTTCGGGGCCAGTGGCTGGACTGAGCTGGTGGGCGGGATGGCCGACGCGCCGAGCGACGGAAAGCCGTATGCCCGCGAAAGCGGCGCCTGGGCGGAGCTGGGGTCGGCCGCGAAATCGGCGCTCAACGTTCTGCCGTTCATGAACCTGATGCCGGACATGGGGCGTTTCGCGGGAACCGCAGCCAACCCGCTGGCTACGATGTTCACAACGTCGTGGACTCCAAGCTCGTTTCTCAACGGCTGGAACGGCGCTACCGTTGCAGATGGGGGCAAGTTCGCCTTCGACAACAGCACGAACGGCGGGGCGGGGCCGGCGCTCAATGCGCGGGTCCAGGCGCTGCTCGCGGCAATGGGCCGCACATGGACGTCAGTGTCCCGATATGGGGTCGAGTTCTTCACTACAGTTCTGACGGCGGGATCGCAGACAACAACCGGCTCGGCCGGCGCGGATGGGGTTACGCGGTATCTGTGCTGCTCCAACGGCAGTAAGACAGTTTTCAACGCGGGCGCGTGGGCGACGGTGGTCATGTGGCTGCGAGTCGAAAGCGGCTCGGCTCATATCTCGTCGGCTCCCTACACGACCCACAAGCTCTGGATCAATGGCGCTGTCGCTGCGCCTGGCGTGGTGCTGCCTGCGAATCAATGGGTGCATCTACGATTCTCGATGCAGTCATACAACGGCTATGACAACGCGTGTCCGTACATCTACGCATCCGCAGGGGCTCAGATCGCGATTGCATGCCCGGCGTGGTTCGGTGGCCTCGTCGATCCGGGCATCCACGTTGCACCCATCCTGACAATCAACGGAGCAAGCGCATGATGAAGCGGGTTCTCTACAAAGGGGCGTTCTTCACTGAGTGGGACGGCCCGCTGGCGGCCATCGCTGAAACTGCCGGGGTGAGCATGGACGATCTCGCGTTCCACCCGGATGACGCGCTGGCGGAGGTTCAGGAACTGCGCCGACAGGCATACCGGGACGAGGCAGACCCGCTGCGCCTGGAGGCCGAGTATGACGCCATCGCTACCGGCACAGCGCCGGACCTGTCGGCCTGGGTCGAAGCTGTCAAGGCGATCAAAGAACGCTATCCGCTCCCCCAGTCCTAAGCGTTTTGATAATTGTGACCAACGTCGCCTTTTTGCTACGGTCCCCAGCTGATGTGCGGAGTAGATAGGGATGTTGGTATGGACGAGGTGCTTAGACGAAGGCTGCGGGCGGAGCTGCTTGAGGTGGGGTTCCTCAACCAGTGCTGCCTCGATCTGATGGAAGCTATGAATTCCGAGTTCAGTCTTACCGAGGACCAGCGCGAATGCATCGAGCAGCTCGGCCGGTTCCTGCGGGAGGGCATCGGCAAGCTGACCGCTCTGTCTGAGCGGGTGGCCGATGGCGATATTGTCGTGCTGTGCTGATCTTTTGAAAGTCTTTTGCCGCAGCCGGAACGGCTAGGGCGCGTCATTTATTGCGCAAATCCGCGCCAAATTTCGCGCCGCGCTACAATAACGCCCATGGTGTTATTTGCCCTACGCACCCCGGAAACGCCGGACAGCGTCCCAACTCCGTAGGGCGAATAACCGCTCGCGGTTATCCGCCGCTTATCCGGGGTATCGGCGGATACCGCCTGTGGCGGTATTCGCCCTACAGGCCCTGGAAACGCCGGACAGCTCCCCCGGACATTTCCGCAGGCTCTCTCAGAAGCCCGGGAATTGGATAAAAACCCAGTAGGAGGATGATGGAGGGGCCGGCAAATCCGTCCCGCAGGGACAGGACCGAACGGCACTGCCCTCTATTTTCTGAGGGCAAAAAAGACGCGGGCCGCAGGTGCGGGAACACCTACGACCCGCTAACCACAAACCAGCTTATAAAGGAGCTGACCCATGGCTAAGCCGAATGATACGTCCAACCCCGAGGTAACAGAATCGTCCCCCCGCTTCGTCCCGCTGCTCCCCACCTCCCAGGCCGACATGTGTCCGCGTAGCGCCACCCTGTACGTAGACACCCATGCACTCCCCACGCACTTGTTCGACAACGCGAAAGTGCGCTTGAGGTCGGCGATCAACATCCTGGCCATGACCCGTTTGCTCGATGAGAAAGAAGAGCCCGGCGGCACCCTGGCCTACATCAACGGTGCGTTGCTGTCGCTGCTCAGCGATGCCTTGTCCGAAATCGAGGCGGGCCACCCGAGCCTGTAGCGCCGCTCCCTGGCGCGACGCCCCCGGCCTGGTCGGGGGCTTTGCGGCATCGCCATCACAAGACCTTTCGCGCCCGAACGGCACGCTTGATCGCCGTCCCGGTCCTCGCGAAACGGCCGCCAATTGCCCGAAGCTTCCGACCCTTTTTTCGGACGATTTCTTACGCCCTTATAAATCAGCAAGTTACGAGACCTCGAAAAAAGAGGTTTTCTGGCAGGGAAAAACCCGCCGCTCCTGTTTTCCGCCAAATGGCTATAGGTTTTCCGGGCCAGCCCAGTGCCACGCAGATAACCAGGAAATGCTCAGGGAACGGGTTCGGCTGCGAGCAGTTCACCGCCATATAGACAGTGGACAAGAGCCTACCCTCATAGGCCTAGCTGTTCAGCGGGCTTGTGCCATCGGAGACTTCGTACAAGGCTTAGCCATTGCCGTCCTACAGGCGCTGTCAGTAGGCTTTTTTCGCCGGCGACTTCGGTTCCCGGCAGGCCACAGCCTGCTGGCCCAACACCCACGAGCGGCCTGTCTCCCTGCCGCGCCGGCAGAAGCCAGGCAGCGGACAGCTCAGAGAAGGATTTCTCCTATGCACGGCCATACCCAGCTTGCCCCGCACTACTTCTTCCGACAGCAGCGATTGCTGCGCGCGCTGCTGATCGACGACCAGGCCTGGTTCGTCCTCGACGACTTCGCCCGGCTCATCGAACACAGCCAGCCCGAACAGATGCTCGCCCGCCTGGACGACGACCAGGCGCGCCGGGAGTCGTTGCGTTCCGAACGTGGCGAAGACCAGGCGCAGTGGCTGATCAGCGAGTCCGGCGCGTATGCCGCGCTGATCTACCAGCAGCGCGGCGATGGCAGCGAATTGCGCCGCTGGCTCAGCGGCGAGGTGGTGCCGGAGTTGCGCAGCGCCACCGACGACAGCGGCATGCCGCGCTACGTCAAGTTGCGCTGGGAGCGCCAGGTGGTGCACATGCTCGACTGGCAGGGCAAGCTCTGGGTGAATTTCAGCGAGATGCCCGACCTCCTCGAACGCCAGGGCGAACCCATGGTGCAACTGGGTTGGCGACGCTGGTTGCGCAAGTTGCGCCCGCTCTAGGCGCCGCTCTGGCGTCGTGTTGGGCGGGGCCTGTCAGTTCTGCCAGCTTAAGCGGTGCGGCGCCATCCATTAACAATAGAGCAACGACTCGGGCCTAGCCTCTCCTTTCCCACGGACAGCACGAAACCGCTGGCATGAAGATAACGCGAAACCTTCTGGACGATCTCTACACGGATGACCAGGGCAGCCAGGACCTGACGGGCCTCCGTCAGCCTCGCAAGATGCGTCGTGAAACCAAGGAGAAGCCGCGCAAGCGAACGCTGCGCGACTCCCGGCCGGACCGTCCCCTGTAGGAGCTACGCTCACCTAGCGGGCGGGTTCGCCGCTCCGAACGCCCCTCTCCCTCAAGGTCAGAGGGCTGGTTTGCCTAGAGCGGATTTGTAGAAAGGCCCGCCAAGGACGCCCGGGCGTCTTCGGCGGGCCTTTTTCATGCCTTTCCGCCACGCGCCCCGCACAGGTATCCGTCCTGTGGCGGGGCGCGTGCCTCAGAGCATTTCCAGCTTCGACATCAGGTCGTTCAGGCGCTCGGCCTTCTGCTCGCTGATCTCACTCGGGGCCAGGGACTCGATGTAGCTGGCCAGCTCTTCCACCGTGGTGCATTCGAACATCGCCCGTAGCGGCACGTTGCGTTGCAGGGCCTTCTGCACCCGCGAGGCGATCTGGGTGGCCAGCAGCGAATGCCCGCCGAGTTCGAAGAAGTTGTCGAACACCCCGACCCGCTCGACCTTCAGCACCTCGGCCCAGATCCGTGCCAGGGTTTCCTCCAGTTCGTTGCGCGGGGCCTGGTAGGCCTGGTTCTGCATCTGGCCGATGTCCAACGCCGGCAGCGCCTTGCGGTCGAGCTTGCCGTTGGCGTTGAGCGGCATCCGGTCCAGCACCAGCCAGTGCAGCGGCACCATGTAGTCCGGCAGGTCGGCGCGCAGTTGCTGCTTGATCCGCTCGAACCAGGCGCCCTGCTCCACCATCAGTCCGGCCGGCGAGTCGGCGCTGGAACGCTGTGTCTCGCCGGGAACCAGGTAGCCCACCAGGTACTTGCCGTTCGCCCCTTCCTGCACCGCCACCGCCGCCTCGCGGACGTCGGCGCGTTCGTGCAGGCGCGCCTCGATCTCGCCCAGCTCGATGCGGAAGCCGCGGATCTTCACCTGGTGGTCGATCCGCCCGACATATTCCAGCAGTCCGTCGGCGCGCCGCCGCGCCAGGTCGCCGGTACGGTACAGACGCTCGCCCGGCGCGCCGAACGGATGCGGGACGAAGGCCTGGGCGGTGCGCAGCGGATCGCCGACGTAGCCACGACCGACGCCGGTGCCGGCCACGCACAGCTCGCCCACCGCGCCCAGCGGCACCAGTTCGAAGGCGTCGTCGGCGCCGGCGCCGAGCAGGTACAGGCGGTTGTTGTCGGTGGGACTGCCGATCGGCAGGTAGGTGCTCTCGGTGGAGGCCAGGTCGACGCGGAAGAACGCCACGTCGTCGGAGCATTCCGCCGGCCCGTAGGCATTCACCAGGCCGATCCGCGGGTAGCGCTTGAGCCACTGGCGCGCCAGTTCCGGCGGCATCGCCTCGCCGGTGGGCAGCATCCAGCGCAGGCCGTCGAGGGCCTGGCGCTCTTCGGCGAGCATGCCCTGGATCAGCGACGGCACGCTTTCCAGCACCGTGATGCCCTGTTCGCCGACGTGCGCCAGCAGGCCCTGCGGATCGTGGGCGATGGCGTTCGGCACGATCGCCACGCGGGCGCCGAACAACGGCGCGGCGAGGAATTGCCAGACCGAGATGTCGAAGCTCTGCGAGGCGGTCTGGGCGATCACGTCGTTCTCGTCCAGTTCCAGGTACGGGACCTTGCTCAACTGGTTGTTGAGCATGCCCGCCTGCTCCACCATCACGCCCTTCGGCAGTCCGGTGGAGCCGGAGGTGTAGATCACGTAGGCGAGGTTCTGCGGCCCGCTGTAGACCTGCGGATCATGCTCGGCGCCCTCGCCCTGCTGGATCTCGTCCCACACCAGCAGGCGCGGCCGGTCGACGCAGCCGAGTTCGTCGAACAGCGCCAGCGCCTGCTCGCGGCAGGCCTGGGTGCAGACCAGTACCGGTGTGCGGCTCAGCTCGACGATCCGGGTCAGGCGCTGGGTCGGATGGCCGGGGTCGAGCGGCAGGTAGCCGGCACCGGCCTTGAAGCTGCCGACGATCATGCCGAGCAGGTCGAGGCCGCGCTCGGCCAGCAGTGCCACCGGCTGGTCGATGCCGACGCCGGCGGCGCGCAGGGCGTGGCCGAGACGGTTGGCCCGGCGGTTCAGCTCGGCGTAGCTCCAGCGCTGCTCCAGGCAACTGGCGGCGATGCGCTGCGGATGGGCCGCCACCTGCGCCTCGAACAGCCGCACGTAACCTTGCTCCAGCGGGTAGTCGCGGGCGCTGCGGTTGCAGCCGTCGAGGAGGAAGTCACGCTCGTCCTCGCCGAGCAGCGGCAAGGCCTCCAGTTCGCCATGGAAACCGTCGGCCAGGGCCAGCAGCAGGCGCTTGAACTCGCCGAGCAGGCGCTCGACGGTCGGCGCCTCGAAGTAGCGCTGGTCGTAGGACAGGTGCAGGCCGAGGTCATCGCCCGGATAGCAGACCACGGTCAACGGGAAGTTGGTGTGGGTACGCCCGGAGTCGGAACTGGCGTTCAGGCTCTGCGCGCGGTCCAGCACCGAGACTTCCACCGGGGCGTTCTCGAACACGAACAGGCTGTCGAACAGCGGCTGGCCCTTGGGCAGCTCGCTGCTTTCCTGGATGGCTACCAGGGGCAGGTGCTCGTGCTCGCGCAACTCCAGGTTGCGCTCGAACAGCCGGTTCAGCCATTCGCGCACCGTGCAGCGCTGGCCGGCGGCCGGCATCTGCACGCGCAATGGGATGCTGTTGATGAACAGGCCGACGGTGCGCTGCATTTCCGGCATGCCCACCGGACGCCCGGCCACGGTGACGCCGAACAGCACGTCGCGCTCGCCGCTGAAGCGGCGCAGGGTCAGCGCCCAGGCGGCCTGGGCGAAGGTGTTGACGGTGAGTTGGTAGCGCTGCGCCAGTTCGCGCAGGCGCGCGCCGTCGGCGGCGTCCAGACGCGTGTAGCGGTCACCGACGATCATCCCGCCGCTCTCGCCGGCGTGCTCGCGGAGGAACGGGCGGTCGCTGGGTACCAGGGTCGGCCGCTCGAAGCCGCGCAGGCTCTCGCTCCACCAGCGACGCGATTGCTCCAGGTCCTGGCGTTGCAGCCAGGCGATGTAGTCGCGGTAGCGCGGCGGCGTCGGCAGGTTCGCCGGGCGGCCTTCGCCGAGGGCGCCGTAGATCTCGAAGAAGTCGTTCATCAGCAGGCCACGGCACCAGGCATCGATGAGGATGTGGTGGTTGCTCATCATGAACCAGTAGCGCGCCTCGCCCAGGCGGATCAGGCGCAGGTGGAACGGCGGCTGTTCGAGCAGGTCGAAGCCGGCCTCGCGCTCGCGCTTGTGCAGCGCTTGCAGGCGCTCCTCGTGGCCGTCCTCCGGCAGCTCGCTCCAGTCGAGGAACTCGATGCGGGTGCGACCGGGCTTGTGGATCACCTGCAACATCGTTTCGCCGGCATTCCAGACGAACGACGCGCGCAGCGCCTCGTGGCGGGCCACCACCGCCTGCCAGGCGGCGGCGAAGCGCTCGGGATCGAGCGGGCTGTCGATCCGGTAGCGGTCCTGCATGTAGTAGATGCCGGTGCCCGGTTCCAGCAGGGTGTGCAACAGCAACCCTTCCTGCATCGGGGTCAGCGGATAGACGTCCTCGATCTCGCCGGCCGGCACCGCCAGGGCGTCCAGTTGCGCCTGGCTCAGTTGCGCCAGCGGGAAGTCGGACGGGGTCAGGCCGCCGGCGCCGTCTTCCAGGCAATGCTCGATCAGCGCCTGCAGTTCGGCGAGATAGGCCTGCGCCAGCTCGTTCACCGTCCGCGCGTCGTAGCGCTCGCGGCTGTAGGTCCAGCGCAGCACCAGCTCGCCGCCGTAGACCTGGCCATCGACGCTCAGCTCGTTGGGTAACGGCGCCTGCTCGTCGTGGATCGGCCCGGTGGGCTGGTCCAGCGGCTGGAACAGGGCGTCGGCGAAGCTCTGGTCGAACTGTCCGAGGTAGTTGAAGGTTATCGGCGCCGTGGGCAGCGCGGCCATCGCCTGGCGCACCGCCGGATCGGCGAGGTAGCGCAGCACGCCGTAGCCGAGGCCTTTGTGCGGCACCGTGCGGAGCTGTTCCTTGATCGCCTTGATCGACTCGCCCGGGCTCTGCGCCGGGGTCAGGCGCAACGGGTAGGCGCTGGTGAACCAGCCGACGCTGCGGGTCAGGTCGATATCGTCGAACAGCGCCTCGCGGCCATGCCCTTCCAACTGCACCAGCGTCGACGGCTGCCCGCTCCAGCGGCAGAGCACGCGAGCGAGGGCGGTCAGCAGCAGGTCGTTGACCTGGGTGCGGTAGGCCGCCGGCGCCTGTTGCAGCAATTGCCGGGTACGTTGCGGGTCGAGCCGCAGGCTGACACTTTCCGCCAGCGCCTCGCGGTTGTCGCCCTGCGGGCGGTCGCATGGCCACTCGGCCGACTGCCCGCCCAGCCGGGCTTGCCACCAGCCCAGCTCTTCGCGCAGCGATTCGCTGCCGGCGTAGGCCTGCAGGCGTCCGGCCCAGTCGCGGAAGGCGCTGGTCTTGGCCGGCAACGCCGGTTCGGCGCCCTCGTCGAGCTGACGGTAGACCTGTTGCAGATCCTCCAGCAGCACCCGCCAGGACACCCCGTCCACCGCCAGGTGGTGGATCGCCAGCAGCAGGCGTTGCTCGCCGGCCGGGCCGTCCACCAGCACCGCGCGCAGCAGCGGCCCCTGTTCGAGGTCGAGGCTGCGCTGGGCCTTGGCGAACAGCTCGGCGCATTCGTCGAAGGATTGCACCGGAACGTGCCAGAGCAGTTCCTGTTCGTGCAGCGGACGATGCTGCGCCAGCCACTCGCCGTCGACCTGGCGGAACGCCAGGCGCAGGGCATCATGCTGTTCGACCAGGCGTTGCAGGGACTTGCGCAGCAGACCGAGGTCAATGGCCTGCCGCGGCTGCAACAGCAGCGACTGGTTCCAGTGTTCGCGGCGCGCCAGCGGCAGGTCGAAGAACCAGTGCTGGATCGGCGTCAGCGCGCTGTCGCCCTGCACCGGCCCCTGCTCGGCCTGGCTGGCCTGGCTGTGCCGGGCCACCGCGGCGAGGCTCTGCACGGTCTGGTGCTGGAACAGGTCGCGGGGGCTGAAGTGGATGCCGAGCTGGCGGGCGCGGCTGACCACCTGGATCGACAGGATCGAATCGCCGCCCAGTTCGAAGAAGTTGTCGCCGAGACCTACCCGCTCGACGTTCAGCACCTCGCGCCAGACCCCGGCCAGTTGCTGCTCCAGCACGCTGCGCGGGGCCTCGTAGGCCTGCCGGTTGAGCGCCGGGTCGGGCGCCGGCAGCGCGCGGCGGTCGAGCTTGCCGTTGGCGGTCAGCGGCAGGCTGGCGAGCAACAGCAGGTGGGCCGGCACCATGTAGTCCGGCAATTGCTGCTTGAGATGCGTTTTCAGCGCCTCGCGCAGCGCCGCCTGGGCGTCCTCGTCCTGCTCGGCCACCGCGCTGGCGACATAACCGGCCAACTGCTTGCCGCTCGGGCTGTCGAGCGCCAGGACCAGCGCTTCGCGAACCTGCGGATGCTCCAGCAGGCGCGCCTCGATCTCGCCCAGTTCGATGCGGAAGCCACGGATCTTCACCTGGTGGTCGATGCGGCCGACATATTCCACCTGGCCGTTGTCGCACAGGCGCACCAGGTCGCCGGTGCGGTACAGGCGGCCGCCCTCGGCAGCGAAGGGATCGGGCACGAAGCGCTCGGCGCTGAGCGCCGGACGCTCATGGTAGCCGCGCGCCAGGCCGGCGCCGCCGACGTAGAGTTCGCCGGTCGCGCCCTGCGGCACCAGGGCCAGGTCGGCATCCAGGATGTAGGCGACCCGCGCGCCGACCACGCTGCCGATCGGCACGCTGGCGGCACCCTCCTCCAGTCGTTCGGGAGCCAGGCAGGCCAGCGGCATGACCACCGTTTCGGTCGGTCCGTAGGCATTGAAGAACGACGCCGGGGCGAAGGCCTGGCGAATCCGTTGCAGGTGCTCGCCGGTCAGCGCTTCGCCGCCGGTGATGCACATGCGCACCGGCAACTGCCGGCCCTGGCTCTCCAGCCACTGGGCGAGCTGGCTGCCGTAGCTCGGGGTGAAGCCGAGGATGCTCACGCCCTCCGCGCGGATCAGCTCGCAGATTTCCTCCGCGCCCCACTGGCCCTGGGCCCGCAGCACCACGCGGGCGCCGCACAGCAACGGGGCCAGCAGGCGCTCGCTGGCGGCGTCGAAGTTGATCGAATAGAAGTGCAGTTCACAATCCTCGGCGCGCATGCCGAAGCGCTCGATCACCGCGGCGCAGTGCATGGCGATCTCGCCGTGGGAGACCGCCACGCCCTTCGGCTTGCCGGTGGAGCCGGAGGTATAGATCAGGTAGGCCTGGTGCTGCGGCCCGCTCAGTGCTGCCAGCGGCGCGGGGTCCTCGGCGTCCAGCGCCGGGCCGTCCTCCTCGAGGCACCAGCGCGCCACGCCCGCCGGCAGCTCGCCGAGGGCCTCGAACAGCGCCGCGTGGCTGAGCAGCAGGCGTACGCCGCTGTCCTCGATCATGTATTGCAGGCGCTCCAGCGGATATTCCGGGTCCAGCGGCACATAGGCGCCGCCGGCCTTGAGGATCGCCAGCAGGCCGACGACCATCTCCAGCGAACGCTCCAGGGCCAGGCCGACCCGCACTTCCGGGCCGACGCCGTGACTGCGCAGGACGCGCGCCAGACGGTTGGAGCGGGCATCGAGTTCGGCATAGCTCAGGGTCTGTCCGGCGAAGGTCAGCGCCGGGGCCTGGGGGCTAGCCGCCACGCGGGCGGCGAACAGGCCATGGAGGGTGTCCTGGAGCCCTGCCTCGCCGGCCGTGCCGGCGAGCAGCAGTTGCTTCCGCTCCTCGGCGGCGAACAGCGGCAATTCGGCAATGCGCCGCTGCGGGTCGCCCAGCAGCGCCTCCAGCAGGTTCTGCCAGTGTCCGGCCATCCGCGCGATGCGCGGTTCGTCGAACAGGTCGCGGCTGTAGGTCAGGCAGCAGCCGAGGCGCTGGTCGAGGTCGGTGACCTCCAGGTTGAGGTCGAACTTGGTCGCCCGCGCATCGTTGGCGATGTACTCGACGGTCATCCCGGCCAGTTGCCGGGTCTGCTGGAACTCCCAGCGCTGGACGTTGCACATCACCTGGAACAACGGGTTGTAGGCGGCGCTGCGCGGCGGCTGCAGGGCTTCCACCAGGTGGTCGAACGGCAGGTCCTGGTGCGACTGGCCATCGATCACGGTCTGCCGCACCTGCTCAAGCAGCTCGCCGACGCTCATCTGTCCGTCGAGCCGGCAGCGCAGCACCTGGGTATTGAGGAAGGCGCCGATCAGCCCTTCGCTCTCCGGGCGGATGCGGTTCGCCACCGGCGCGCCGATACGCAGGTCCTGCTGGCCGCTGTAGCGGTAGAGCAAGGCCGCAAGGGTGGCGGTCATGGTCATGAACATGGTCAGCCCGCGGGCGGCGTTGAAGCGACGCACGCGCTCGGCCAGCTCGGGGCTCAGGTCGAAGCGGTAGAGGTCGCCCTGGTGGCTCTGCACCGGCGGGCGTGGCCGGTCGCCCGGCAGTTCGAGCAGCGGATGCTCGTTGCCCAGCTGGGCCTTCCAGTAGTCGAGCTGGCGCTGGCGCTCGCCGCTCTCCAGCCACTCGCGCTGCCACACGCTGTAGTCCAGGTACTGGACCGGCAACGGCTCCAGCGGCGATTCGCGGTCGTCGAGGAAGGCCTCGTAGAGCGCGCCCAGTTCGCGGGCGAAGATGTCCATCGCCCAGCCTTCGGTGACGATGTGGTGCAGGGTCACCACCAGGTAGTGCTCGCGCTCGGCCATCTTCACCATGCAGACCCGCAGCAACGGCCCGCTCTCAAGGTCGAAGGGCCGGTGCGCCTCACTGTCGGCGAGGGTCTGCAGGTGCTGCTGGCGGCTGTCGCGGTCGAGCGCGGAGAAGTCCTGCCAGTCCATGTGCAGGCCGCCATCGCCGTGCACGCGCTGTACCGGCACGCCGTCGACGCTGGGGAACGTGGTGCGCAGGGTCTCGTGGCGCAGCACCAGGGCCTGTAGCGCGGCCTCGAAGCGCGCCACGTCCAGCGGCCCGCTCAGGCGCGCCAGGCCGCCGACGTTATAGGCCGGGCTGTCCGGCTCCAGTTGCCAGAGGAACCACATGCGCTGCTGCGAGTAGGACAGCGGCACCGGCTGCTCGCGGTCGATGCGGCGGATCGCGCCGTGGCTGTCGGTGCGTCCGGCGGCCTGGGCTGCGCGGACCTGTTCGCAGAAGGCCTCCAGTTCGCTGGCCTCGAACAGCGCGCGCAACGGCAGTTCGACGTCGCAGGCCTGGCGGGTGCGCGAGACGATGCGGGTGGCCAGCAGGGAATGCCCGCCGAGTTCGAAGAAATCGTCGCGCAGGCCGACCTGCGGCAGGCCGAGCACTTCGCTCCAGATCGCGGCGATGCGCCGTTGCAGCTCGGTCCGCGGCTCGACGTGCTCGCGCTGCTGCCAGACCGGCTCCGGCAGCGCCCGCGTATCCAGCTTGCCGCTCGGGCCGAGGGGCATCTGCGCCAGGCGCATCAACTGCGCCGGAACCATGTATTCCGGCAGTTCGGCCTGTAGCGCGGCGCGCAGACGCTGGTTCTGCTCGGCTTCCGCCTCGGCGCCGACAGCGCCGGTGTAGTAGCCGACCAACTGGCTGCCGGCCACGCCTTCGCGGATCACCACTACCGCCTGGGCCACCCCCGGCTGCGCCAGCAGGCGTGCCTGGATTTCCTCCGGCTCGATGCGGAAGCCACGCAGCTTGACCTGCTGGTCGAGGCGGCCGAGGTATTCCAGCACGCCGTCGGCGTTCCAGCGCGCGCGGTCGCCGGTGCGGTACAGGCGCTCGCCGGCGGCCGAGAACGGATCGGCGACGAAGCGCTCGGCGCTCAGCGCCGGGCGCCCCAGGTAGCCACGGGCCAGGCCCAGGCCGCCGATGCACAACTCGCCGGCGACGCCGGCCGGCAGCAGGTTGAACTCGGCGTCCAGCACGCGGCAGACCACGTTGCCCAGCGGCCGGCCGATCGGCGAACGCTCGCCGTCTTCCGCGCGGCACTGCCAATGGGTGACGTTGATGGCGGTCTCGGTCGGCCCGTAGCGGTTATGCAGGGCCACCGCCGGCAGGCGTTGCAACACGCGGTTGCGCAGCTCCGCCGGAAGCACCTCGCCGCCGGAGAACAGGCGGCGCAGGCTGCCGCAGGCGGCGACGCCGGGTTCGTCGATGAACAGTTGCAGCAGCGGCGGCACGAAGTGCAGCGTGGTCACCCCGAACTGCCGCACCAGTTCCACCAGGCGCGCCGGATCGCGGTGCTCGCCGGGGGCGGCGAGGACCAGCCGGCAACCGGTGACCAGCGGCCAGAAGCACTCCCACACCGACACGTCGAAGCTCACCGGCGCCTTCTGCATCAGCACGTCGTCGCCGTCGAGGGCGTAGGTGGCCTGCATCCACTGCAGGCGCTCGGCCAGCGCCGCGTGGGTGTTGCCCACGCCCTTCGGCTGGCCGGTGGAGCCGGAGGTGTAGATGACGTAGGCGAGATTGTCGCCGTGCAGGTGCAGGCCCGGTGCCTGGCTCGGCCAGTTGTCGAGCTTGAGGCTGTCCAGGCAGATCGGCGTGACGCCCTCCGCGCCAGGCAGGCGTTCGAACAGATGGGCCTGGGTCAGTAGCAACTCGACGCCGCTGTCGGCGAGCATGTAGGCCAGGCGTTCGCTGGGGTAGTCCGGGTCCAGCGGCACGTAGGCGCCGCCCGCCTTGACGATCGCCAGCAGACCGACCAGCAGTTGCGGCGAACGCTCGGCGCAGATCGCTACCCGCACGTCCGGGCCGACGCCCTTGTCGCGCAGGTAGTGGGCCAGGCGGTTGGCCTGGGCGTGCAGTTCGGCGTAGCCGAGGCTGCCGCCGTCCCACTCCAGGGCGACGCGTTCGGCGGACTGCGCCAGTTGCCACTCCAGCAGCTCCGGCAGCCAGGCGCGCGCCGGCTCGCAGGGCGCGCTGCCCCATTCGGCGAGGCGCGCCGCCTGCTCGGCGTCGACCAGGGCGATATCGCCGAGGCAGCGCTGCGGGTCTTCCGCGACCTGGCGCAGCAGCTCCAGGTATTGCGCGGCGAAACGCCGGATGCTGGCCTCGTCGAAGAGGTCCGCGGCGTAGTCGAAATTCAGGGTCAGGCGACCGCGAGCGTCCTCCTCGCTCTGCAGTTGCAGGTCGAACTTGGCTTCGCGGCTGTGCCAGGGCAGCTCGTCGGCGAGCAGGCCGGGCAGCCGGCGCAACGCCGACAGGTCGCGCTGCTGGTGGTTGAACAGCACCTGGAACAACTGGCCGCCCTGGCCGCAGGCCGCGAGCACCTGGTCGAACGGCAGGTCCTGGTTGGCCTGGGCGCCGAGGGTCGCCTCGCGAGCCTCGCCGAGCAACGCGGCGAACGGCTGGCGCGCCCGGGGCGTGCCGCGCAGGACCAGGGTGTTGATGAAGAAGCCGACCAGCCCCTGGGTCTCCAGGCGCTGGCGGTTGGCGCTGGGCACGCCGATGCGGATCTCGCCCTGCCCGCTGTGGCGATGCAGCAGCGCCTGGAACGCCGCCAGCAGCCACATGAAGACACTCGCCTCATGGTCCAGCGCGGCCTCGCGGATAGCCCGCGCCAGGGCTTCGTCGACCCGCAGGCTGTAGCGCGCGGCCGGCGACGCCTGGCGCGCCGTGCGCGGATGGTCGGTGGCCAGTTCCAGCACCGGCGCCGTGTCGCCCAGGCGTTCCCGCCAGTAGGCCAGTTGGCGGGCGCCCTCGCCCGCGTCCAGCCACTGCCGTTGCCAGGCAGCGAACTCGGCGTAGTGCAGTTCCAGCGGCGCCAGGTCGGCCGGCTGGCCGCCGCAGGCTTCGGCGTAGAGCCGCGAGAATTCGTCGAGCAGCAGGTTCAGCGACCAACCATCGGCGACGATGTGATGCAGGGTGACCCAGAGCTGGTGCTCCTGTTCGTCCAGGCGCACCAGGCTGACCCGCAGCAGCGGCCCCTTTTCCAGGTCGAACGGCTGCTGCGCCTCGGCTTCGCGGCGCTGCGCGGCAGCCGCGGCGCGTTCGTGCTCGGCCAGCGCAGCGAGGTCGACGAACTGCCAGGCGAACTCGCCCCGCTCGTCGATACGCTGCAAGGCCGCGCCGTCGCGCTCGAGGAAACGCGTGCGCAGCGCTTCGTGGCGTTCGACCAGGCGCTGGAAGCTGGCGCGCAGCGCCGCTTCGTCCAGCTCGCCGCGCAGGCGCAGGCCGCCGGGGATGTTGTAGGCGGCGCTCTGCGGATCGATCTGCCAGGTCAGCCAGAGACGCTGCTGCGCCGCCGACTGCGGCAGGTCGACACCGCGCGGCAGGTGCGCCATCGGTGCCTCGGCCGGCAGGCCGGCGGCCAGTTGGCGGGCCACCGTGGCGCTGAAGGCCTGCAGGGTCGGCGCCTCGAACAGTTGGCGCAGGTCGAGGGCGACGCCGAGACTGTCGCGCACCTGGGCGACCACCTGGGCGGCACCGATGGAATTGCCGCCAAGCAGGAAGAAGTGATCGCGCGGCGCTACCTGCGCCACGCCCAGCCGGGCCTTCCAGATCTCGCCGATGCGTGCCAGCAGTTCGTCGTCGCCTGCCGGCGGCTGCGCCTCCTGCAAGGCCTGGAGGCCGGGAAACAGCGCATAGCTGTCCAGGCTGCCGTCTTCCAGGCGCAGGCGGCAGGCGGAACGTTGCAGCTTGCCGCTGGACGTCTTCGGCAAGGCGCCGGGATTGAGCAGCGCCACCACCTTCGGCGCTTCCTGGTAGGCCTCGGCCACCGCCTGGCGGATCGAGTCGATCAGCTCCTGGGCCGGCACCGATTTCTGGACGCCGCGACCGATCTCGGCGGCAATGCCGATGCCTTCCTCGCCATCGACCGTGACCGCGAAGGCCGCGACCCTGCCCTTGCGCGCCGACGGCACCTCGCTCTCGACGGTGCGTTCGATGTCCTGCGGATAGAGGTTGTGGCCGCGGACGATGAGCATGTCCTTCAGGCGCCCGGTGACGAACAGTTCGCCGTCGCGGAGGAAACCGAGGTCGCCGGTGCGCAGCCAGGTACGCCCGTCACGCTCGACGAAGGTCTTCGCCGAGGCTTCCGGGTTGCGCCAGTAGCCGTGGGCGATGCTCGGCCCGGCGGCCCAGATCTCGCCGACGTTGTCGTCGCCGAGGACCTCGCCGCTCGCCGCGTCGACGATCAGCACGGCGTGTTCCGGCTGGCTGCGGCCGCAGCACATCAGCACGCTGCCTGCGCCTTCGGCGATGCGGTTGCGCGCCAGCGCCTCGCCATCCACCGCCAGGGCGGGAATGCCCTGGCCGCGCTGGCCGCCGGTGACGAACAGGGTCGCCTCGGCGAGGCCGTAGCAGGCGAAGAAACTGGACGCATCGAAGCGGCTGGCGGCGAATTTCTCGGCGAAGCGTTCCAGGCTGTCCTGGCGGATCGGCTCGGAACCGGAGAAGGCTACCCGCCAGCCGCTCAGGTCGAGACGCTGCAGGGCCGACTCGGCGACCCGCTCGCTGCACAGCCGGTAGGCGAAATCGGGACCGCCGCTGACGGTGCCGCCGTACTGGCTGATGGCTTCCAGCCAGCGCACCGGACGTTCGAGGAAGTAGCGCGGCGACATCAGCACGCAGGGTACGCCGCTGAAGATCGGTTGCAGCAGGCCGCCGATCAGGCCCATGTCGTGGTACAGCGGCAGCCAGCTGACGATCACGTCGTCGGCACCGATGCCGAAGCCTCGGCGGATCAGCACCTCGTTGGCGACCAGGTTGCCATGGCTGACCTGCACGCCCTTGGGCAATGCGGTTGAACCGGAGGTGTACTGGAGGAAGGCGATGTGCTCGGGACGCACTTGCGGCTCGTCCCAGGCCTCGGCAACGGCCGGGTCCAACTGGTCGACGCAGAGCAGTTGCGGGGCGTTGGCGGCGGACAGTTGCGCGTTCATCTGCAGCAATGGCTCGCGCAGGTCAGCGGTGGTCAGGACCAGGCGCGGCTCGGCGTCGGCGATGATCGACAACAGGCGTTCCTGGTGATGGCGGCGCGCCGACTCCGGCGGATAGGCCGGCACCGCGATGACCCCGGCATACAGGCAACCGAAGAACGCCGCGACGTAGTCGGGGCCGCTGGGAAACAGCAGCACCGCGCGATCGCCCAGCTGCGCATGGGCCTGCAGGGCCGCGGCGATGCTCCGCGCGCGCAGGTCGAGATCGCGATAGCTGAGGACCACGCCTTCGCCATCGTCCTCGGCGAGGAAGCGCAGCGCCAGGCGCTCGGGCTCCTGGACGGCGCGGCGACGCAGGGCCTGGACCAGGGTGGTGGGAAGTTCGAAGGCGTCCATCATGTGTTTTCCTGCCTGAATTCGGCTTGCAATCGAGTTCTAGTGAGTCTCCGGAAACAGTCGTCGCGGCCGCCCCTCAACTGGCGGCGCGGATGCTTCCCCGGACCTTGTCCTTGTGCCAGCGCAGCAGATGCTGGCCGGCGTAGCGACGCAGCAGGCGCAGCAACTGCCCCTGCTGTTCGCGGATGAAAAAGTGCTGCCCGTCGAGCAGGTCGAGGGTGAAGTCGCCCCCGGCCTCATGCAGCCAGCCGAGCAACTCGGCGCTGCGCAGGCTGTCCTCGCGTCCACCGAACAGGTGCAGCGCCGCGTCCAGCGGCCCATGCGCCTGGTAGCGGTAGCTGCCGGTGACGAGAAAGTCCGCTCGCACCACTGGCAACAGCATCTGCATCAGCGACGGATCGTTGAGGACGGCCTCCGGAGTACCCCGGTAGTCGCGCAACGCGGCGACCAGTTCGGCGTCGGCCTTGGCGCGCCGGTAGCCGCTGACATCGTTTTCGGCGGGCGGGGATACGCCGGAGAGGAATAGCGCCAGCGGCCCTTCGAGGCCGCGCCGGCGCATGGCATGGGCCAGTTCGAAGGCCAGCAGCCCGCCCAGGCTGTGGCCGAAGAAGGCGTAGGGAGAAGCGCTGTCGAGGGTGCCGTGCAGCTCGCCGGCCAATTGCGCGACCAGGCTGGCGGCATCGGTATGCAGGGCCTCGCCGAAGCGAAGGCCGCGCCCCGGCAATTCCAGGGGTAGCAAGCGGATCCAGCCCGGCAGGCTGGGCTGCCAGCGGCGGAACAGCGTGGCGCTGGCCCCCGAATAAGGCAGGCAGAACAATTGCAGGGAAACGGCCGGGCTCACCTGCCGACCTCCTTGCGCCGCTGTCGTGGCCCTCGTCCGGGGCAGAGCGCTTTCCCATGATCGATCGGCATTTCCGTCTCCTGCTGCGCACGCCGGGGCGCCGGGCACCTGCCCGCGCTGTCACAGAGGGGAACGGATAACAACGGCAAATAATTAGCGCATGTAACCGCAATCTCCGGGCAACCGCGGAGCATTGCGCGAAAGGACGCCAACCCCTATCCATTCTGATGGGTTGTGCCCGGCGCTATCGCCGCATCGGCGATAGCGATGTACGCCATGGAGCAGCCGGGAACGGTTGTCGCAGCGCCTTAGCGCAGTTCTTGCGCGGAACGCCGGCAGGAGCGGCGAGGCATTCAATACCGATTTCTAACTAGCTGATTCCTAAAGATTATTAAAAAAATTTCGTCTGCGACGCATGACTGCAACATTGGCGCGGCCATCCTTCTGAAACGCCGAAGAATTTCTCCCCTCCATCATTCGCAGCGGCTATTTGCCAGCATGCGGACCATTCACGAATAAAGGTGAGATTGGTTATTTCTTCGTAATTGACAATCATTATCATTCAACATAATTTGTTGCGCCATGTGTGGGTCTTACCCCACCGCCAGTGCTCTGCAGCCCCCTCCGCAGCAAGGTGATTTCCATGTCGGAACAACTGTCTACCCGCAGATGCGATACCCCGCTCCTCCAGGCATTCGTCGATAACCGTACGATCCTGGTGAAGATCGCCGCCCGCATTACCGGTTGCCGCTCGCGAGCCGAAGATGTGGTCCAGGATGCGTTCTTCAGGCTCCAGTCGGCGCCGCAGATCACTTCGTCGTTCAAGGCACAGCTCAGCTACCTGTTCCAGATCGTCCGCAACCTGGCCATCGATCACTACCGCAAGCAGGCGCTCGAACAGAAATACTCGGGGCCGGAGGAAGAAGGCCTGAACGTGGTGATCCAGGGCGCCTCGCCGGAAACCTCGCACATCAACTACGCGACCCTCGAACACATCGCGGATGCCCTCACCGAGCTGCCCAAGCGCACCCGCTACGCCTTCGAGATGTACCGCCTGCACGGCGTGCCACAGAAGGACATCGCCAAGGAACTGGGCGTCTCGCCGACCCTGGTCAACTTCATGATCCGCGACGCCCTGGTGCACTGCCGCAAGGTCACCGCCGAGCGCCAGGGCGACAACGTCACCCATCTCAGCGCCCGCCGCTGACGGCGGCGAGCATTCCTCAGCGCCGGTAGCGGCGCACCGACGCCGCCTGCGCCTCGGCCCTGGCGGCGAAATGGGTTCCCAGCAGCAACAGCGCCGCGCGCTTGTGGCGAAAATCGAAGGGTTGGCCGCAGCAGCGGCAAAGGCCCGGCGCGGTTTCGCAGCGCGCCTTTCCCAGCGTTGGCCTCGGCGGCTCAACGGGACCGTCCAGGTAGAAATGGTGGACCAGCGCCGCCAACCACTCCGCCACCCGCTCCGGCTCTCCCCGCTCCCGCGGCCCAAGGGCGTAAAGCAAGCCCGTGGGATCGCCACGCCGGCGCTCCTCCTCGATGAATGCGCAGGTCGCGACAGGTTCAGGACGCTCCTGCGCCGGTTCGTGCGACTCGTTGCACGCAGGCCGCTGCCTGTCGCAGCGGGCATATGGATCGGCCTCGCGGCGCTCGAGGGGCGACGGAAACGACAGGCTGGAGGCTGGAGACGGAAGCATGGCCGGCTACTCGTGGGGCTTGCCTGAGTAACGTCGCATCCCGCCGCGAATTTACCCGTCCAGCCCGGCGTCCGGCCGAACGGCCATCAATAGACTTCCGGCACGATGATCTCGCCGGGCGTCGGATGCCTGACGTAATCGGCGTGGCGCAGGCGCTCCGGCAGGTGTACCGGCGGCTGCGGAACTTCCCGGTAGGGCATCTGCTGCAACAGGTGGTGGATGCAATTCAGCCGCGCGCGCTTCTTGTCGTCGGCCTGTACCACCCACCAGGGCGCCTCGGGGATGTGGGTGCGTTCGAGCATGGTTTCCTTGGCCTTGGTGTAGGCCTCCCAGCGCCGCCGCGACTCCAGGTCCATCGGGCTGAGCTTCCACTGCTTGAGCGGATCGTGGATACGGCTGAGGAAGCGCAGGTGCTGCTCGGCGTCGGAGATGGAGAACCAGTACTTGAGCAACTGGATGCCCGAGCGCGCCAGCATCTTTTCGAACTCCGGCACGCTGCGGAAGAATTCCTCGTATTGTTCGTCGTTGCAGAAACCCATGACCCGCTCGACCCCGGCGCGGTTGTACCAGCTGCGGTCGAACAGGACGATCTCGCCGCCGGCCGGCAGGTGCGAGACGTAGCGCTGGAAATACCACTGGGTCTGCTCGCGGTCGTTCGGCGCGGGCAGCGCGGCGACACGGCAGACCCGCGGGTTGAGGCGCTGGGTGATGCGCTTGATCACGCCGCCCTTGCCCGCCGCGTCGCGTCCCTCGAAGAGAATCACCACCTTGTGCCCGGTGTGCACCACCCAGTTCTGCAGTTTCACCAGTTCCCGTTGCAGGCGGAACAGTTCGCGGAAATAGCGGCGCCGACTCAATTCGCCGGGCGCATCCTCCTGCTCGGGACCGAACAGCTCGTCCAGGTTCAGCTCGTCGTCGAGCAGTTCCTGCTCCAGCTCTTCGTCGTGTCGATCGAGCCAGTCGCGACCGATGCGGCCCGAGGTATCGCCATAGGAGTCCATGCGCTGCTCTCCACGTCATGCCGAAATACCGCGAATGCTAGGCGCGTCTTCATGACGGTTTGGTGACGGTTCGATGAAAACGTAGCGATCGCCCGCCGTCGAAAACAGTCGAAAGGTCACTGAAAGTCAGAAAATTCCCTAATCATTTGAATGACTTGGCCTAAGCTGGCCAGCCTCTCCGCACTTTCCACATGCTCCGCGCACCCCGGCGACCGCCGGGGCGAACCGCGCCCTTGCGGCGCCATTGATCGGAGATCGACCATGCAAGCGTTTTCCAAACAGCAACTCATCGATGCGCTGAACGCCCAGAGCAGCGACCTGGCCACCCTGCAGAGCCTGGTCATGGGCCTCTACCTGTGGATTCGCGACAGCCATGGCCAGGCCAGCGTCGATGCGGCCTTCCAGCGCGCCCGCGAGGAGGCCAGGCAATTCCGCCAGCAGAGCGGCAACCAGGCTGACGAGCGATTGATCCTGCACCTGGCGGAAATCGTCCGCGAACAACCCTGAGCCATGACCGGCACAGACTGACCGGTTCGGCCTGACTCAAGGCCGCAAGGCAGTCCCGGGCGCCGCGGAATCGACTTTCGCGGTGTCCTCCGCGGGCAGCACCCGGATGGTCGCGGTCACGCCGGCGCGCAAGGTGTTGCGCTGGCGATAGGCGGGATCGATGGCGATGCGCACCGGAATTCGCTGGGCCAGCTTGACCCAGGTATAGCTCGGGTTGATGTTCGCCAGCAGGCGCGAGCCCTCGGCATTCTCCCGGTCGGTGATGGCATGGGCGATGCTCTGCACGCGCCCGTCGAAGCGCTCGCCGCTCATCAGTTCCACCCGCGCCCGGCTGCCGACGTGGATGCCCGGCAACTTGGTCTCCTCGAAGTATCCGCTGACATAGAACGAATCGCGGTCCACCAGCGCCAGCAATGGCACCCCGGCGTGGGCGTAGTCGCCCTCGCGGGTCTGCAGGTTGGTCACGTAGCCGCTGACCGGGGCGCGCACCTGGGTACGTTCGAGGTCGAGACGGGCCTGCTGCAAGGCGGCTTCGGCAAGCTCCACGTTGGCCTGGGCCAGGCCGAGGCTGGCCTGGTTCCTCAGCAACTCGGCCTGGGCCAGGCTGACGTCGGTCTGGGCCTTTTCGTTCTCTTCCACCGATAGCATCGAGCGCTTCTGCAATGCCGAGCGCCGCTGCGCCTCGCTGCGGCGCTGGCGCAACTGGGCCTGGCTGGCCTCGATCGCCGCGCGCGACTCGCCCAGCGCCGCCCGCGCCACGTTCACCGCGCGCTCGGCGCGCAGCACCGCCAGTTCATAGCGCGCCGGATCGATGCTGAGCAGCAGCTCGCCCTTCTCCACGGGCTGGTTGTCGCTCAGCGGCAACCGGGTGATCAGCCCGGAAACGTCCGCCGACAGCGTCACCACATCGGCGCGGACCCGCGCGTCACGGGTCCAGGGCGTGCGGGTGTAGCGTTCCCAGGCGAGGAACACCAGCGCCGCCGCCACCAGCACCGCCAGCAGGGTGGCCAGGCGCGGCCATTTGCCTTGCAACAGGTTCATCGGGACATCTCTCCCATCCACAGGATCAGACCGGCGCAGATCGCGCAGTACAACGCGCCCTGGAACAGCGCTTCGTGCCAGACCCGCTGCAACACGCCGAAGCGCCGCAACAGCGGGTTGAGCAGCAGCAGGATCAGCCAGGCCAGCAGCAGCGCCTGGGCGATCGGCGGCAGGTAGGCGCCCCCGACCTCGACATCAGCGGGCATGTCCGCCCTCCTCTTCTGGTTCTTCGACGACCGCCGGTGCGCCGCGGTCCTCCTCCAGCAACGTCCGATAGCGTTGCAGCGACTGCTGCAGGATCAGTACCGCGACATTCATGATGAAGCGCTGGCGCGTCGCCCCGAGGTCCTTCGACGGCTGCGCCAGCAAGGCCTCCAGGCCCCGGCCGAAACGCCGCAGGGCGGCCAGGGCGAGGTCCTGCCGCGGGGCGTCCGCGCCGCCGGCTATGTAGGCGGCGACCTCGCGCAGCGCCTCGCCCAGCAGCGGCTGCAACTCCAGCGGCACCACCCCGGCGTCATGCAGCGGCTCGCGCAGGCGGTTCAACGCCACGCCCATCACCACGCAGCCCAGGGCGCACTGGAAACGTTCCGCCGCAGCCGGCTCCTGGCTCGCCGGCAGCAGGCCGACCATCACCGCCAGGCGATCGATCATCCGCGTCTCGAAGGCGAAGCGCTGCGCCTCGCTGGCCTCGCAGCGCGACATTTCCGCGACGTCCTGGCGCGACAGGTAGAGCAGCCGGCGCAGGCGCGGGTCGGCGCGGAACGGATAGACCAGGGCGAACACCAGCACGGCGAGGACCGCCGCGGCGAGGAAGCCGCCGACGAACTCGAACCACTGCGAAGCGTTGCTGTAGTAGACCGCGATATTCTGCGGCGCCACCATCAGCAGGGTCTCCAGGCCGATGCCCATGGCGATCCCGGCGCTCAGCGGGCTGCTCAGGCCGACCGCGACCACGTACAGCAGCAACGCCATCCACAGCGCCAGCCACTCGAAGTCGGCGGATGCCGGCAACAGCACGAACAGCAGCGCCGCTGAGATCAGGATCGCCAGCAGCAGCCCGCGCAGGAAGTTCTGCGCCGCCAGCAGCGGACGCGGGAAGGTCGCCATCAGCGAGCACATCACGCCGACCAGCAGCAGGCTGCTGAGGGCGCCGTTCCAGGCGCTGGTGATCCACAGCCAGGCGGCGCAGGACAAGGCGACGAAAGCGCGCACGGCGTTCATCGAGGCCAGCGCCCAGTCCAGGTGCAGCGCCTGCGCCTGGCCACGGCGGTAGAAACTGCTGGCCTGGCGGCCGGACTGGATCGCATCGTTGAGTTCGAGCACTTCGCCCAGGCGCTGGAACAGCCGCGCGTATTCCCAGCGCAGGATCGCCACCTGCGGGCGCAGCGCCGGGCTCAGCGCCTCGTCGTAGGACTCCGCGCGCGTCGCCGCGGCATCGAAGGCCTGGCGCACCGCCTGGAACTCCTCCAGCACCTCGGAGGGTACCGCCCGCCCCTGCTCGGCCAGCGCGTCCAGCACCCGCAACGCACGATCCAGCAGTGCCTGGATATCCGCCGGCAACGGCCCGACCCAGTGCGCCCGCACCAGCAGGCGATGCTGGCGCAGCAGCAACAGCCGCGAGGCCATCAGCACCAGCAGGTTACCCAGCAACTGCACCAGGCCATCGGCGCGGCGCAGGTTCGGCGCGTCGAAATAGAGGTGCCGGCGCAGGCCGTCCAGCGCGGTGATGCTGGCGACCAGTTGCATCTGCCGCTGGTTGAACGACTCGTCGCCCTCGTCGCCGCGGATCACCGCCGCGGCGTGCCGCGCGGTACTGCGGATCAGGCCGTCGACCTGGGCGAAGTAGCCCTTCGCCACCGCCTGCGGTCGCGCGCTGAGCAGGCTGACCAGGGCCACGCAGGCGACGCCCAGCAGGGTCTCGGTGACCCGCACCACGGCGAGCATGAAGGTGTTTTCCGGATCGGGAATCGACAGCACGGCGACGATCACCGCGGTGAAGCCGCTGAGCACGAAGGCGTGCGAGTCGGTGTAGCGCAGCAAGGTGCCGCCGGCGGTGCAGAGCGCCAGCCAGAGTCCCAGGGCGACGAAGAACGGCAACGGTTGCTGGGCGAACAGCGCCATGATCAGCACCGCCACCACGGCGCCGGCGAAGGTACCGAGGACCTGGGCGAAACTGCGCTTGAGAGCCATCCCGGCCAGCGGCTGGCTGACGATGACCACGGTCATCAGCGCCCACTTCGGCTGCTCCAGGTCGAAGAGGAAGGCCAGGTAGAGGGTCAGCAGCCCGGCGGCGACGGTGCGCAGGGCGAACAGCAGGGTTTCCCGCGGCGGCCGCCAGAGCAAGCGGGCGTAGAATTTCAGCCCTTCCATGCCCGGCCCCACACCTCCAGGCAACGGTTGGCCGCGGACCAGGCGGCGATGAAGCGACTCGACATGCTGGTTTCTCGTTCGGGGTTCATGCGGCGGGTTCGCTTCCAGTCTAGAAGGCGCAAGGAAATCCGTGGCCGCCTACGGGGGCGGGCAGGTGCGGTCGGCCACGGAGCGACGAGTCGCGGTTACAGGGTAAAAGCCCCGACGGCCTTCCCGGTAGCGCGTCCAGGCGAAAACCGTTTTCGCTGAGAACGAACGCTGCGGCGCCTTTCGATTGGGTAAGCTTGCTCAGGGCTGGATCGATTTAGCTTGCGAATCAAGCGGATAGAAAGCCCAAGGAAAACGACCAGGAGGAGCCGAGAATGCGTCGAGCGATTGCCACTGTATCGTGGGCCCACCGATGAGCCTGCGTTTCGACGATATCGAAGCCTTCCTCAACGTCGCCGAACTCAACAGCGTGACGTCGGCGGCCGAGCGCATGAGCCTGTCCAAGTCGGTGATCAGCAAGCGTGTCAGCGATCTCGAACGACGCCTCGGCGTCCGCCTGCTCTATCGCACCACGCGCAACGTCGAGCCGACCGAGGCCGGGCATTTCTTCTACAAGGCCGCTAAGGCCTCGCTGCAGGAACTCAACAACGCCGCGGAGATCGTCGCCCTGCGCGAGAACGACCTGTGCGGCGAATTGCGCATCGTCACCCCGATGAGCTTCGGCACCCTCTGGCTGTCGCCGATCATCGCCGACTTCATGAGCCAGCACCCGCGCCTGGAGATCGTCCTGCAGATGGACGACCGCCTCACCGACTTCGAGAAGGAAGGCTACGACCTGAGCATCCGCGTCACCCGCCTGGACGACAGTTCGCTGATCGCCCGGCCGCTGGCCAACAGCCAGCGGGTGGTCTGCTGCAGCCCCGGCTACGCGGAACGCCACGGCACGCTGGACACCCTCGAACAACTGATGCAGCACGAGTGCCTGGGCTACAACAACGCCACGCCGAGCCAGGTCTGGACCTTCGAACCGGCGTTCCCCGGCGCCAAGCCCCGCGCCGTCTCGCCACGCGGACGCTTCAGCAGCAACAACGGCCAGGCCATGCGCGACGCCGCCCTGCGCGGCCAGGGACTGGCGTTGCTGCCGCTGTTCATCGTCGCCGAGGACCTCAAGAACGGCCGCCTGGTGGACGCCGCGCCCGGCCTGCGCCCACTCGACGACGTGATCTACGCGATGTATTCGCGGGCGGCGGCGATGTCGCCGAAGGTCAAGGCGTTCATCCAGCATCTCCAGCAGGCGCTGTCGATCCCGCCCTGGGGCAACGGCTGAGCGACCGAACCATTCCCGCGAGGCTCCGGTCAGATACTGGGCATGCGGAGAAGACTCCCAGGAGCCTGTCGTCTCTCCCCCGTCCGGCCACCCGGCCCACAAAGGAGAACTGCCATGATCGTGCGTACCCTGCTCATCGCCGCCGCCCTGCTCGGCGGCACCGCCCAAGCCGCCGAAAGCACCGACCTGTGCGGCGCCAACCTGCAGAAGCTGGACGATATCCTCGCCGTGCGCGGCAAGACCTCGGTCACCGGTGCGCGGGTCACCGAGGTCAAGGAACTCCAGGCCAAGGCCAGGCAGGACCAGGCCAGCGGCGACACCAAGGGCTGCATCACCGCCACCACCCAGGCCCTGCAGATCCTGCAGAACGCCGGGAAGAAATGATCCGCGACAGACGCAAGGCGGATAACCGCAAGCGGTTATCCGCCCTACCCCAATGCAACCCTCCGTAGGGCGAATAGCGCCGCAGGCGTTATCCGCCGACACTCCAGCCCCCGCCCCGACCGCGTCCGATTTCGCTCATTCGAAGCGCAGGCTTTCCCGCACCGCACGGATTTCTGCCTGGCTGGCGTCGTAGGCCTCGGCCAGGCCGGCATAGGACAGCGAATAGGCCGAGGTCTTGCCGGCCGCGGCGAGCAAGGTCTGCTTCATCACCACGGCGCCGCGCTGGCGAATGGTGCAGGTGGTCTCCAGCGCCGCCAGCCCGCCGGTGGTGGACGGCTGCGGCGAGGTGCAGGCGGTCTGCAGGCCGTTGCGCAGGAACTCGATCTGCACCAGCTTGCGCATGTGCCCGAGGACTTTCTCCAGGTTCACTGCCTGCCCGCTCTGCAGGGGCATCCGCGTCACCTCCATCACCAGTGCCTGGGAGCCGTCTGCCTGCAACTTGACCGCGCGCTGGCGCTGGCCGGCGCCGGCCTGGCCGGGCTGCGCGGCGGGCAGGTCGCTGACCTGCCAGCCCGCCGGCCAGCGCGCCATCGACGCCTCGGCCAGGCTCAGCGCGGACAGCGTGCCGACCGCCAGGGCCAGCCAGCGCCAGCCGCTGCGTCGCGTTTGCGCCTGCCTCACGGTGTACCCTCCTCTTCGCGTCCCTCCACGGCCGGCCGGGGCTGCCCGAGGGGCTCCTCGAAACGCAGCAGGCGTCCGGCATTGCCCAGCACCAGCAAGGTGCTGAGGTTGTGCAGCAGCGCCGCGACCATCGCCCCGGCCGCGCCGAGCAGGCCGAAGGCTGCCGCGGCGACGATCGCCAGGGTCCAGCCGAGGCCGATCGCCACGTTGACCTGCAGGGTCCGCCGGCATTGCCGGCTGAGCCGCACGCAGGTGCCGAGCCGGCGCAGGTCGCTGCCGATCAGCACGATATCCGCCGAGGCCAGGGCGATGTCGGCGCCGCCAGCGCCCATTGCCACCCCGACCACACCGGCCTTCAGCGCCAGCGAATCGTTGATGCCGTCGCCGACCACCATCGGCCGGAAACCGCTGCCGATCTCCGCGCCGACCTGGCGCAGCTTGTCCTCCGGCAACGCCTGCGCCACCAGTTGGCGAATCCCCACCTGCTTGGCCACGGCGTCGGCCACCGCCCGGCGATCGCCGGTCAGCAACAGTTGCCGGCCCAGACCCAGTTCGCGCAGATCGGCCAGGGCCTCGGCGGCCTCCGCGCGTACGCTGTCGGCCAGCAGCAGCCAGCCGAGGAAGCGCCCGTCCAGGGCGATTCCGGCGATCGGTCCCTCATGCTCCGGCACCTCGCTGGCGTCGATGCCCAGTTGCTGGAACAGTTCGGGCCGGCCGAGGGCGGCTTCGCCCGCCGCTGTTCGTGCGACCACGCCGAACCCCTGGCGTTCGCGGATATCGCTCAATGGATGATAGGCATCGTGCGCCGCCAGGGCTGCCAGCGCTCGGCTCACCGGATGGCTGCTGGCGGCGCCGAGGCTGGCGGCCAGGCGCAGCACCGACGTCTCCTCGGCGGCATCGGCCAGGCGCAGCGCCTGCAGGCGCAGGCTGCCGTGGGTCAGGGTGCCGGTCTTGTCGACCACCAGCGAAGTCAGGTCCGCCAGCTCCTCGAGGAAGGCCGAGCTGCGGATCAGGATACCGTGGCGGGCGGCCACGGCGATCCCGGCGATAGCCGTGGCCGGGGCGGACAGCACCAGGGCGCAGGGACAGGCGGCGACCAGCACGGCGAGCATGGCCTGGGCATCGTTGGTGACGAACCAGGTGACCGCGGCGATCAGCAACACCAGCAACATGTACTGCCCGGCGTAGCGCTCCAGCAGGCGGGTGATCGGCGGCTTGGCGCGCTCGGCCTGTTGCATCAGGCCGATCACCTTGCCCAGGGTCGAGGCCTCGCCGGTACGGGTTATCTCGATGCGCAGCAGGCCGTCGAGGTTGATCGCGCCGCCGTAGACCTCCATCCCCGGCGCCACCTCGAGCGGCACCGACTCGCCGGTGATCGGCGCGGTGTCGAGACTGGCCTGGCCCTGCAGGACCCGCCCGTCGGCCGGAACCCGGTCGCCGGCGCGCACTTCCACCTGGTCGCCCGCTCGCAGGCTGGCGTTGTCCACCTCGCTCAGGCTGCCGTCGGCCTCGATCCGCCGGGCATGGCTGCGGGTCAGCTCGCCGAGGGCGGCGATGGCCTCCTGGGAGCCGATCACGCTGCGCTCCTCCAGTACATGGCCGAAGATCATGATGATCGGCAGCAGCGCGGCGGTCAGCAGGTCGCCGCTGGCCCAGGCGCCGAGCATGGCCAGCGCGATCAACTGGTCGGTGACGCCGTGCAGGCTCGGATGCCGCAGGCTGTCCCAGGCCGAGCGGGCCACCGGAAGCGCCACCAGCAGCGACGCGACGCCGAGCAGGATCTGGCTGACCCCGGCCTGGTCCGCCGCCAGCCAGCGCCAGGCCAGGCCGAGCAGCAACAGGCCGAGGGCGAGCATCGCCAGGCTCAGCTGGCGCGCGGCGCGGCGCTGCTCGTCGCGGCTGAGCAGGCCGCCGCCGAACGGCAGGTGATGATGGTGGTGCGCGCAGCCGCCATGGCTGCCGTGGGCGGTCGGCTCGCTCATGCGCACCTCCCGGGGCGAGCCGCGGCGGCTATTGCGGGAAGCGCGCGTCCGGCCGGCGTACGTAGTCCAGGGCTTCCTTCTCGGTGAGCTCCCAGATCTGCTTGACTTGCCCGTTGTTGTCGCTCTTCAGGCCGACGAAACTGCCCTTGAGCTGGGGCATGCGGCCATAGACGATGAACAGGTTCTGCGCCGTGCGGATGCGCACCGACGGCGCCACCGAATAGCTGACGGTCTTCTTCCCCAGCCCCAGGGTGAGCACGCTGCGCAGCAGGCTCTGCTTGGGCTTCTTCAGGGTGATGACCGGGTACTGCGCGCTGGCCACGAAGCCCACCAGCATGTCGCTCGGCAACTGCCGCGCCAGCGCCTCGCCGCCGCACAGCAACAGCGCCAGCCCGCACAGCAGGGCCCTGCCGGGTGATAGCCGCGCACCGTTGCCCGTGAATGGAATACCGCCTGCCGTCATTGCCCGTCCCGTTCGCCTGGTTGTTCGACTCGGCGCCGCGTTCCGCTGGCGGAAGCGCGTACCGAAGGTTGATGCCGACGCAGGGTAGCCGTTTCACGTTCGCTTGTCCGTCCATTGTTTCACAGCCCGCGAAGGGCACCGTCGGGCAGCGGCTCATGGCTGCCCACCTTGCAGAATCAGGCGGCCATCGTCGCGCGGATCGACGCTGCCGACCGAACCGGCCTTGCCGAGGATCGCCGGCACCCGTTCGCGGTACAGGCGCCAGAGCAGGCCGGCATCGGTCGCGCCCAGCGCCGGGGCCAGGCCAACGATGCTGGCGGTGTCGCGGCGCGCCTGGGCCAGCCGTTCGCCGGCCTCGGCGCGGGCGAGCTGCAGGGTGCGGTCGGCCCCCTCGGTGGCGGCCTGGGTGAGTTTCTCCGCCTCGGTGCGCGCCTTGGCGACGTTCTGCTCGGCCAGTTGGCTGGCGGTCAGCACCGCGTTGAAGGCGCTTACCGCATTGCGCGGCAGGCTCGACTGCACGTCGACCCGCACCACCTGGATGCCCAGCCCGCTGCCGGCCGCGGCCAACGCCGCCAGGCTGTGGTTGATGCCCTGCACCAGGTCGCCGCGCAGGCGTTCGCGGCGCTCGGCGACCGCGCTGTCGTTGCCGAGCAACTCCGGGCGCGCCACCAGGATGGTGTCCAGGTCGCGCGCGGCGCAGACCTGCACGGCGTTGCGCGCCACCAGCCGGTCCAGCGCCGGCAGCACGTGGGCGCCCTGGAGGACGTAGGCGTACGGGTCGTCGACCTTGTAGAACACCCGCACGTCCAGTTGCACCACCCCGGCGTCGCCGGTCAGCAGGTAGCCGGAGCCGGCCAGCGCGTCGCTGGACAGGCTGACGTCGAGATCGGCGCGACGCGCCTGCTCGGAACGCAGCAGGCCCTCGACGCGGCGTTCGATCACCTGTTCGGCGGACGGCAGCAGCACCACCTGCTCCAGCGGCTGCGGCCAGGCCAGCAGCAGGCCGGGACCGGCCAGGCGCTCCAGCGCGCCCAGGCGCAGCACTACGGCGCGGGTCTCCGGGCCGATCTGGCGGACGTTGGAAAACGCCCAGGCCAGCGCCGCCAGGAGGGTCACGCCGAACAGTGCGAGGAACGCCAGGCGTCCGGCCTGCAGCCAGGGGCTGCGCAGCCCCTCGTGCGCTTCGCCGCTCATGGCCGGCGCCCGTTGGCCGGCGCTTCGGCGGGGAGCGCCGGCGGCCCGTCGACCAGCACGCGGAACGGTGCGGCATCGGTGCGCAAGACCAGCCGGGTATCGCCGTTGACGATGGTGCCGAGGGTGTCCAGCGAGCGCAGCAGGTTGTATAGCTGCGGCGAACCGGCGTAGGCCTTGCCGTAGATGCGCGCCGCCTCGACCCGTGCCTGGGCCTCGATCTCCGCGGCTTTCACCGAAGCCTCGGCCTGGATCACCCGGGCGTCGCGCTCCGCCGCCGAACGGATCTCCGCGGCCTGGCGACGGCCCTCGGCGGTACGCTCGGTGGCGATGGTCTCGCGCTCGGCGCGCATGCGGTCGACGGTGGCGCCGAGGGTCACCTTGGGCAGGGTCAGGCGCTCGATGCCGACCTGCACCACCTTGACCCCGTAGGTCGCCAGCAACTGATGGTCGATCTGTTCGCGCAGGCGCGCTTCGAAGTCGCCGATACGCACCCGCGACGCCTCGGTATTCACCAGGTCGGCCAGGTCATAGGCGCTGGCGGTGGTTTCCAGCGCCGAGCCGACGAAGGTGCGCAACTGCCGGGCAGCCTCGTCCGGCTGGTTGCGCACCGCGCGCATGAAGCGCTGCACGTTGTCGGCGTCGCCCTGGACCTGCCAGGCCACGTAGGCCTGGACGATGATCCGCAGGCCATCGCGGGTGCCGACGTCCTGCAGGCCGCTGGAGGTGGTGCGCAGGCGCAGGTCGACCGGGATCGCGCTCTCGAACGGCAACGGCAGGCGCCAGGCCAGGCCCGGTTCGAGCAGGACCCGCGCCGGGTTGCCGAAACGGGTGATGACCATCGCCTCGCCGGAACGTACCTGCACCAGGCAAGCGGCGGCGACGGCGAACAGCACCAGCAGCGCGGCGACCAGCAGCCGGCGCCAGGGCGACGCGGCCTGTGCGCCATGGCCGTGATCGTGATCGTGATCGTGATCGTGATGATGCTCGTGGTGGCTGTGCGAGTGGGAGTGACCGAGGCTCAAGAGCGCTCTCCTCATGGTGCGGATTGCCCGGCCGCGGACGCCGGAGCGGCGGACGGACGGGACGAAGACGGGGAATCCAGGCGGCCGAGGCCGAAGCTGCGCAGGTCGATGGTCGGCGCGCCGGCGCCGGCGATGCGGTGGTCGATGAGCAGCAGGTTGGCCTTGCCCAGGCCGCGTCCGAGTTGGCGGTAGTAGGCCTCCAGCAGGAAAGCCTGGCCGGCGTCGGCATAGCCTTCCCGCTCGGCGGCGAAGCGCCGGTCGGCGGCCTGCGCGGCGGCCAGGGCCTCGCGGGCCTGCGCGCTGGCCCGGTCGTGCGCCACGCTGGCCTGTAGTTGCGCCTCGTTGCGTTGCGCGGCGGCCTGCCCGCGCTCGCGGGCGATCAGCGCCTGGGCGGTGATCTGCGCGGCCTGCACCGCGTGGTAGGCATTCGCCGCACCGGCCGGCGGATGGATCGCCTCGACCGCCGCGCCCAGTACCTCGACGCCGCTGCCGAGGCGGTCGAGATCGGCCTGCACGGCCTGGCCGATCTGCTCGGCCAGGCCCGCACGCTGCTCGCCGAGGACCTCATCGAGGGTCCGCGAGGCGAAGGCATGCACCAGTACGCGGCTGGCGGTGCTGCGCACCAGCGTCGGCACGTCGGCGCTGCGGTAGGTCGCCGCCAGCGCCGATGCGTCGTCGAGAGCGATGCGGTAGACGATGCGCACGTCCATGTTGACGATCTGGAAGCTCTGCCGACGGTCGGCCAGGCTGGCGATGACCTGCGATTTCTCGCTGACGTGGGAGGCGTCCCACAAGCGGTTGGCGCTATCCGGGGCCGGACCTTCGGCGGGCGCGAGCGGCTCGGCTCCGCCGTCGCCGGCGGCGACGCTGGTGGCCAACTCGTGGACCACCCCGTTCTCCACCGCCAACACCCGCCCCAGCGGCCAGGGCAGCCCCAGGTGCAGGCCGGGGCCGAGCACCGCGACCGGCTTGCCGAAGCGCTCGTAGACACCCCGTGCATCCATGCCGATCTCGCGTACGCCGCTGAGCAGCCAGCCGCTCAGCGACACCACCGCCAGCACCGGCAGGAACGCCCGCCGCATGAAACCGAAGGCCCAGACCTGGCGCAGGTCGATGCCGAAGCGCTGGTGCAACTCATGCTGCAGACGCTGCAGGGGACGCGGCGGCCAGCGCAACAGGTCGGCCAGCAGGCTGGTGGCGACCAGGCGCGGTTCGAGGCCGGCACGCTGCGGCGCGAACATCGCCAGGATCGCCCTGCCCAGCAACTCCAGCGCCAGCGCCGCCGGCAACAGGCCGAGCAGTACCGCCAGGCGCGGGGCCCAGGGGTGTCCCTGGCGAGCCAGGAACAGACAGAGGGCGGCCAGCACCAGGGTACCGATCAACGCCCGCGCCAGTTGCCCGAGGACCGGGGCTTCCGGCCACTGCGCCGGCCCTTGGCTGGCGAAGCGACGTTCCAGCACCAGCACCGCGAAGGCCAGTAGCAGGCAGATACCGATGGCGAGGTCGGCCGCTTGCCCGGAACTGGCCGGCGGCAGGTCGAGACGCCAGCCGGCGGCTACCAGGCACAACGCCAGCGCCGCGCTCGCCGCCAGCCACAGCGCAGCGTGCCCGAGCTGGGCCAGGCCGTGGGCGATGGCCTGGCCCAGGCGCTCCAGCAGCCGTTCATAGGCGCTGTCGGCGGTGGCGTCGGGTTCGTCCCGCTGCCAGCGCAGCCAGGCAGGCCGCGCGTTGGCCTCCGCGCCGAGGACCACGCAACGCCAGGCCGCGACCCGGTAGGCCGCGTGCAGACCGGCGAACAGGACCAGCCAGGCCGCGCCGAGGTTGTACAGCAGCGGCGGCCAGAGCGAGTCGGCGGCGAACAGGCCGATGAAGAACCCCAGCACGGCGCAGGCGGCGGCCAAGGCGACGCTGGCCGCTGCCCATCGCCACAGCTGGCGCAACTGCCGGGGCGCCTGCTGGAAACGCGGCAGCGATTCGGCGGCGACGCCCTCGGCGTCCAGGTCGACTCTCATCTTCACTCCAGGCAAAACTCGAAGGTACCGGCCAGGCCGGCGCAAACGCCCGCAACTTTATAACAATGCGCGTTAAGAAGTTGTCATGATTTGAAAAACAGTCTGCATCCCAAGGCTCTTGACTGGAAGACGAGAGTCTGTGTGCAGCACCCTGGGCAACACCTAACCAATCGAAAGGTTCTAAGCAGCCGGGAAAAACCACCGGACATCCGTGCAAACGACCATTCGTCGGCAATTCTCATTCAAATCGGATTTCTTATAACCAATCCGCATAGGCCTACCGGAGCCCTCATCTCCCCCGCAAAGGCACGCCATTCCGGGCCTCGACGCGTAGCCGGCAGGCCTTTTCGCATAGCCTGACGGTTTTATAACAGCGGCAGAGCGTCAATAATCCGACCATCGACTGTGATAGCGTCAAAAAAGAATCATATCGATCCTTTGTAGCGTTATCCGGTGCCATGCAGTCCTTATCGAACAACCGCCGGGGCCTCGCCAAGCCCCGGTTCGAGCCACGCATTGCGTGGTCGCAGCAAACGTTTGTGCGGATTACCCCAGGAGGCTCGCCCATGACCGAATCGACTGCCGGGGCCGGAGTCCATGGCACAGCCTCCGGACAGGCTGGCGAAAGCCCTGCCGCGCGCAGGGAACGATCGCCGGTGACGGATCGTCGATGAGCCGGGGGAAGCCATGCGAAGCCTGATCGGGATGACGTTCCTGAACTCCTCCGTAGGCCAGCGCCGGCTGCGCCAGAACGGTATCGTGCTGCGCCTGGGACTGGTAGTCGCGGATCGCCGGCGCGCGACCCTGCCGCACCGGCAAGGCCACTGCCTCGATCGTCAGGACCTGGAAACCCTGTTGCTATGGCTACAGCGGCACTTCCTCTGCGTTCCCCTGGAACACCTGCTCGAAGGCCCCGCTCCAGCCTGCCTGCGGATCGCCCTGAGCGTCGACGGCAACCCTGCGGAACTGGCCGAGCAGGTCTATCCGCTGCTGGAACGCTACGAAATGCCGGCGAGCGCCTTCATCGGCGGTGACCCGCGCAGTTGGCGCGAAGCGGTGGCCGAGACGCTCTGGCAGGCCGATGCGACTGCCGCCGGACCCTTGCTGGAACTGCTGGAGGGTTACAGCGGCGCGGCACTCATGGCGGTGTTCGAACGCACCGGCGACGACCAGCGTCGCAGCCGCAACCTCGACCTCCTCCTGCGCAAGCTGGAACGCCTCGACCCGGCCTCGCAGCAGGCCTTGCACGCGGCCTGCCCGGTTCCCGCACCGTACAGCGCTGGCGACTGGGAGCGGGTCCGCCGCCTGGAAAACAGCGGCCTGCTTCGCTTCGGCCTGCGCGGACAGGAGCCGCACCCATCGGCAGGCCTTTGCGCCGAGGACTGTCTCGGCCGCGCCCACCGCCAGCTCCAGCAGCATTGCGCCGCCCCCCTGCCGGTGTTCTGCCAAGCTCGCACCACACCCGCCGCGCAACCCGGCCTGCGCGCCGCCCTCGGTCGGCTTGGCTACCGCTTCGCCTTCGGCGCGCGCAATGGCCTGGTGGATACCCGTTGCGACCCGCTGGACCTGCCGCGCATCGAGGTGGATGCGGCGATCGCCGCCCGTCCCGGCCGGCTGGCCTGGCGCATCTATCGTGGAGCCCGCCCATGAGCATGGCTTCCAGCCCGTTCCCAAGGAGGCGCGACAGGCAGTCGCCCTCCGCCGGAAGACCGCCCGAACCACGGGAAGCGAACGCGCCGTCGCCCGCCACGCCGCAGCGACGCCGCTCTCAGGGATATGGCCAGCCCAGCTGGCCCGGTATCAGCAAGGATCGTCCCATGACTGCAGACACCCCTACCTCTGTCGCTACCATCAACCACCTGCTGCTCGGCGCGCCCTACACCAGCCCACTGGTGATCCCCGGCGACTGGCTGGTCGACGAGCTGGAAGGCGCCGTGGAGGTCGGCGGCTTCACCGACGGCCTGTTCCGCTGGCCGACGCGCAAGCGCAGCGGCCGCCCTTCGCCGATTCTCTGCGGCGACCTGCTGCGCGCGGTACGTACCGAATGCGCCGAGTCGGTGCAGTTCTGGTGGGGTTTCAGTCCGAGCCTGGTGGGGCGCTGGCGCCGCGCCCTCGGCGTGACCCGCCGCAACAATCCCGGCGACCAGGCGGTGGCGCGCGCCCGCGCCGCCCTCGCCCGCTCGCTGGACCGCAAGGCGCCGCCGAAGGCACCGGCCGCCTGGTCCAGCGAAGAAGTCGAGTTCATCCGCCGCCACGGCAGCAAGCGCAGCCTGGCCTGGTGCGCCTACATGCTCGGCCGCAGCTACCAGAGTGTCGCCAGCAAGGCCGAGGAGCTTTCCCCGCACAGCGGGCGCGACCGCAACAATGCGATCTGGAGCAAGTCCGAGGAAGATCTGTTGCGCCAGCACTACCAGCAGCGCGGCTCGCTATGGTGCGCGCAGCAGACCGGCAAGACCCGCGCAGCGGTATTCCACCGGGCCAAGAAGCTGGGCCTGCAACGGCAGCGGCCGAAACACCCGTGAGGCCGGTCGCCGCCCTCTCCCGCCGAGGCGAGAGAGGGCCAGTGCTCAACCGCGGTAGTAGCGCTGCGCCACGAAGGGCATCTTGCTGACCACCAGGGTCACCGGCTTGCCGCGCACCATCGCCGTCACCTCGCTGCCCAGGCCGGCCAGCTCGCTCGGCACGTAGCCCATGGCCAGCGGCGCGTTGAGACTCGGACCGAAACCGCCGCTGCTGACCTTGCCGATCGCCCGGCCCTGGGCATCGACGATCTCGGCGCCCTCGCGCACCGGCATCCGCCCCTGCGGCAGGAAACCGACGCGCTTGCTGGCAACGCCCTGCGCCTGCTGGGCAAAGATCCGCTCGGCGCCGGGGAAGCCGCCGGCGCGCACGCCGTCGGCGCGGCGCGCCTTGGAAATGGCCCAGCCGAGGCTGGCTTCGACCGGCGTGGTGGCGCTGTCCATGTCGTGGCCGTAGAGGCACAGGCCGGCTTCCAGGCGCAGCGAGTCGCGCGCGCCGAGGCCGATCGGCGCCACTTCCGGCTCGGCCAGCAGGCGCCGCGCCAGGGCCTCGGCATGGGCGGCGGGCACGGAGATCTCGTAGCCGTCTTCACCGGTATAGCCGGAGCGGCTGACGTAGCAGTCCTGGCCGAGCAGCTCGACGCGGGCGAACTGCATGAAGGTCATCTGCGCCACCTGCGGCGCCAGGCGCTCCAGCACCCGCACCGCCGCCGGTCCCTGGAGGGCGAGCAAGGCACGCTCCTCGAACAGCGGCTCGACGCTGCAACGGTCTTCCAGGTGACGACGCAGGTGCGCCAGGTCCTGGTGCTTGCAGGCGGCGTTGACCACCAGCAGCAGGCAATCGCCGAGGTTGGCCACCATCAGGTCGTCGAGGATCCCGCCCTGCTCGTCGGTGAACAACGCGTAGCGCTGCTGGCCCACCGGCAGGTCGAGGATGTCCACCGGCACCAGGCTTTCCAGGGCCAGCGCCGCATCGGCGCCCACCAGGCGGATCTGGCCCATGTGCGAAACGTCGAACAGACCGGCCTGCTCGCGGGTGTGCAGGTGCTCCTTGAGCACCCCGGCCGGGTACTGCACCGGCATGTCATAGCCGGCGAAGGGCACCATCTTCGCCCCCAGTTCCAGGTGCAGGGCGTGCAGGGGCGTCTTGGCGAGGGTTTCTGCGGTCATGTTTCACTCCATGGCATCCCGGCCTCCTTTCTGCCGGAGAGCCGCGATCGATTGTCGGGAAAGAAAAAAGAAGCGCCGGCGCAGCGGCGCGGTTCAGCATTCGATGATGTTCACGGCGAGGCCGCCGCGCGCGGTTTCCTTGTATTTGCTTTTCATGTCGGCGCCGGTCTGGCGCATGGTGCGGATGACCTTGTCGAGGGAAATGAAGTGCTGGCCGTCGCCGCGCAGGGCCATGCGCGCGGCGTTGATCGCCTTCACCGAAGCCATCGCGTTGCGTTCGATGCAGGGCACCTGGACCAGCCCGCCGACCGGGTCGCAGGTCAGCCCGAGGTTGTGCTCCATGCCGATTTCGGCGGCGTTCTCGACCTGCTGCACGCTACCGCCGAGCACTTCGCAGAGCGCCCCGGCAGCCATCGAGCAGGCCACGCCGACCTCGCCCTGGCAACCGACCTCGGCGCCGGAGATCGAGGCGTTTTCCTTGTAGAGGATGCCGATCGCCGCGGCGGTGAGCAGGAAGCGCACCACGCCGTCGTCGTCGGCCCCGGGGATGAAGCGCGCGTAGTAATGCAGCACCGCCGGAATGATCCCCGCCGCGCCGTTGGTCGGCGCGGTCACCACGCGGCCGCCGCTGGCGTTCTCCTCGTTCACCGCCAGGGCGTAGAGGTTGACCCAGTCGAGCACGCTGAGGGCATCGCGCAGGCCGGCCTCCGGCCGCTGGCACAACTGGCGGTGGAGCGCCGCCGCACGGCGCCTGACCTTCAGCCCGCCGGGCATGATGCCCTCGTTGCGGCAGCCGGCCTCGACGCAGTCCTGCATCACCTGCCAGATACGCAGCAGGCCGGTGCGGGTTTCCTCGGCGGGGCGCCAGGCCTTCTCGTTCTCGGCCATCAACTGGCTGATCGACAGGCCTTCGCGGGCGCAATGGTCGAGCAGTTGCCGCGCGGTCTTGAAGGGGAACGCCAGCGGCGTGCGGTCCTCGACGATGCGGTCGAGGCCGGCGGCCTCGTCGTCGACCACGAAACCGCCGCCCACCGAGTAGTACTCGCGGCTGCGGACCTGCAGGCCGGCAGCGTCGAAGGCACGGAAGATCATGCCGTTGGGATGGTAGGCCAGCGGCTTGCGGATCAGCGCAAGGTGTTCCTTCTCGACGAAGCGGATCGGCCGCTCGCCGAGCAGGCGCAGCTCGCCGCTGGAACGGATGGCATCGAGCCGAGCGGGAATCGCGGCGGTATCCACCGTGTCCGGCTGCTCGCCCTCCAGGCCGAGCAGTACCGCCTTGTCGCTGCCGTGGCCCTTGCCGGTGGCGCCGAGCGAGCCGTACAGCTCGACCTTGACGCTGGCAGTGGCCTCCAGCAACCCCTCGCGCCTCAGCCCCTCGGCGAAGCGCGCGGCGGCACGCATCGGCCCCACGGTGTGGGAGCTGGACGGCCCGATGCCGATCTTGAACAGATCGAAGACACTCAGGGACATGCTCGTCTCCGCTTGCGGATTGGCCGCCACCACGGCGGCGTTCCTGTTCAATCAGCGTAGACCGGGAAGTGCCGGCAGAATTCGCCGACCTGGTTCCTGACCCGTTCGCCGACCTCGGGATTGTCGATATCGTCAAGGATGTCGCAGATCCAGCCGGCCAGTTCGCGGCACTCGCCCTCGCGGAAACCGCGAGTGGTCACCGCCGGGGTGCCGATGCGGATGCCGGAGGTGACGAACGGGCTCTGCGGATCGTTCGGCACGGCGTTCTTGTTCACCGTGATGCCGACCCGGCCGAGGGCGGCGTCGGCTTCCTTGCCGGTCAGGCCCT
>Ga0247725_1000166_pt1 | contig 73276 bp, 51 predicted proteins | sample OKSTACKMCFT3sol_FD_183021 | JGI IMG/M metagenome (GOLD analysis project Ga0247725, IMG submission 183021) | Subsurface sediment microbial communities from gas well in Oklahoma, United States - OK STACK MC-FT3-sol | ecosystem: Environmental > Terrestrial > Deep subsurface > Rock core/Sediment...
GCACTCCTTGTAAGATAGTAATTGATTGCTATCTTACCACAAGAGGCAACTCAAACAAGAGAAAACCCGACGTACTCGTCAATATCTAGAGTCTGCAATGGGCTTAACGTGCTTTATTTTCCGTTTTCTGAGACGTCCCCAACTATAATCATTAAAAACTACTTTTCCCCCTCAGGTAAAGGTTACAATCCCTCTCAGAAACTTTCAGAATCGCTCAAAAATGGTGGAATTTTTTCCACCTAAAAACTCAGGTTTTTTCGAAGGTTCAGAATTTTTTGTCGCGAGGCAAAGGTCAAAAATTGAAATTTCGGCGTCGGTATTCTGTGACCAATTTTGTCATTAAACGGTCTCAAAAGTGTCGATTTCGACGCAAAATAAAAAGCCACAACACCGCTTAACCCCTTACCATGCCTAGGTTTAACGATTTACCACCGAACCCGTGACTGCCCTCCGGAGGCAGAGGCCACAGGTTCGACTCCTGTCGGGGGCGCCATGCAATGTTCTCACAGCACTTCCCCCTTCTCAGTCGATTATTTTCCTTGTTTTGCACGTGTTACAGATGTGGCTTTCAAATATGTTAGAAATGCAAAATCGAAATCAATCCAGTTTTCAGCAGTTTCAAACATTTCAAAGTTCAATGTGTTAAAGGTTGCCAGTCTGAGTCTTCAAAATAAGCGGGATACTCATCTAATGACTGAATGATAAGAACAACACCTTGCTTTTGATTATGAGCAGACTTCATTTGCTCTACACCGCGCATTATTTTCGCAAGGAGGATATGGAGCTGAGCGTCTGCCTGCGGTTCTAGTTTGCAGTTTTTGAATATAAAATTTAAATGGTCATTTAAGCTTCGCGCCAATTCTTGATATTGAGTAGTAGAAAACTGATTATTATGAATCGCTTCTAAGTTTATTTCTATTTCACGTTTGAGGCTCGTCATCCCGATGTGCAGACTCTCATCAATAGTCCATCTTTTACCGTGATTCAACGCTAATTCAAGCTTGTGAGTTTGAGCGTCATGCTCATGCTCTTGTGCCTTCACAATTGAAAACTGTAAAGTATTCAAAGCTCCAATAAACGCTACGATATAAAGTATCTTTTTCATATTCATTTCCCGAATAAAACAATTTACGATTTAACCAACATTTGCTCGTATATCGACATCTTATAGTACGCCGCTGAGCAAATACTGTTCTCGATCAATAAGTACATTGGTTTTGTATCTTCATCCAAGCGTATTTGTAGCGTTGTAGTCCTCTGAAAATTCAGCCGAAGGCGAAACTGGAAATGAATACAACGGCAAAGCAGGCCGTCAGCCTGCTTTGCGTCTGCGTGAAGATAGGAATTAGTGCCCCTGGTGCCCCTGGTGCCCCTGCCCTCCAGCAGCGCCATGCACGCCCTCTATATAGTGCATGTAATTGACGTAGTCAGCGACAAAGGCACGCCCCTTATCGCCGCTTTGATCAGCCATGGCCCTTGCACGCTGAGCCTCATGATAACGCTCACGAATACCGTTCTCGATCTTGCGGGTTATATTTGCCACGAGGCGATCAATTTGCCCGTTTTCCAACGCCGCATCCGCCGCCATTAAACCCGGATCAATCTGTCCGGAAGGCTTGATGCCGGTAAAGGGTGCGCCTTCGGAGGCACGATGAACCTCAACGAGCGTCGAGAACAGATGCTGATCGGCAATGTTTTTCGCAGTTTCGCTTTGCCCGCGGACTTGGAGCACATCGGCGAATACCCTTTTGATTTCGGCCTCATCCTTTGCCGGCACCCATTTGAGCAAGGGCTTAACATTGCCTGACTCCAGTGCCGCACGGGCTTCGGTAATCACGGGACCGTCCAGAGCATCACAATGAGCTTGGGCGCTACCGGCAAACATCAGGCTGAAGATTGCTGCGGGAACAGCGGTTTTGCGTAATTTGGTTTTCATACATGACCTCTTCATATTGCGTTGAGCTTCACGCGCACCGGGTTTGGTGGCGCTTGGCAATCAGAGTACGGAAGGGAGGCCAAAGAATCGTTCGCAAGTACGAAACCGAACCGATGCCATGGTTTAGAAATAAAAACCTACAATTCAGCTGTTTAGAGGTTTCAGTATCGGGTGAGAGCGTACTCGAACGCCGGGTAGCCAGGTTCAGGATCGTGGCTAGGGTCGGATATCGCCCTGCAGGGCTCGTCGGCGATATTCACTGGGGGTAAATCCTGTCTCTTTCTTGAAAGCAGTGTTGAATACGGACTTCGAGTTGAAGCCAGAGTCATACATAGTTTGCAGAATATTTGCCTGATTGGCTGCATCGGCCAGGCGCGATTTCGCCTCGTCGATGCGATAGCGACTGACGAACTCAAAGAAATTGCAGCCAAAGCCTTGGTTAATGGCCCGTGAAACCTCTCTTGAAGGGGCGCCCAATTTCCGTGAAAGTTGTTCCAGGGTCAGGTTGGGGTGCAAGTGGGGCTTTTCCTGGTGCATTAACTGTTGGAGCCTGACCTTTAAAGTTTGATCAAACTGCGGCGTGGGCTCTTCTTCCAGCAAGGCGGCCTGGTCTGCTGCCAATCCAGAGAAAACAACGGGTTGGCGAAGAGAGTTTATCATCAGAAAATTGATGAAAATGAAGCCCGTTACAGCGCCAGCGCCGGCCACCCACTCGGTTCCAGGCACGCTTCTAAACACATGCGCTGTAAGGCAGTACATCATGCTCACGGTCCAAGCCACTGCATAGCCGATCAGAAGCGTCCGTAACCACGCAAGTTGTTTGTTTTCAATACTCGAGAAAATCTGTCGAATACCAAGGCCGAAACGGTTAATCGCACGAATAGTCGCGTACAGGTAGCCCAGAAAGACCGCGTGAATAGCGACTGCAAGAAGGGGAGAGGTAAGTACGCCCGGGTGGTCCCGTTCAAGCAGAATCTGAACTTTGGTCTCGCTTGGCTGTAAATAATATTCAATCAGAAAAATTGCGCCGACCACCCAGAAGAGCAACGTGTGCACGAGATGCTTCCCGCGTAACTGGAAATTCTGATACATCAGCGATTGCGCATATAGATAGAGCGTGCCGGCTTGTAGAAGTCCGATGAGTGTTCCGAGGTAGGCGAAGTTTGGGTACTGGAGCGCAAGCCCGCTGCCATAGAGGAAGATCTCTCCCAGCCCGGCGGCGAAGAACACCAGAGTGGCAACCAGGAGTCGGTTAGATATGAGCCCACTGTTGGATGGAAGTAGGAGAAAAACGGCAAGAGCCAGCGATTGAATGATGCTCGTCAGCAGCACAATGTCGGTGAGTGTCAGATACATGCCAGATTCAGCTCCGCTTCAAAACCATCCTGCCGTCCTGTTGCCGGCGATCTGAGATGCAGGGTCATGCCGGCACCTTTAGCAATCGCATCGGCAATCGCGAGGCCCAGGCCAGAACCTGCAGCGTCCGTTTTGGCGCGTGCAAACCGGTTTCTTAAAAGAGCGAGCTGTTCCGGTGGCACTCTTGCACCGCCATTGCAGACCCTTAAAACCCCATTATCGTTCAGGTTGATCTTCACCGGCTCGCTACGGGAACCATGCTTAAGGGCATTCTCGATCAGGTTACGCACCAGGATGGCGAAGGCATCGGGATCAAGAAAGGAGTTCACTTCGCGCTCCGGCAGGGATAAAACAACTCGCCCGGGTGCCTGGGCCTCAAAATCCCGGGCAATCATCGCGAGGATGGGCACAAGATCCTGCTGGCTTTGTGAGAGTGCACCGCCACCTTCTGCTTTTGCCAACTCGAGCAGTTTTCCGGACAGCACCGAGAGACTGCGTAACGCTTCTTCAATTTCTGCAACATCATTCTTGAGATAATCATCGGGCATTCTGGTTTTCAGTCGCTGCACTTTGGCAAGCGCTGTTGCCAGGGGAGTTCGCAGTTCATGGGCACTGTTGGCGGTAAAGCTGCGTTCTGATTCGAGAGCACGATGCAAACGCTCAAGCAGCCGGTTGATGGCACCGGCGATTGGTTCAAATTCACGGGGTAACTGCTCTTCTACAACAGGGGACAGATCTCCCGCGCCGCGGGATTCAATGTCTTGCTGAAAATCGACCACCTTACGAAGGGAAAGCCGGACAATCCACCAGACACCCAACAGGCTGACCGGAATCAGCACCAGTAAAGGCAACAGTAAGGCTAATCCCGCCTCCAGAGCGGATTCACGCCGGTGCGCCAAGGGTTCGGCCACTTCAAGATAGATGGTATTGCTGACTGCAGATACGCCATATAGCCGGTGGGTCAGAGTATCTGAAAACCCTTCCGCGGGGGTCCTGCTAAACACGCCAGGGTCGGCATCGTGGGACTGGAGCAGAATATTTCCAGCTTCGTCCCGTACCAGATAGGTCAGGTATTCGTCATGGTCTTTCAGGGCTGGGGCCTTTTGATTGCCCGCGCCGTTCTCACGGTTCAGGATGTCGGTGACCGCCAGTGGCAGTATGCGCTGGGCGGTTTCTTCCAGGGCACTGTCGAAGACCTCGTTCATTTCATGCTGTGCCACCAGTCCCGAAGCGGTCACGCCCAACAGCCAGAGTAGGGTGACACCGAGTGTCAGGCCGATACCGAGTGTTTTTTGCAGGCTGGTTCTAGTGGTCATGTGTTTCCAGGCGATAGCCCATTCCCCTGACGGTTACGATAGCGTCCCGCCCCAGCTTTTTACGCAGACGGCTGACATAAACTTCGATGGTGTTACTTTCGATTTCGGCCCCGAAAGCGTATAGACGATCCTCCAGTTGCGATCGCGATAACAGCATTCCGGGTCGCTGGATAAAGCCCTCAAACAATGCCCACTCCCGTGCCGTAAGTTCTACCGGCAGGCCGTTGCGACTGATGCGGTGATCGCCAAGATCAATCATCAGCTCGCCCACTTGTATGATCGGGCTTGGATTGCCGCGATATCGGCGAGCCACCGCGGCCACGCGGGCCGACAACTCCGAAAGATCAAAGGGTTTGACCAGGTAGTCGTCAGCACCGGCATTCAATCCTTCAATCCGGTCAGACACCTGATCCCTGGCGGTCAGAATGATCACCGGTGTTGTTATTCCGGTAGCCCGGATCGTTCGCAAAAAGCCGAAGCCATGGCCGTCGGGCAGCATCAGGTCCAGCAGAATCAGGTCGTAGGCTGTGGTCCTGATACTCGCCTCAGCAAAGCGCAGAGTTTGCACCCAGTCCACGGCGTGGCCGTCGTCCGCAATCTGATCCCGGACCGCCTCGCCCAATCCCGCCGTATCCTCCACCAAAAGAACCCGCATTGTTCACCTCTGACCCAGCCCTGAAATCAAGATACTACAGCTCGAACCTGACAACAACCTGAATGGTCAATAACGCTTCGATCTCTCTTCACCGACCTTCAGCTGGCTGTCAGGTTTGGGCGCTAGCCTTCGGGGGAATATTCCAGGTACCGATCGCAGGAGATGTGATGATGCGGATGATTTTTCCTTTCGTTGTGTTGGTTTTGGGCCTATGGGCCTGGAACCTCTTTGCAGGTCCTGGGGCCGGTTCTCCCTGGGCAGTCTATGACCAGAGCCTGCTGCTCAGTGGGCTGTTATCCACTGCTCTGATGTCACTGACCATGATGCTGGCACTGCGCCCAGCCTGGTTGGAGAGACCGCTGGGCGGGTTGGATCAGATCTATCGCACCCACAAATGGGCGGGCATTCTGGCAGTGGTATTCGCGGCAGCTCATTGGCTGATTGAAATGGGTGACGATGTTATAGAGTCGATTTTCGGAAAGGCCGGCAGGCTGCACGATCAGGATTATTCCGGGTTCATCGACACCATGCGCGATGCTGCGGAAGAGGTAGGGGAGTTCGCCGTCTATCTGCTGTTCGCCATGCTGTTGATCACTTTGTGGCGCAAGTTTCCCTACAAATACTGGCGTTATTTGCATCGCGGCATGCCGGTGCTTTATCTGTTGCTCGCTTTCCACGCGGCGTGGCTGACTCCGCTGCAATGGTGGCAGCAGCCAATCGGACTACTGATGGCCATTTTGCTCTTTGGCGGGAGCATCGCCAGCGGGCTATCTCTGACCGGCAGAGTTGGTCGTCGTCGCCAGGTTCGCGGCATGGTCACCGCGATCAAAACACCAGACCGGGACGTCACCGAAGTTACCTGCCACATGGGGCCGGCATGGCCCGGTCACCGTGCGGGGCAATTCGCCTTTGTGACCTTCGACCGGATTGAGGGTGCGCACCCGTTCACCATCGCCAGTGCGGATCGGGAAAATGGCACTGTTACCTTCCTCATCAAATCCCTCGGAGACTTTACCCGCAATCTGAGCCAGAAAATCAGCGTGGGGCAAACTGTAAATATAGAAGGCCCTTACGGCTGTTTTAACTTCGATCGCCGCAACCGCAAATCCCACCAGATCTGGATAGCCGGTGGCATCGGGATCACGCCGTTTCTGGCCTGGCTCGAAGCTCTAAGCAGCGCCACCGACGCCACCGTGCCTGAAGCCGATCTGCATTACTGCACGCGCAACGCCGGCCAGGATCCCATGGTGGATCGACTTCGGGCGCTTTGCGATGGCTTTCCCGGGATACACCTCGAGATTCATGACAGCAGCAAGGGGCAGAGGTTGTCTGCCGAGACGTTGTCTACCAACGGACGCTCGGCAGCAGGCGCAGAGGTCTGGTTCTGCGGCCCGGCAGGGCTGGGGGAAGCCATTAGAAACGGCTTGCGGGCAGCACCCTTCCGCCTGACTCGCTTCCATAAAGAAGCTTTTCAGTTCCGCTGAAATGGCCTCGTTTGTTCAGGTCGTTGTCAGGTTAGCGCCTTAGAGTGGATTTAACACAACCAGCAGGAGAGACACCATGAAGACCAAACCCATTATTCTGAGCCTGTCTTTGTTACTTCTGAGCGGCACCGCACTGGCCGATGACGACTGCGATGATCCGGTGGCGAGTTGGCAGCCCCGTGAAAATCTGCGTGAAAAGCTGGAAGCCGAAGGCTGGACAGTTCACCGAATAAAGGTTGACGACGGTTGTTATGAAGTCCGGGGCCTCGATGCCGATGGGGTCAGGGCAGAAGCCTCTTTCGCGCCCGCTTCATTGACCATGATGAAATGGGAGCGTGAAGACAGTGACGATGAGGAGAGGGACCGCGGCAACAGGAAAAATGGACAGGACAATCCCAAAAGTCAGGCGCCACGCAACGGCATCGTCAAGGGGCGTCCCACGGTTACCGTTGAGTAACTGAGCGAATTTGCCCTGTTCCTTTAACGTTCATCAGGTTTTTGGAGACCATTTATGAAAACGTTTGTTCTCACTTGCAGCCTTTTCGCCGCCTTGGCTTTACCGGTATTCGCCCAGGCCCGTGACGTGACCTTCACTACGGAACTACAGAATTACGGCGGCGATGGAGCCTATCTGGCGCTGTATCTTACCGATGCCGCCGGAGAGTATCAGGGTACCCTTTGGGTTTCCGGGAAGAAATCTAAATACTACAAACACCTGGGAGGCTGGGCCCGGGGCAGTGGGCTTGATCCTGCAGAGTATGACGGCTTGACTGGCGCCAGTGTTACCAGTGGCCGCACGCTGAAAGTGACTGTGAACCTCGATGATTCGCTGATCGACAACGGCTATGAGGTTCGAGTCGACTCTGCTGTTGAAGATATGCGCGATATCAGAGCCGATGTGATAGCCCCCCTGACCACCGAAGGGTCCGGAAAGCCGGTTTCAGGACGTGGTTACGTGCGCGCTCTGACCTACGAGCTTCAATAATCCACCGGGAGCGTCGGCTATGTTGCGCAAGTTCCACAGCTTACCGGGCCTGCTTACTGGTTTGCTTCTGATGGTTCTCTCAGTCACGGGTGCTGTGTTGGCTTTGGCGCCGGTGCTGGAAAGAGCCTCAGCGGTCATTCCGGCTTCCGGTGAAATCAGTATCGCCGAGCTGGCTGACCGGATCGTTGCTCACTATCCCGGGACTGAGCAGATCGTGCGAGAGCCTTCTGGCAAGGTCATTGTCTATTACAGCCGTGACGGCCAGGCCGGTGCGGATCTGGTGAATCCGGTAACAGGTGAGGGCACGCCCTACGAACCTTCCGCATTCTTTGGCTGGATCAAGGATCTGCATCGTGCGTTTATGCTGGATGATGCCGGTAGAGCGCTGGCCGGCGTATTGGCTGTTTTGATGGTGCTTCTGTGTCTTTCGGGAATATTTTTGATAGCCCGGCGTACCGGGGGTTGGAAGAATATATTAAGACCGCTTTCCGGCTCTGGCGGGAAACGAATCCATGCCGAATTGGCCCGGTTTGCCGTGCTCGGCCTACTGTTATCCGCACTGACCGGTAGCTATATGTCGGCACAGCGCTTTGGTTTGCTGCCGGAAGCGCCTGACACAGGGCCAGGGTTTCCGGCTGAGGTCTCGGGCGGGCAACCATCGCCTGTGGGCACCTTAAAAGCGCTAGGCAATTTCGATCTTGGCGAACTCCGGGAACTGGTGTTTCCCTATCCCGGTGATCCGCAGGACGTCTATTCGCTGTCAACCGCCGGCGGCTCCGGATTCGTGGACCAGGCTACGGGCGAGTTGCTGCAGTTCCAGCCGCGCTCTGACAGCGGCGTATTGCAGGACTGGATTGTACGTTTGCACACCGGTGAAGGCCTATGGTGGCTTGGCCTGATTCTTGGCGCTGCGGCACTGACTGTGCCAGCTCTCTCGATAACAGGTGCAACCATCTGGTGGCAGCGTCGCCGGTCTTCAGGGCAGCTTCCTGACAACGCCGATGCCGCTCAGGCGGATACAATTATTCTGGTCGGCTCCGAAGGTAATGCCACCTGGGGATTTGCCCGGGAACTCCATAGCAGCCTGAATAAGGCCGGTTTCCGCGTGCATTGCAGCGAGATGAATGCCCTGGCTAAGCAGTATCCGCAGGCTTCCAGGCTGTTCGTGCTGACTTCGACATACGGCGATGGTGATGCACCCGCATCGGCCCGGCAGTTTATGGCCAGGCTCAAAGAATTCCGGGCTGAGAAGAACCTGCGATACACGGTACTGGGTTTTGGTGACCGGCAGTTTCCGAACTTCTGTCAGTTTGCCTTGTCGGTGGATGCTGCGCTCGCCGGTAAAGGCGTCAGCCGTTTGCACGCCATTGAACTGATTGATCGGTGTTCTGCCTCGCAATTCAGTGAGTGGGGAAACCGGGTTGGTGAGGTTATCGGTACTCCGCTTTTCTTGAACTACTGTGCATTGCAGCCAGCAACGGTCAAACTGGAACTGGTAGAAAGGGCGGATTACGGGATTGCGGTTCAGGCGCCCACCAGTATCTTCCGGTTCAAACCGGCGGAGCAGGGCGGATGGCTAACGGCTTCTCCAAGAAGATTTAAAGCGCTGCCACCGTTCGAGGCGGGAGACCTTTTGGGGGTTATTCCCCCACACGGTCAAGCCCCGCGGTTCTACTCGCTCGCGTCCTCAGCTAGTGACGGGATTGTTGAGATATGCGTCCGCAAGCAGCCCGGCGGTCTATGCTCCGGGTACTTGCATGACCTCAAGCCGGGAGCTTGTATCGATGGTTTTATCCGCCCCAATCCAGGCTTCCGGCCAGCTACAGGTAGCCAGCCAGTTATCCTAATCGGTGCAGGTGCCGGCATTGGTCCGTTAACCGGTTTCATCCGAAAAAATACCAGACGCAACCCTATGTATCTGTACTGGGGCGGTCGCGATTCCAGTTCGGATTTTCTCTACCAACCCGAGCTCGGGCGCTATCTTGACGATCATCGACTGAGCGCGCTGAACACTGCCTTCTCAAGAGCAGACGAGCGCACCTACGTGCAGGATAGGCTAAAGCAGGATGAGTTAGCGGTACAGCAGATGGTTAGCACCGGTGCGCAGATACTGGTCTGTGGTGGCCGGGATATGGCAGCGGCAGTGCGGCAGGTGATAGGAGACATTCTCAAACCCCTGCACATCGATATTGAAACGCTGAGAGGCCAGGGGCGTTATCTTGAAGATGTGTATTGATGGACAAAGCCACAAATGCCGAGCAGAGTCTATAATCCCAAAGCACACCGCATCGCGTCCTGAACAGGAGGCTGAAACATGCCATCCACAGAAAATGACAGACTGCTAAGCGAGCACCAGCCAAATGCCGTTCGTGCACGGCTTGCCGGTCCCGTTAAGGCATCGACACTTCCAGACGCAGTACTTGGCGGCATCGATGGCTGCGTTACAACGTTTGCGGTTGTATCGGGTGCGTTCGGCGCAGGTTTCTCGCCACAGGTTGCGTTGGTACTCGGCTTTGCAAACCTGATTGCAGACGGCTTCAGCATGGCGGTAAGTAATTACGAAGCGGGCCAGGCGCAGTTGAATCAGATCAAATTTGCTGAACGCACAGAACGTGAACATATCCGTGCTGTGCCAGAAGGTGAACGTGAGGAAATTCGCCAGCTGTTTCAGGCGAAGGGATTCGACGGCGAATTGCTGGAGCAAGTAGTGGAGGCTATCAGTCGTAATCCCGATGTGTGGGTAGCAACCATGTTGCGAGAAGAGTACGGACTCTCGGGTGCCGGACTCAGCCCACGCCGAGCCGCGTTGACTACCTTCGCCGCATTTTTGTCGGTTGGTGCTTTACCTTTACTGCCTTATGCCATCCCGGGTATGGAGAGTCAGATTCAGTTCCTGACGAGTCTTGGTTTGGCAGGCGTCGTCTTCTTGGGTATCGGAATGCTTAAAAGTATCGTCTATGGCTTACCAGCAATGCGATCAGGACTCCGGACTTTGATCATGGGTACGGCCGCAGCGGGGCTGGCGTTTGCTACTGGGCATTTTGCGCAGGGGTTATTGGGGGGTTAGTTCTTCAGCGGTGAATAGACAATTTAACATAATATTCCCCTAAGAGCTGATATTCATTCGCGTACCCGCTATTGGAATTAACGGCGGATTTCTCGCTCTGTTCGCCCAATGAGTGTAGTTGCAGAATTGAATTTTTAAAGCACAACTCATGCTGAAATGAAAATTATTTAGCAAGGGCCAGTCGTCGACTAATTACTGCGCAACTTTATGAATTGTGGAAAAAATGGTGTCGATATCATTGATGCCAAAGGCTTAGCGTACAATTTTTTCCGTTTCGTGAACTGACCCCAGCAAGGTTTTGCTGAATAACGACATCCTCATTTTCCAACTTATGGGCGTAATTGACCGCCTGCTGTGCCAGTGACACCCCACCAGCAACAGGGGGGTATCCTGCCTTCCACCATGCCACACCATGTTGAACGCCCGGATTTGCGATATAGCGCAAAACTTCAGACTCACTATCGACCGTTGCTACAACACGTTGAGCAAAATTGGCGAAGTAAGCGCGCAGAGCATCTGCTGCGATCTGCCTCTGAGTCGTTGCGACTTGGTGCCGCTGCTTGAGCTGGGTCAGTTCACGTAGCTGTTCCAGGCCATTTGCAGCCTTTGCAAACGGATTGGCATGAACATGCTGTTCTCCAACAATTGCAGTTTCACATGCCGGACAATGATCTGGAGACAATGCTTGTAGTTCAAGAACTGCAGTATAAAGTTCTTGGTATGCGGCACTATCCTGCTGCTGTGCAAGCTGACCCGCCAGGTCCTCCACTAACTTTTGAGCCTCGTCAGCTTCGTGAAATAACGCAAGTAGATCCTGCGCCCGGATACCGTACAAGGCTGGTGCAGGTTGATTCAATATTTCTGTCAATTCCTGTAATCGACCCGGAGCTTCGACAGAACCGACCTTTTGCTGTAACTGAGCATATGTTAATCCGGGCTGAAAAGTCTCGGCGTATGCCTGTTCAGCTTGGTCAAATGCAGCAATACCGGCAGCCTCACCTGTAAGTAGCTCGGAGTCATTTGCGATAGTTTGACGTCTGCGCGCAAGCTCTGGGCCTTGCAGAGGCAGTAGCGATAATTGCGTATCTATGGACTCATTAAAGTGGCCTACAAACTCGTTGAAGTCGTCCATACCGAATAGCGCTGCTATCAGCTCTGTCTTTTGGCCAGCCGGTTTAGCCGCAATCCTGGAGAAGGCGTCAATACGGTTCTTCTCAATGAAGCAGAACCGATACGCATCGGCATCCGCCTGTACGGTAACTCTCTGTCCTTGCGAATCCAACGCAGTCAGCCGAGGTGGAACAAACCGACCTTCATGGATGTTGCGTAAGTACTGGGCGGCATCAATACGCTTTTGTGCGCCCTCGTCTACAGCACCAAGAAGGGCAAACTCAAGCGCCTCGCAAAGACTCGTCTTGCCGCTGCCATTTGGGCCATAAAACAACACTATGCGTCGTGTGAGATCAAAGTCCTCGGTAATCCGAAAGCCCCGGAATGGCCCAAGGGATAGGTGGCACAAGTTCTGCCACTTCCATCCATCGCCCACTGTTGTGTCGTCAAGCTGAGGTAGGCTTGGATCCGTTACAGTGAGGTGCTGACGCGCTAACTCAACCAAATGTACAGAACGCTGACTTCGATGACGGCTAGTCGCACTGACACTCTCAAAGTTGTCCAGCACTAGCCGTCCAAATCGGCGAACATCCTCAGATATACTGTTGTCTTCCTGATGAAGCCATCGAATAAAATGTTGATAATCATGTTCTGCTGATGCCACTGTTACCTCCGCTGTATAACGCACTTCACTTCTATAGCACCAGGTTGTTTTGGCCCTATAAATAATACATTCATTACCTTATCACCAATCAGAACATTCTCAAGTGACAATGAATACTCGATCCAAATAGGTTTGCTTATGGCATTTTGCATCACCTTTAGTGGCGATGTGAAAGAGAGACTGAAGGGAACGACTTGCAATAAACCTATGTAACATAATAAAAGTTTTGTTCTCTTGTGGCGCTTTCGTTGCTCGGAAGCGTGAGTGTGTACTAGTAAGTAGCAAGGGCGTTCAGTGCCAAAAGTTAACTGGAACAACTCACGTCAGCGTAAAAATAGGTCATAATGAAAAATGGAGCGGCTTGGATTGATGAAACAAAAAAATAATATTTGAATTTTTTGTTTTAAACCAATCGCTTAGTAAGTGTTTGTTGTGTAGCTACAATCGGTTGAAGCAATTTATAACGTAAAACCGTATTAAAGCCCGATAGGTGATACTTTTGGTGAGGTGAGCCATCAAAAGTGGCCAAAACCCAGTATTGACGGTGCTTCTAACGTTATATTTATCGGAAAGGTTAGTACTACCGTTCTGACTTTAACCTATTGATTTATATAGCATTTATACCATGAAATTAACACAGGAAATCATGTAGATCAACTGATTTCTTGTGTTTTTTTTGCGCACAAAAAATGTCAAAATAGTCAAATAACTGCCGTCATTCATAGCTTTTCGTCTTTTTTGTTTATGTCGCAATATCAAAGCGTTTAACATTTACCCCTTTGCCAATCAGTTACCTGCGTCGATCTTCATCTTCAAAAAGTATAACCAAACAATCTGTTAACAATTGCAGAGTTTACACCTTTTATTTTATAACGTAAAAAATAACGCAATGTACTGCAGCGCCCTGTCATGCACCAATCTCAGCCAGGTTAGACGCTGCCGGACTGATGCTGGACGAACATTTCCACACCATTCTCGCGTGACCTGGATCAGCGCGGCAACCCTCGGCGATCATCAGGCACACTGCACCAGCGTTTTGCGTTAAAACACTTTTTTTGTTTGAAATCATTTTGTTACAAAATACTGGTGCCTGCTTTGCGCTTTTCTTTAAAGCACATACTCAAATTGCTATGTTCGGAGCTGCTCCGAATGTTTGAGGCCGGCTGCGGTTGCTATGTTCGGAGCTGCTCCGAATATTCGGGGTTGACTCACGGAAACAAGGGTGTCACTCATCGCTATGCCAAAGCCCCGGCATTTCCTCTTGCATTCACTGAGGTTGAGGACTGATCCCGTATTTTCTTTCTGAAACCTTTCTGCATTTCTCTGTGCGTGGCGATATTGTCAGCGCTCAATGGCTATACTCGAAGCCGTTTGGTGCGTTCGAGCCCTATATAAATGTGGATCCGCATGTATCGGTGGAGAACGGTGGCATTATTCGTTGCAACATAACAAAAGTTTCGTTTTTTCTTGGATTCTTGTCGGAGTCCGAACCCAGGTTTCTTTCTGCAAGCTTTCTGCATTCAGCTGTGTGCGAAGCCGTGTTGCAGGAGCAGTTATTTGCTAAAACGCCCCGCTCCTTGCAAGGCGTCAATAGGTATCAGGCATCAGATCGCTGACAACTAAAGCAATAGTTGCTTTGCTCGCTGCTTTGAGACGTCCAGTAGTTGTTGCCCAAGTTTCGCCAACCCATCCCAATTCACAGTCACTTCTCCACTGCTATCGGTGATGACGGGGACCATGATTTTTTGGCGAGACAATCGGGCTGAATTGATGGCATTCCCCCGACTGTATTTTGGGAAACACTGGTGCGTGATCAATGCGGCAACGCACAACAAAGCGCTGGCCGGCAGATCTGGCATTTTCGGCTCAAGTGCGACAACGTGATTGGATGGCCAAAATGGGAGCGGCTGGTAAAAGCACGTTCCAGCACCACCGTCTCCGTCTTTTACCAGAGACAACCACCCTCCAGGGTATTTAGGGGAATCCACATATCCGACCACGCCATTGTTTTGGAATGACGCGGCAATGTAAGGGAAGAGGCCCTTGTCTTTCTTTGCTCGCCCTTCGCCATTGTGAGTATTGAATATGTCGGTGATGAAGAAAGGCTCGAAAACCAACCCTTGCAACAAGTCATGTTCATTCAAGGCAGTCATAGCGGTCATTTATCTTCGCTCCCTTCGCTTTCTTCAGACGTCTTCTCGCCAGGTGTTTTGGGTGGTTTGATAAAATCAAGGTGACCATGGATCTGCATGGTCACCTGCCACGACACATAGCCGGCGACTGTTTGCATAAAATCATCGACACTTGGAATGCGGTCGTCGAAGTAAAAATAAGAGTGCAACCATTCATCATCCGGAGTGACCTCGGCGCGAACGATGAAACGTGTATTCTCAACGACGTCCCCTTTGAGGACGTCAAACAGATGTTTGCGGCGGGAAACCGCAGTACCATCATCCATGAGCCCACGATGAAGCTGTACTTTATAACCATCGTTTTGGAAGTTGATGAACTTCACTTTATTGTTGGATGGATGAGGCCGGCCCGCAGTGAACAGAACAATCACCGAATGCACGCCAACGCCAGAATTCGCGAAAGTGTCCCTGTTCATCGTGATCACTGCATCAAGAGTGTGATTTGCCAAAAGAGATGTCTTGCGCGCTTTGTCCTCTTTTGTCTTCCCCACCATAACCGATTGAGGAACGATCGCTGCAAGTCGCCCGCCGACATTCAGAAACTCCAATGCCCTTTCGATAAAGGCCAGCTCTGACAAATGTCTGGTCGCCTTGTCTTTCGATTGAGAATACGGAGGGTTCAGCAGCAGCTTTGTAAAGCCATGTCCAGGAACCCATTCCTTCTTGTCATCAAGGATGTCTCCACGCATTTCGTGGAGCGGAGCTTCAAATATGGAGTCGCGACGAAAATTGGCCTTCCCATCGCCACGCAAAATCATGTTCGTGGTACCAATCGCAAACAACTTGTCTTGCAGTTCGATCCCATGCAGGCGATTCCGTCGAATATCCTCTTTTAGCGCCTCATTATCCCCAGCATCCTTAAACATCCGGTGCATGGCTGCAATGAGGAATGACGCGGTGCCTGCCGTCGGGTCAATAACCCAATCCCCGGCACCGACATCAATCAATTCTGTCATGAGCGTTGTGACATGGTCTGGAGTCAGGACAATTCCCAGCGTGTTGCCGTCGCCACCTCCATAGGAGATAAACTCGTGATAAAAATTACCCAACACGTCGAATGAACCCATAGACGGATCAATCACGACACTATTCACGTCTGATTTCAGGATCTGTGCACACCATTTGAGGGGGGTCATGCCTAAATCAGCATGCACACGATTCAATGCGGGCGACTTTTCAATGAACGAAAACTGATCAAGCAGCGTTCCTATTTTCTGCTGAGGACCAAACCCTTTGGAAATCATGTAGTCGTGGGCAGCCTTATACAACTTGGCCCCGTCCCAGTCATTTGGCAGATTCTGATCGTACGAACCTTTTAAGTCAGAAATATCGAAACCTGGCTTTTGCAACGCCAGCAAGATTGCGGAAACCAATGGAGCCTTGCGGTCATTCTCGACGGAGCCATAGTTCCGCATCCCTTCATGGAGGCGAGTCGCGGCAGCTTTGACTTTATCCAAACGGATCTCTGATTGCGGTCGACTGCCCAACACTGCAACCGAGTGATACTCTTGAATGGCATCTGCAGCAAACACATCAAGATTATCCAAATCATCAAGCATCTTGATGATCCCTGGACTGACAAATGCCACTGCAATTTCATGGTAATTTTCATCACCGCCAATCCCTATAGCGAAAATGCCTTTTTCGAAAGGGATACCGTTTGCCAGCATCGTGTTTGCATAATGCACGGCGCCATTGAGCGCGTAATCCTGCCTGTGAGGGAATTCTGTTACGATCTTTTCGTCTTTTACGTATCTGGTAAAAGCGGACGATTTTTTGTTTTCAATGACGACGACGAAGTCGCCAGCCACGAACACAAATTCAGGCTTTCCTTCTCCCTTTCCAACCTTTGATTTGGAACCACCGGCTAGAGCGTCACGCTTCCATTTGGGGCCGCCGTCCTGCTCCCATGGTTTTGTGATGTCGATATCACGTAAAAGCTCTCGTACGAATTGGTCTGTTGCTTTCTCGTTATTTCCGTTTCCGACAAGGACTTTTTTAGTGGCCATTACATTTCCATTGAAAAATTGCGAACCATGGTTTTGCATCAATGACGCTTGGATAAAAATAATATTGTGTTTTCCGAGTGCCCCGGATTTGCGTCCAGACATGGGTTCGAACCCAAACTGCCTATTGCAGATATCGCATTTACGTACCCTGTGGTATCCTATCATATATTTGCAAAAAATATGCATGTTAATGGCGCTGGAACAGCTCTGCAAAAACCTCCGATTTAAAAGATTGTCCTCCGGCATCACGCTGAAGGAGGTCTCTATTTCAACAGGTGTTGATATCGGTCAGCTATCCCGAATAGAGCGCGGGCAGTGCCGTTACAAATCCAAAAATTTGACAAAATATTGCGAATACCTGGGTGTTTCACATGATGATGCCACCCAGTCTGCAGATTTGTTATTAACCAGGATTGATGCGCTCATTCGTCAGTCACCGCAGCATGCTGAACTATTCTCCAAACTGGCCTTGATCCTGGAAAGTCCACCTGAGCAAAACCGGCAATATGAAACAAATTGCTAACAAAAGCGTTTTTTCATATAAATGATGGTGTTAGCCAGATTTTGTTGTACTTATACAATCGAAGTGTCCGATTTATAACGTAAAATACGACCATAGTCTGATAGGTTATATTTTGGGTTGGCAGAGGTGCTGAAAGTGGCAAAACTCAGTGCTGGCTGGGCTTCTAGCGTTACATTCGTCGAAAAGGTTAGCACTACCGTTCTAATCTTGTCTATCAAATTAAGCCTCTGACTTCAGAGGCTTTTTTTATGCTCTTTCCTCAGTGGGCAAACTTAACTGCTGCTTCTTTTCCTGAACTGTGCTGCTTTATGCCTGTTGCCACATAAAGCCATGCTGCACCAACGGCGTTTGTGGGCTTTGGTTCTGTCGTAAAACCACAAAATGCAGTCGGGGTGTTCGCATTGTTTAATCAAATCAACTTTGCCTTCGACCAGCAGTTCAGCGACAGCCTCTGCTACTGGGCCAAGCAAAGAGCCAATACTGTCAGTGTGTGAGACGCGGTTTAACGTCAGTTTACCCTCTGCATCCCTTGCCAGATGAGGCGCAGTATCAAAAGCGTGCAGATACTGATTTAACTCACTGATTTCTGGTGTTTTTCCATCTTTAAATCCGGTAATAAGCTGCCGCGCCAGCTTACGTAATGCTTTGGCCTGATTGAGCAGTTCACCGCTGGCAAAAGTCTCGCTCTGTGTTGCAGGCGCTATACCGTAACGTGCCAGCCAATGCAGTACTTCTGCATCACTGTTCCAGAATTCAACAGCTTTGCCATCGTCACGGGCTTCTGTATTGAGTAAGTCCATCGCCAAATGATCACCCAGCATAGGTGCACCAGTTGCAGCTTCTTCGTGCAGAATTTCTGAAATTAGCATAAGTAACCTCTAAAAAATAATTTGACAGGTTACTTTATCTGGTTCAGACTGATCTCAAGTAACCGATTAATTGTGATTATATGGGTTACTAAGTGATATTGCCAATCTTAACTTCACGGAGTTCCTATGAACACGAAAAAACTGTTGCTGGCAGCTGCTGCTTTAACTGCCTCTCTTTCTGCCACAGCGGCAGAAGATAAAACCCAGGTGCGTTATCAAAACCTGGATGTGCAGGGCGTGAATGTGTTTTACCGCGAGGCGGGTTCGCCACAAGCTCCGACCCTGTTGTTGTTGCATGGTTTTGGCGCTTCGTCCTATATGTTCAGAGATTTAATGCCAAAACTGGCAGAAAAATATCATGTGGTAGCGCCGGATTTACCTGGTTTTGGCCAAACCACTGTTAAGCCCGGAGTTAAATTTAACTACAACTTCGACAATCTGGCGTCAGTTATTGATGCGTTCACAGTGGCTAAAAAGCTGGAACGTTATGCGCTGTACGTGTTTGATTATGGCGCTCCTGTGGGCTGGCGTCTGGCGGTGAAAAACCCGGACAAGATCACAGCTATTGTCAGCCAAAATGGTAACGGCTACGAAGAAGGTCTGAGTGAAGGTTGGGCCGATATGCGTAAAGCCTGGGCAAACCCAACGGCAGAAAACCGCGAAGCTCTGCGTAAGTTCAACACAGCAGAGATGCTGAAGTGGCAATACACTGAAGGTGTAGAAGATAGCTCAGTGATCGCACCTGAACCTTATCAGTTAGCTTTTGCTGCTATTGAACGTCACGGTGTGGATGCGCAGATGGACTTATTGGTGGATTACGGCAGTAACGTGAAACAATACAAAGCATTACATCAGTTTTTCCGCGCCAAACAGCCGCCTTTGTTAGCCATTTGGGGTGAAAAAGACCCGTTCTTTTTACCAGCTGGCGCCAAAGCTTTCCAGCGTGATAATCCAAAAGCTGAAGTGCAGTTTTTGAATAGTGGTCACTTTGCTATCGAAACCCATGGCAATCAAATAGCAGCAGCTATGCTGGAGTTTTTGGACCGTAGCATCAAGCCTTAAAGCTAATCAGCATCACAACGGCGGGCCATATGCCCGCCTTGTGAGCTCAATCGGCGGTTTTTGCATTACCCGTCATCTTCTCCACCAGATAATCAACAAAGACCCGTATTCTGGCTGGCATAGTATGGCCACCAATAAAAACTGCATGTATGGCTTCGCGGTCCTGCGGGTTGTAGTCTTCGAGTAAAGCCACAAGTTGGCCTGTGGCTAGTGCTTGCTGCACATGAAAACGGCCGACACGGGTTATCCCTATACCCTGCAGCGCCAGTTCTACCAGGGTTTCACCATTGTTTGCTATCACATTGCCGCTGACGGCGAGCATATAGTTCTGTTCATTTTCACGAAAAGGCCAGCCAGGCTCTAAGCGTCTAAAACTGAAATCCAGACAATTGTGATGGGCTAAATCAGCTGGTGTTTGGGGTACTCCGGCTTTGGCCAGATATTCAGGAGATGCCAGCACAACCCGGCCTGTTTCACCCAAACGGCGGGCATGCAGGCCGCTATCCGGCAAGGGGCCAAAACGAATGGCTACATCGACATGGCCGGCATGAACATCGCGGATTTGGTCCGATACATCGATTTCAAGGCGGATATCCGGGTAGCGTTGCAAAAACTCTTTCAGTAGCGGCACTATAGTCAGGCGGCTATGAGCTGTTGCAGTGGTGACTTTGATGGTGCCGCTTGGGCTGGCTCTGCTGGCAATACTGCTTTCAGTGTCCTCTAAATCTTTTAAAATCCGCCGGGCTGCCAGTGCATAAGATTCCCCTTCACTGGTTAAGCGCAGTTTGCGGGTGCTGCGGACAATAAGCCTGACCCCCAGACGTTTTTCGAGACGGGTCATAATACGGCTGACTGCGGAAGGTGTCAGATCTAATTCACGGGCTGCTGCACTTAAACTGCCTGTGCAGGCGACAGACAAGAAGGTTTCCATTTCAGCTGTTCGATCTGTCTTTCCAGCGCTCATTTGTGACTCCGAAGCAAAACTGCATGTATCCTGCGCTACTTTTTCTGGGTGTTGCGATTGTTTATATTCCTTCGCATCACAAATTAGCGAGACTTTGCATGAAAATCAATATTCCTTTACTGGCCCTTGCATTGGGGGCTTTTGGTATAGGTGTCACTGAGTTTTCCCCTATGGGGATGTTACCTGTGATTGCCAACGACCTGGCTGTTTCTATTCCAACAGCTGGTATGTTAATCAGTGCCTATGCCTTTGGCGTACTGATTGGCGCACCTTTAATGACCTTAGTCTTTGCCAATATGAGCCGCCGCAACCTGCTGTTGTTATCCATGGGGATTTTTACTCTGGGTAATCTGATCTCTGCTATGGCGGATAGCTACAACCTGTTGTTAGTGGGCCGTATTGTCACCTCATTTAATCATGGTGCTTTTTTTGGGGTGGGTTCTGTTGTGGCTATGAGTATTGTGCCGCCAGAAAAACGCTCTGGCGCCGTAGCAGCTATGTTCTCTGGTTTAACCATAGCCACTATAGGCGGTGTGCCGCTAGCTGCTTATATTGGTGAAGTGATTGGCTGGCGTCCTGCCTTTTTTGCTATGGCTGTGATAGGGGTAGTGACTATGCTGGCGCTGCGCTTGTCGTTGCCGCCACTGGCCAACGAAGGCAAAGCCAATGTGCGGAATGAACTCAGAGTACTGAGCAAAGGCTCGGTGTTAGCGGCCTTGCTGTTAACAGTGGTGAGTTCCAGTTCAATGTTCACTGTTTTCACCTATATAGTGCCGATATTGCAGGATGAAACCCATGCTTCAACGGCTTTTGTCACCTCTATGCTGGTGTTGTATGGCACAGGTTTGGCGGTTGGCAATTATCTGGGCGGCCGTTTTGCCGACCGTTCGCTGAGCTTAACGCTGATCAGCTCTTTAGTTGCTGTCACTCTGTTATTAGCGCTGTTTTCTATGACAGTATCATTGCCGCTGATCGTAGCGCCTTTGATCTTTTTATGGGGTATCGCCAGTTTTGCGCTGGTGCCGCCATTGCAGTCTCTGGTGGTGCAAGAAGCCAAAGAAGCGCCCAATTTAGCCGCTGCTATGAACATCGGAGCTTTTAATCTGGGGAATGCTTTAGGTGCTGTCTTGGGAGCCGCCATTATCAAAACAGGTTTAGGCTTAGGTTACGTGCCTTTGGCGGGGGCCGGTACTGCTTTGCTTGGCCTTGTGATGGTGTTGTGGTTTATGCGTAGCCGTCAGCAACGCAGCCAACAAAACCCTATCCCTGCTTGTTAAAAGGCTGAGCCCGGAGGTACCACAGCTCTTAATAGCTAGGGCACCTCTGGAAAGGCTGCTTTAGGTTTTTTGCTGCTGTTTTCTCCATAAGGCGGGAGATAAGCCAGTTACCTTTTTAAAGATGCGCTGAAATGCCGCAACAGACTGATACCCAGATTGTTCTGCTACCGCATCGACAGATAAATCTGTTTCTTCCAGACTTTTTGCTGCCTTTAACATGCGGATTTCAAGCATAAATTCGGCGGCGGTTTTGCCCATAGCCTGCTGAAATTGTCTGACGAAAGTGGTTCTGGACATAAAACACAAAGACGCCAGCTGAGGCAAAGAAAAGGGCTGTTCTGGTTGTTCCAGCATGGCCATCAGCGCTGGTTTCAGTCTGGCGTTTTGCGAAAGTTTTAGCAGTCCCGCTTGCTGTGCTGGCTTCTGGTAGGTATTGCGAAGCACCAGACCAAAAAGTGCGCCTGATAAATGGTCCAGTATGATTTTGCTACCCGCTTTTTGATCCGCAGTTTCTTCATGCATCAGTTGAATCAGCTTATGCAGCCGAATGGCATCGTCCGTGGCCTCTCCATTTTTTGTGACGTCCGTATGCAGAACCACTGTCGTCGGTAAATAGTTGCTGAGCAAACGATAAGATAGACGCGGCAAGGAGAAGCGCCCGCATAATATCTCTACAGAATAATCACTGCCGTTTGTGATCAAAGTAATGCCCCCGGCGCCCTGTTGAATGGTTTCAGCTTTTAACGCCGGATTGCCGTCATATAACTTATGGGCCTGGCCAGCAGGAAACATCACCAGATCGCCTGCAACCAACTGGTGTGAGCTGACTCCTTCCACGTCAAGCTGCGCCTGACCTTTGAGCACTATATGGTATTGCATCAGCTGTTCAGGGGCATTGCTTTGTTCAATCTGCCATGCAGGGCCAAACTGGCAGCGAACATCCAGACTGCCACGAACAGGTGTTACCGAGAGTAAATGTGAAATTAGATCCATATGGTACTTTTGAGCATATTAGCCAGACTTTTGAGCATTAAAGATATCAGTTTCCTGTCTTAGTATAACCACATGGCAGCACAACAGCCCGCCATCAACCACATTAATTCAGGAGCTAACATTATGACTCGTTTACACACTTTACAAGTAACAGAAGCAACAGGTGATCTGGCCGGTATTTTCTCAAACATTAAAAAAGCTGTAGGTATGGTACCTAATGCATACGCTACTATCGGAAGCCAAAGTCCGGACGCTTTGCTGGCGTTATTGTCGATGGATCAAACCATAGGCAAAGGCAGTTTAACTAAAGCTGAGATAGAAACTATTAAGTTGGTGGTCAGCGAGATTGCAGGTTGTGACTACTGTGTCGCCGCTCATACCATGATTGGCAAAATGGCTGGACTGCCTTTAGAGGTAACTAAACAAATCCGTTTGGGAGCTCCTACCGGTGATGCCAAACGCGACGCTTTAGTGAAATTTGTCCGGAAGATCCAGTTTTCTGTTGGTACTTTGGCGGCCGAAGACCTGGCTGAGTTTCTCGGTGCTGGCTTTACGCAAAAACAAGTGGTGGAAGTGTCCTTTGTGATCTCAGCCATTACCTTTACCAATCTGGTGAACCGTATTAACGATACAGTGATCGACTTTCCTGCAGTCAATTAAGCAAATGGACAGCTGTGAACGACTCATATCAAGCAGCCTGAAGCCTCAGGCTGCTTTGCTTACTGCTATTGATGCGGTTGAGAATACGCCGCCAGCATATAGACCAGTGGTGCATTCCAGTTGATAGCGATTTCGTTGCTGGCATAGCTGCAGTAGTCATCCACATAAGATTTAGCGGGCAATTTACTGCTGTACTGGCATTTATCCTGCTGTCCTGGTTGAGCACCACCAGCTAACCAACCCGGCACTGGTGCTTTTATAGCGTCAGCTTCAGAAGGACGGTGATGGATATGTTGTGGGCTTTTTATGCCAAAACCTGTGACATAGCTCAGATCCAGCGGATTGCGCCCAAGTACATAATCCACCAGACCCTGCATGGCTTCCTGATAACCAGCTTTGGCGGTAATTTGATTGGCTTTATACAACAAAATGGCTTTATTCATCGCCACCGCGTTACTGCCCCAGACAAAATCTTGCGGCAGCATAGCTACTTTATAAGCTGAAGCCTGATGTTGAGTTACAAACTGATCGGCCACTGTTGTAATAGCGCTTAACACTAGTTGACGTTGCTCTGGCGTCAGCCTGTTTGCTTCTTTTGCCAAAGAGAAATAACCCAAAGCAGCAACCGAAGCCCAGGATGCCGTCTGCACTGGCTGCGCCAGCTGGAAAAATTGCTGCAGGTAAGACTGTTCACCTGTCAGCAAATACAGTTCTGCTGCAGCCCAGGAAAACTCATCGGCCAGGTTATTATCGCCATAAGCGCCAGTACTGACGTCAGCAGGTTGCTGATAATAAATCGCCGGATTCTTGCTGGCCCATTGCCAGGCTTTGAGCGCCTGTTGTTTAAATAAAGCAGCTTTACCCGGTTGCTGCGCTTCAAATTCGCTCAGCACTCTGCTGGCTTTGGCCATCACAGCGGCAAAATTTAAAGTGGCCGCAGTGGCTTTTTGCACCATATAACGTGGTGCTGTTGCCTGATGTGGCATAACAGTGCCATCAAAATTCAGATTGGTCAGTTTATGGTAAACACCACCGTCCGCCGGGTCTTGCATGGTGCTGATCCAGTCCAGATTCCATACCACTTCATCCAATAAATCCGGCATGCTGTTGCCAGATTCTGGGATAGTCCATTGCCGTTGGCGGTAAAAGTCTTTGAAGTCAGTCCAGGCATCTAACAAAGTAAAAGTAGTGATGCCGGAATTCACCACATATTTATTGTAATCACCAGCGTCATACCAACCTTTGGCTGACTGGACCACTGTGCCTGTTGGTCTGCTGGCTGAAGCGGCAGAGGCATGTATTTTTACTTGATCATCCGGATGTCCGGCTGGCCTGGCCCATACACCCGCATAAGTCTGGTCCAGCTGCTGTGACGCTCTGTTGAAGTAATAAGCTTTAATAGCCGCATCATGTAGCTGCGCATAGGGTTGATTAGAGATCTGCACTTCAACAGGGGCATAACCTGTAACTTCAAGCCGGTAGCGGCCATTGTTCTGAACTTGAGAAAAATCAGCAATACTAACCTCCTCACCTGCCGGAGCCCAAAGCAGAGCTTCTGAGCTTTGGCCGGTAAACACAGTTTTGCCTGAGTCTAAAGCCACCAGTTTAAATTCATGTTTGCCTTTGACTGGCACCACGGCCAGTTTTTGGCCTTGAGTCAGGTAGCCAGTTTGATTCACTTTAAGCAAAGAGACGGGTTTTGTCGTGGCACAGCTGACAACAGAGAGCAAACAAAGCAGAGATAAAGTAAGGCGCATAAGCAAGTCCTTTTTCTGGGATCCAGGGTAAGACTTCAACCTTGTTGGCTGACTCAGGTTGAAGTCTTAGCGTGTTGAGTGCTGCGGGTTAGGCCAGGATCTTAGCGGCTATAACTTCAGCATTAAAACCAAAATAATCCAGCAAGGCCGGGCCCGGCGCTGATTCACCAAAGCTGCTGATACCGATAATCAGACCTTTTTTACCGACGTATTTGTACCAGAAATCCGGATGAGCCGCTTCTATCGCAATAATTTTCGCATGTTCAGGCAGTACCGAATCACGGTAAAACTCAGATTGCTGGTCAAATAAAGTGGTGCTTGGCATAGACACTACATTGACTTTTTTACCTGCTGCGCTGAGCTTTTCTGCAGTATCGCAAGCCAGTTGCAGTTCAGATCCTGTGGCTAGCAGCACTATATCAGGCGTAGTACCGCAGTCTTTTAAAATATAACCGCCTTTGCTGATTAAACGGATTTGCTCTGGATTGCGTTGGAACTGACGCAGATTTTGCCGGCTGAATACCAAAGCAGTAGGTGAGTTTGTGGTTGTCAGCGCCGTTTTCCAGGCTACTGCTGTTTCGGTTAAATCCGCAGGACGCCAGGTCACCAGATTGGGGGTAGTACGTAAGTTGGTTAGCTGTTCTACTGGCTGGTGGGTTGGACCATCTTCGCCCTGACCTATAGAGTCATGGGTAAACACATAAATATTCGGCAGTTTCATTAAGGCTGACATCCGCACCGCATTGCGGGCGTATTCCATAAACATCAGGAAAGTAGCACCGTAACAGCGGAAACCACCGTGAGCTGTGATGCCGTTCATGATAGAAGCCATACCAAATTCACGTACACCGTAATAAATATAGTTACCGGAACTATCCTCTTTGCTCAGGCCTTTGCTACCTGACCATAAAGTCAGGTTCGAACCTGCTAAATCGGCAGAACCACCTAATATCTCAGGTACTAAGGCGGCAAAGTGCGCAATACAGAGCTGAGAGGCTTTGCGGCTGGCGATATCCTGTTGCTGGTTTTGGCTGCTCTCAATAAAGCTTTGGGTCGCGACTTCAAAATTGGCCGGTAATACCTTATCAATCACGCGGCGTTGATACTCAGCGGCCAGCGCCGGGTATTCTGCCTTATAAGCAGCAAATAATTTTGTCCATTGCTGCTCCAGCGCTGCACCTTTGGTTTTGCAGTCCCATGCAGCATAAATTTCAGCAGGAATTTCAAAAGGCGCATAAGGCCATTGCAGAAATTCACGGGCTTTAGCTATTTCACTGTCACCTAAAGGTGAGCCGTGACAGTCGTGTGAGCCTGATTTATTAGGGCTACCAAAACCTATAATGGTTTTGCAGCAAATAAGTGTCGGTCTGGCTGCTTCTGCCTGGGCTTGTTTGATGGCATCAGCAATTTGAGCAGGATTATGGCCATCAACCTGTATCACCTGCCAGCCGTAAGAGTGAAATCGCGACGGCGTGTCATCGGTAAACCAGCCTTCAACATGGCCATCAATAGAAATACCGTTGTCGTCCCAGAAGGCGATGAGTTTACCTAAACCTAAAGTACCAGCCAGTGAGCAGGCTTCGTGCGATACCCCTTCCATCAGGCAGCCGTCACCGAGGAAGCAGTAAGTAAAATGATTCACCACAGCATAATCTGGCCGGTTAAATTGCGCCGCCAGAGTTTTTTCCGCTATAGCCATACCTACAGCATTGGCAATACCAGCACCCAAGGGGCCTGTGGTGGTTTCAACACCTGGGGTGTAACCCAATTCAGGGTGACCAGGAGTTTTTGAATGCAACTGGCGGAAAGACTTTAAATCCTCAACAGATAAGTCATAGCCTGTTAAGTGAAGCAAGGAATACAGCAACATAGAAGCATGGCCGTTGCTCAAAACAAAACGGTCCCTGTTGCTAAAAGACGGATTGGCCGGATTGTGGTTTAAAAATTGTAGCCAGAGCACTTCGGCAATGTCAGCCATACCCATAGGCGCGCCCGGGTGACCTGAATTGGCTTTTTGTACTGCATCCATGGCTAAAGCCCGGATGGCGTTCGCACGACTTTTGTGATCAATCTGCATGACACTATTCCTAAGACTGTTGGTTCAGATTCTGTAACAGTTGTTCCAGTTTGCGCTGGTCCACTGCAAATTTGCGAATACCTTCGGCCAGTTTTTCTGTGGCCATGGCATCTTCATTCAATTGCCATAAAAATTCAGCCTGATTCAGGGCCTTGGAAGTTGCAGGGCTATGAGTGCTCTGTGGCTGCAGCGCTGCTGGTAAAGGGTCTGTCGAGTCTTTTAATTGCAGTAGCAGATTGGGTGCTATGGTCAACAGATCGCAGCCGGCTAACTGGCGGATTTGATCGACATTACGAAAGCTGGCACCCATCACTACGGTAGGAATACCGTGACTTTTGTAATGGTTATAAATAGTTTTTACCGATAACACGCCGGGGTCTTTCGCTCCGAAAAAATCCTGCTCAGGCTGATTTTGTTTGTACCAGTCGAGAATACGGCCAACAAAAGGCGAAATTAAGGTCACGCCAGCATCAGCACAGGCTTTGGCCTGAGCCAAACTGAAAATCAGCGTCAGGTTGCAGTGAATACCTAGTTTTTCCAGTTGCGCCGCAGCTTGAATACCTTGCCAGGTGGCTGCCAGTTTAATCAGCACTCTGTTGGAGTCCACGCCTGCTGCCCTGTAACGTTCAATAATACTTAAGGCCTTGGTTACACTGGCTTCGGTATCAAAGGACAAGCGAGCATCAATTTCAGTCGAAACCCGGCCAGGAATATGGCGCAAAATTTCGCAGCCAAAATTCACTGTCACTTGCTCGCAGGCTGCATCAATATTCTGTTCATTGCCTTTTAAAGCGCTCACCAATAAATGTTGGTATTCAGGCTGCTGGCTGGCTTGCAAAATAAGCGACGGGTTAGTGGTTGCCTCGGTTGGTTGCAATTGCTGTATAGCAGCAATATCACCGCTGTCTGCCACTACTGTGGTTATTTTGCTGAGTTGTTCGAGTTGATTCATTTAAATTCCTTTCCCCTTTGTTCGCATTACTTTGGGGCCAATTGACTTAAGTTTTAGGTAATTTTTTCACTATGTTTTGGCTTTGCTCTGGTCCTAAGTAACTCGGCTTCAGGCCGCCTGTATCAATGATGAGCTTTTGCAGCACTAAAGCCGGGTCAACCAGATAAATCCGCAATTTGTGTTCGCCTGCTTTATCCACTTTTAGTGTACTTTTGATAGTTCTGACTCCATCCAATACCGCCTTATCCCAGACCGCCGGACTTTTATCCGCCAGACTGTCGATAAGTTCGGGCTTGTCATTATTCAGCGCAACGGCAAAACGCAAACCACGGCCAGGCACCAGATCCAAAGTAGGGGCTATCACGCTATGCAAAGTGAACTCACCAGTGGAATGGAAATACAGCGGGTATTCCAGATAAGGCGATGTGCGGATGTCTTTGGTTTGATAATCCAGCTCTGTCATAGCCGCCATTGAGGCAGCACCACGGCCATGACCAGGGAGCAGTTGCCACCAGCTTTGATTATTGTTGCCCTGCACTTTGGCACTGGCGGCTTCCAGCGCTATATAACCGTCCGCTTCAACAAAACCTGCAGTGGGCTCTGTGTCAGGTTTCATCGCCGATACTTTAATTTTGGCGCCGCCCCAGCCCGTACCCTGAACATGCACTTCACCAATATTCAGCCCGGTTTTCACTTTGCTCCAGTCGATCTTGACCTGAATCCTCTGTTCAACCTCAATCTGGCCTGTTGTTTGGCTCAACTGAATCCAGTCGGCTGACGCTTTAGCGCTGAATTCAAAAGGCAAACTGCCTTTGTTAAATACTTCAATAGCGCGCTCTGTTTGGCCGTGCGGGTAAAAAGGCTCCAGCTCTAAAGGCTGGCCTTGGTATTCACTAATAGGCCAGGAAAAAGCTGAACCTTCAGGTGCCACACCCATATCGGCTACTGGCATAGGTTCTGCGACTGACACCACAGGCATTAAGTTCGCCGGTGGGTTACGCCAGTAAGTAAAACCAATATGAGGTTGTGACATCATATGGTTCCAGCGGCCATTGCCGAGGTTGTGATAAATGTTGGTCAGCTCTGCGTCCTGTTTAAACCAAAACCGCACCTGATCAGCCCAATAAGTGGTGGTCACCCGGCCTTGTTCGCCATGTAACTTATTCATTGCCACAGCGCGGTTTAATTCATACACAGCCTGACTGGCTTTGAGGGGATGCGACACCAGTTGGATATAAGCATCCCTTTGCTCAATCGGTAATTGACGGTACAACTCATCGGATTTTTTCACTAAAGCAGCAAGCTCCTTGCTAAGGCGTTCTGCTTCCTGATAATGCAAAATGCTGTAAGTGTGTGGCTCCACAGCTTCGGGTTTACGACGGCCGTTGTGTTTGGTGTAGCCCTGGATCAGTTCAGCCACAGTCGCTGCATGCTCTGCACTGAATTGTTGGCTGGCCCAACTGACGGCAAATTGCTCTAAGTTATCGGCTTTAAAAGCCGGTGGGTTCCAGGCCATACGCAGGAAAAAGTCGATAGGAAATTCCATCGGCTTTAAGTCCCCCACATTGACTATCCAGATACGATCAGCCTGAAATTGCCAGGCTAAATTCATCTGCTCCCAGATTTTTGCCATAGGCACTGTATTGATCCAGCGGTAAGAACGCGGGCTGCCGACATAATCAAAGTGATAATACACACCAGCACCGCCGGCACGGCCACGTTCTTCTGCTGTTGGCAGGCGTCGGATATTGCCGTAGTTATCATCAGCCCAAAGTAAGGTCACATCGTCTGGCACTCTCATACCGCGCTCATAAAAGCCCTGTACTTCCTTGTACAAAGCCCAAACCTGTGGCACCTGACTGATAGGCTTTTCTTTAAAAGTGTCAGTTAAAATCTGGCGTTGGTCGGCTACTATTTGTTCCAGCAAGCCAATATTTTCGCCTTCACTCATAGGCTCGTCTTCCTGACCACGCATGCCAAGAGTAAAAATACTTTCCAGATTTTTATGCCTTTTGGCGCCTTCTTGCCAGAACTTATAAATGTTGTCGCGGTTGCTGGAGTATTCCCATGGTCCTTTGCCGTATCTGTTCCATTCTTTGTCGGCGCGCATCATAGGTTCGTGGTGGCTGTTGCTCATCACTATGCCCATTTCATCGGCCAGCATAGCGTTTTGTGGATCGTCATCGGCAAAGGCGTTATTCCACATAGCAGGCCAGAGAAAATTCGACTTCAGCCGCAGCAATAACTCAAACACATGCTGATAAAACTGGTTGTTGTAGCCGCCAAACTTTTCAGCGGTCCAGTTGGTTAAGGCTGGTGCTTCGTCATTTAAAAAAATGCCACGGTATTTCACTTTGGGTGCGTCAGTAAGTTTTGTGCCTGCTTTGATATAAAGCTCAGATTGCTTTTTCACCGGCACATCGGCCCACCAATACCAGGGCGATACCCCTAGGGTTTCGGCCAAATCATAAACACCAAAAATAGCGCCACGTTTATCGCTGCCTGCTATGACTAAAGCTTGTTCTACGCCCGGTAACGGCTGTTCTACCAGCTGAATTAAATAGGCTTCCCAGCGGCCCTGAATGGCGCTTACATCCAGCTTTCCAGTGGCTATCAGTTGGTCCAGTAAGGTGTTGTTGCCCAGACTGCCGATAATCAGCAGTTGTTTGTTGTCCGCTGTTGCGCTGATGCTTAAGCTTTTGCCACTGACCTTTTGAATGTCCTGTTGCAGGCTTTGTACGGCACGTTTTAAGCCTTTATGGTCTTTCTCATCCAGCTGAATGGTTGCCACAGAGCTTTTGCCCACCAAAGCAAAGTCACCTTTGGTGGGTTGTTGCGCTAGATAATCACTGGGTAAAGCAACAACTGCCTTGCTGAAAAGTGCTAAGACTAAACTGAAAATAAAAGCTGCTTTCATGGTGCTGCCTCTTTTTCCTGTCGTGCATGCACACCTAAAGTGGTGCCAACAAAACCACCGGCGACTTGAGTGCTTAAGATTTTGGCATCCTGCACCTTACCTAACTGTTGCCAGTCACCCTTTTGATCGGCGTAATAAAAGCTGATTTCGTCGGCTTTACCCTGAATTCTGAGCCTTAGTTGTTCGGTGTTGGCCGCTAAATCCTGGCTGCTCACCAGCTCTGGTTTACCGCCTTTGGCTTGTTCCAGAAAGACAGTGGCTTTGCCGTTTTGAGTTTTTACGCCCAGATAGTAATGGTGCTGCTCGTTCTGAAAAGCCACTAAACCTGCTGAAATGCCGCTTTTTGGCAGATCAAGGCTGGTGCTGGTTTCAAAGCTGGTATGTTGCTGGCGCCGGGCAATAAAAGCAGGTTGTGATAGGGAATCCATGCCAACAGCTTTGGCATTGATATTGAGGTTTTGTCCATCCAAAGTTAACCAGCTTTGATCAAAGTCACGCAACAGGTTCCAATCCAGCTTTAAGTTTTGGCCATCAAATTCATCACGCCAGTTAAAGTTGCCTGTTTGTGTCATGGCCCCGGTACTGCTGATTAAGCTGGTCGGCGCTGGGTGGCGGTAAGGGATTTCTTGTCCTTGAGGCAGAATAACAGGCCATTCGTCTTTCCAGCTGACAGGCAGCAAAAAGCTTTCACGGCCTGTATTAAAAAAAGTTTGGTCATAAGTTCGGGTGGCCAGAAACACAGCCCACCACTGTCCGTCCGGTAACTGCACCAAATCGGCATGACCGGCAGTGGTAATAGGGTTGGCTCTGTCGGCCGGCAAATCACGTTGCGTCAGAATAGGGTTGCCGCTGTAGGGCACAAAAGGTTGTTTCAGGCTGCGCGTTCTGAATACCACGGCAGAATGTTGAACGGCTGTGCCGCCTTCAGCGCAGACCAGATAATACCAGCCGTTATGTTTGTATATATGCGGGGCCTCAATCCAAATCGGCTTGGTGCTTAAGTCCACACCACCATTGACCAAGAGTTTTTTCGAGTCTGGTAATACGGCTTTTTTCACCGGGTCGTATTGCCACATCCAAATGGCTCTATGGCCTTCATACAAAGTTTCACCCGGTGCTTCGCCGTTATGGCTGATATAGACCTTGCCGTCGTCATCAAAAAACAGATCCGGGTCTATGCCTTCCACTTCTGGCAACCAGATGGGATCAGACCAGGGACCGGCCGGGTCTTTTGCGGTTAGTATAAAGTTACCGCCTTTATCCACTACAGTGGTGATGATGTAAAAAGTACCGTCATGATAGCGGATAGTGGGTGCAAAAATGCCACGCGATACCTGCATACCCGACATATCAACCTGTGAGGCACGGGTGAGAGCATGGCCAATCAACTGCCAATTCACCAGATCCGTGCTGTGTAAAATGGGCAAACCTGGTGTATAGGAAAAAGAAGAGGCTACCATGTAGTAGTCGTCACCACTGCGGGTAATGCTTGGGTCTGGGAAAAAGCCTGCAGCAACCGGATTTTGATAGCTACCTTTAGGTAATGGTTCGGCGAAAATTTGGTCTTGTCCCTGATAATCAAACCAGTGAAATGTAGTGGTGTTGTGCTGCTGTTGTGCTGGTTTTGCCGGCTGACAGCCGCTGAACAACAGGCTCAGGCCCATCAGCGCAGAAGCGTAGACTGTCTTCATTTTTATCTGTTCCTTTGACAAATTGCGTCTGGTTTGAACAGAAAAATACCATGACCATCAAAGGCTTCGGCTTTATGAAAATACGTCAGCTTTGTGCGTTTTTTCGGTGGGTAAGCTTTAAAAACGATAATGGTGCGGAGGAACTGTGACCTGGTATTGGATTGGCATTTTAGACGGGCGTGTTGCAAGGGCCGGGGCTTGTCCCGGCCCTACAAATTTGTTTGTGAGTTAGTCGTTTACCGCTACATTATTTAGCATTTCGCCCCGAGCTTCACGGTATTCTTTTGGCGTTTGACCAAAATGACGTTTAAACACCGCATACATATATTGCAGCGACGGATAACCACAAATATTGGCAATGGCGATAGGGTTAACCTGAGTATCGACCAACATTTTGCAGGCTTTCACCAGCTTTTGATTATGCAATTCGGTGTGAATGGAATGGCCACGCTCAGCCCTGAAACGCTGTTCCAGATTGGAGCGGGAAATGCCAACAAAATCTGTCACTTGTTCCACCTTAGCACCGCGTGTCGCGTTGCGGCGAATATAATGCATCGCCTGAATCACATAAGGGTCGCGCAGCGCTTTGAAGTCGGTCGATTGGCGGGAAGCCACGCCTACAGGAGGTACCATAATACGCTTTTGGCCTACTTCAATGTTATTCAGTTGGGTATGCAATAACTTAGCGGCTTTGTAACCCATTTCAAAGCAACCCTGAGTCACAGAGCTTAAGCTGATGCGATTCAGAAAACGCGCAATATCATCATCATCTATACCAATAATGGACACATTGTCCGGCACTACTATGCCCAAATGCTCACAAGCTTGCAGCAAGTGTCTGGCGCGGGAGTCTGTTACGGCAATAATGCCTATGGGTTTAGGCAGGCTTTGTAGCCAGTCGGTCAGGCGGTTCATCGCATATTGCCAGGTTTCAGGTCTGGTACAGTGACCCTGATAAATCTGGCAGTCGTAACCATCCTGGGCCGTTAATTTTTTGATGGCATTTTCGCGCTCTGTGGCCCAGCGGTGGTGTTCATCTGTGGGCACACTGTAAAAAGCAAAACGGTCTAAGCCTTTGCGTTTTAAATGCTCGTAAGCGGCTTGCACCAAGGCATGATTGTCAGTCGCTACATAAGGAACTTCAGGGTAATCAGAGGCTTTGCTGTACGAACCACCAACCCCAACAATAGGTTTAGTAGTTCCGGCCAAAGCGCGTTGGATATTCATGTCGTCAAAGTCAGCAATAATGCCATCGCCGCCCCATTCATGAATATGTTCGAGACGACAGAGAAAATCCTCTTCCAGATAAACGTCCCAGTCGACTTTAGATGATTGTAGATAGTGGCCTATGCCTTCGATCACTTGTCTGTCAAATACCTTATTGGCATTAAACAAAAGTGTAATGCTGTGTTTAGCTTTGAACATGTCCCCGTCCTGTCTGTTTTTTATACCCTTTGCACTGGAAGCCGCGGCACTGTGAATTGCTGCTCCAGTAACTTGGGTATTTGTAGTTATCTTTTTTGTTTTTTTAATAAAGCGGGTTAAATATTAGCCACTGCGGATTTTTTGGCAAACACTAAATCATAATTCAGCAGTTAATTATGAATTTTCGTAATTGCTGCTACGCATTCCCTCGCCAAGTATTAGCTCACCAAAAGTCAGAACAGATTTCAGATTATGTATATAGGCATAGATTTAGGCACTTCGGGCATCAAGGTTATTTTGCTTGGCGAGAACGGCAAAGTGATTGATAGCGCCAGTGCTGAGTTGTCCGTCAGCAGGCCTTTTCCTTTGTGGTCTGAACAAGACCCAGAGCATTGGTGGCTTGGTTTGCAGTCCTGTATGGACCAGTTAAGTCAGCGTCACTCCTTAGCTGATGTAAAAGCTATAGGTTTAGCCGGCCAGATGCATGGCGCGACTTTGCTGGACGAGCAAAATCAGATTATCCGCCCGGCCATTTTATGGAACGATGGCCGCTCCTTTGAGCAGTGTCAGCAACTGGAGCTGAAAGTCGCAGATTTACCAGAAATCACAGGCAATCTGGCGATGCCGGGTTTTACTGCGCCTAAATTACTTTGGGTGCGCCAGCAGGAACCTGCCGCTTTTTCCCGGATAGCCAAGGTACTATTGCCAAAAGATTATTTACGTTTTTGCTTAAGTGGCGACTTTGCCTCTGATATGTCGGACTCTGCCGGCACTTTATGGCTGGATGTGGCAAAACGTGACTGGAACGACGAGCTGCTATGTGCTTGTGGTTTAAGCCGTGACCAGATGCCAACACTTTACGAAGGCAATCAGATCACAGGTCACTTATTACCTGAACTGGCAAAGCGCTGGGGTATGCAGGCTGTGCCTCTGATTGCTGGTGGGGGTGATAACGCCGCTGGTGCTGTGGGCGCAGGTATAGTGCATCCGGGTCAGGCCATGTTGTCTCTTGGTACTTCGGGCGTATATTTTGCCGTCAGCGATGGCTTTTTGGCCAATCCAAAATCTGCAGTGCATAGTTTTTGTCATGCTTTGCCTGATACCTGGCATTTGATGTCTGTGACTTTAAGTGCGGCCAGTTGTCTGCAATGGTATGCAGAACAGCTGGTGAAAACTCCGGTCGCCACTTTGCTGGCCGATTTGGATCAAGGCCCTGCCGCTATCGAAGAGATGCCGCTGTTTTTACCTTATCTGTCCGGTGAGCGCACACCTCATAACAACCCCAATGCCAAAGGCGTTTGGTTTGGTCTGGACTACAACACAGACCAAAAAGCCTTGACCTATTCAGTGCTTGAAGGTGTCAGCTTTGCCTTGTTTCAGGGCGCTGAAGCTTTGCATGCCAGCGGTTTGAACCCTACAGAAATTAACCTGATAGGCGGCGGTGCCAGAAGCGCTTTTTGGCGGCAGTTGCTGGCTGATGTGATGAACCAGCCGCTGACTTTCAGGGAAGGTGGTGAAGTAGGGCCTGCATTAGGCGCTGCCCGCTTGGCGAGATTAGCTATGGAACCTGAAACAGCGCTGGATCTGCTTTGCCCACCACCTCCTGTGGTCAGTCAGCATCAACCCGACGCCAAACGTCACGCCGCTTTGGCAAAACGCTACAGCAAATTTAAAGCTTTGTATCAGTCATTAGCAGAGCATTTTTAGTGTAGGGGCGGGGCTTGTCCCCGCCCGCCTCAATAGAGCGCCGATGCCTTTTAAAAAAATTGTAGGGGTGGGTCTTGTACCCGCCCGTCTCAAATTACAAGACGATGTTATTGAGGGTTTACCCCCGTCCGTTCAGGTATCTAACCGACATAGCAAAGACGACGGGAATAAATAAGGTTGCTCTGAAAAAACATAATTGTGAACCAGGCCAGCAATGCCCACCATTAGCAGCATTGGAATTGATGTAAAACAGGAGAGCAAAATGGCTCAGTATTTCGACCAAATTAACAAAATTGAGTATGAAGGTGCAGACAGCACTAACCCTTTAGCCTTTAAACATTACAACGCCAATGAAAAAATCCTGGGTAAAACCATGGCAGAGCATTTGCGTATGGCGGCCTGTTACTGGCACAACTTCTGTTGGAACGGTCAGGACGTGTTTGGTCAGGGCACTTTTGGCCGTCCATGGTTAGAAGCTGGTGATGCGATGGCACAAGCCAAAGCCAAAGCCGATGTAGCTTTTGAATTCTTCAGCAAGCTGAGCATTCCTTATTATTGCTTCCACGATATTGACGTGGCGCCAGAAGGCAACAGCATTAAGGAGTACATCAATAACTTCGCCGCTATGGTGGATGTGTTGGAACAGAAACAAGCTGAAACCGGCGTGAAGCTGTTGTGGGGCACAGCCAACTTATTCAGTAACCCACGTTATGCTGCTGGTGCTGCTACTAACCCGAATCCAGAAATTTTCAGCTACGGTGCTACGCAGGTTTTCCATGCCATGAATGCTACTCAGCGTTTAGGCGGCGAAAACTACGTATTGTGGGGCGGTCGTGAAGGCTACGAAACTCTGCTGAACACCGACCTGCGTCAGGAGCGTGAGCAACTGGGCCGCTTTATGCAAATGGTGGTTGAGCATAAACATAAAATCGGTTTTAAAGGCACTTTACTGATTGAACCCAAACCTCAGGAACCTACTAAGCACCAGTACGATTACGATTCGGCTACTGTCTATGGTTTCCTGAAGCAATTTGGTCTGGAAAAAGAATTCGCCGTTAATATCGAAGCTAACCACGCTACGCTGGCTGGTCATTCGTTCCATCATGAAGTAGCCACTGCTATTTCGCTTGGCATTTTTGGCAGCATAGACGCCAACCGCGGTGATGCGCAAAACGGCTGGGATACAGACCAGTTCCCGAACAGCGTAGAAGAGCTGAGTCTGGTGATGTACGAAATTCTGAAGGCGGGTGGTTTCACCACAGGTGGTTTTAACTTTGACGCCAAATTACGCCGTCAGAGTATGGACCGCGCCGACATGTTCCATGGTCATATTGGTGGTATGGACCATCTGGCTCTGGCATTAAAACGTGCCGCAGTTCTGGTTGAAAAAGACTTCTTAGGTAAGGCAGTCGCAGAGCGTTACGCCGGCTGGAATGGTTCTTTAGGTAAAGCCATTCAGAGCAGCGAGCATTCACTGCAGTCTTTAGCTGCTATGGTTGAGCGCGAACAGTTAAGTCCAAAAGCCGTCAGCGGCCGTCAGGAATTGCTGGAAAATCAGGTGAATTTAGTGTTGTTCAGATAGGCCTCCCGAACCCTGTCGTTGCCCGGCTTGCCCGGGTATTTTGTCCGGGCGCGGGAAAGCTACTGCGCCCTATTTTCTTTTTTGTCACTGCTTGACCTCCTATCTGCTGAAATTCCGTTAAAAGCGTTTCGCCTTTGGCGAGATACTTTCTTTTGCTTCGCCAAAAGAAAGTATCCAAAGCAAGGAAGTGCAGGAAGCACTTTCTAACAGCCGAAAGCTGGCCCGCAGGGTGAATTACATGGATGTAATTCATAAAAGGCGACCCCAGGTCGCAGCGACAACGCTTGCGTTGAACAGCTTTAGCTGGCCCCAAAGGGGTACGAACGAAGTGAGTATAAAGCCCGGCCCAAAATCGTGCGTCCAAGGCGGCTGGGCAACTCGCTCGTCGCTACCGCTCCTCACTCAGACACTCCCAGCCTTAAAACCTTGGCCACCCAATTTTGTCCGGCTCGCGCCCCGATGGGGATTTGGCGCCAGTAGTTGGATTGTGGGCAGCAAAGAGTAAGAAACGGAAATGACGCAAACAGCAAAACCTGATCCTGAGGTATATGTACCCATCTTATTGCATTAACGTTGGGAGTTAAATCGGCAAATTCAGTCAGGCTGAGACAAGCCCAGCCCTCTGAAAATTATATTTAGTTATTTACCAGCCTTTTCCGCCAGTTTAATAAGCTTAGGCACCACTTCTTTTGGTTGGTTTTTCCGGTCAAATAATAAGGGGTAGTCTGTTCTGCCTTTCATCGGCCAGTTGTTGCGCCAGGTTTGGTTGTCGTTGACGCCCCATAAGGTCACGCGTTCGATGGCGTCGCTGTGGCGTAAAAATAGCTCAAACAATTGCAGGTATTTTTCTGTCAGTTGATCGTTGACTGCTTTGGGTAAGCCATCAGCGTAGGGGTTAAATTCTTGTTTTAACTTCATATTTAAGGAGATGTCAGCGCCAATGTTTTCCGGATCAGGAAAAGGCAGTGCTGAGATATCCAATTCGGTAATGACGACTTTCAAGCCTGTGTTTTTAAAAGCCACAATAGAGTCTTCTACGTCCTGCAGTTTTGGGTAATCCAGACTGTAGTGGCCTTGTTCACCAATACCGTAGATAGGCGCATTTTTCGCTTTTAAGCTGGCGATCAGCCTTAAGGCTCCGGCGCGTTTTTCAGGTTTAAATAAATTAAAGTCGTTGTAATACAGCTGGGCTTTAGGGTCGGTTTGGTGGGCCAATTCAAATACTGTGGCTATATAGTCTTCACCCAAGGCTTTGTACCATTTGGATTGGCGTAAAGTGCCGTCTTCATTTAAGGCTTCGTTCACTGCATCCCAGCCATGAATACGGCCTTTGTAGCGGCCCATTACCGCATTGATATGGTTTTTCAGTCGGGATAACACCAGCTCTTTCGAGGCAGGTTGGCCTTTGGCGTCCAGAAATACCCAGTCAGGCGTTTGCTCGTGCCACAGCAATACATGGCCTATCACCCTGATATTGTTGGCTTCGGCGAATTCAATCATGGTGTCGGCTGCAGCAAAATTAAATTGGCCTTCAACAGGTTCAATCAGCTCCCACTTCATCACGTTTTCCGCTGTCACCGCATTAAATTGCTGTTTCACCAGCTCTAAAGTTCCAGGCTCTTTGCCATGGATTTGAGTCGCGCTTAACGCTGTACCAATAATAAAGTGCTTGCTGTACGCTTGCTGTAATGAGGAATTTTGCTCTTGTGCATAGACACCGTTGGTTAGCAGACTGCTAAGCAACAGTGCGCAAAAGGGAATAGCTTTCATCAGGTAGCTCCAAAGTAATGGTTAAAAATAAGCTGAGTTGCAGCTGTTATCCCGCTTTGTCCAATTGATAGCGAATATGCGCCTTAAAAGGCTGGCCGGGACGGGTAAAGTGAAATGGAAAATCTTTTTGGTTCGGTGAATCCGGGAAAAACTGTGGTTCTAAACAGATCCCTTGCCGGGCTTTGAATGGCCCTTTTAAATGTTCACCTGTATACACCTGCAGGCCTGGGTAGTCGGAATATACGCGAAGGCGCACTAAACCATCCGGACTGATCAGTTCAGCAGCTGCCTGATGTAAATCGCCGTTGACCACAAAGTTATAATCCATACTGATGCCAGTCAGGCTTTTGGCTGTGCTGAAATCGAGCGGGCTGCCCTGCACTTTCGGTAACTCACCTGTGGGTATGCAGTGCGCATCCACGCTGGTGTAATGAGCCGCATGCAGGCAAAGTTTATGTTCGTCTATAGGGGCCTGATCCGGCGCCAGATTAAAATACGGATGCAAAGTGGGGCCGACCAGCGTTGTAACATTACTGCTGGCTTCCAGCTCTACATCCAAAGCACTTTGTTCAGACAATTGATAAGTCACACGAAAGGACACTGGACCAGGATAGCCACCTTGACCATCAGCCATTTCGCAGCCAAGTACTAAGCGGGATTCCTGCTGTTCCAGTACTTGCCAGTTCACTTGGTGTAAACCTGCAGTGCCACCATGCAGCTGATTTTGACCTTCATTTTGTTCCAGTTGATACAACTGCTGACCAATCTGCAAGCGGCCTTTACCTATACGGTTGGCATAAGGGCCAACTAAAGCGCCGAGATAAAATGGGTCTTGAGCATAAGCATCCGGCTCGGCGTAACTTAAGATCAACTCGCGGCTACTGTTGCCCACAGCTGTAGTCCAGCGCTGCATAGCTGCACCACGTTCCAGTATGCTTAGCTGGTCGCCAGCTTTATTGGTCAGATGAAAGACATTCATAACCTCACTCTCTCCTTCAATACCCCTGTAGGGGCGGCGGCTTGTCCCCGCCCGTCTCGCGTTTAAATCAAATGCCTGAAAGCTATTGAACACGGCCGATAAAACAACTGCGTGGTATAGATGGACGGGCTGGGGCAAGCCCAGCCCCTACACTCGCCCGGGGCTGCAACATCAATTACTTTGGGTATATACCACCGTAGGGGCGGGTCTTGTACCCGCCCGTATGACGTTGCGGCTGCAAGTACGCAGGGTTTAGCCTTGCATATCTTCTAATTCAGTCCCCTTAGTCTCATGCACCATTTTGATGACAAAGAGGATAGACAGCGCAGCGCCCAGGGTATAAAGGCCATAAGTTCCAGCCAGACCAATACCTGCCAGCAGCAGAGGGAAGGTCATAGTGATCAGGAAGTTACAGCTCCACTGCGCTAAACCACTGACGGCGAGGCCTAAACCACGAATTTGATTTGGGAACATTTCGCCCAGCATCACCCACATCACTGGGCCCCAGGACAGATTAAAAAAGAACACATAAGCATTAGCGCTAACCAGAGCCACTTTGCCCCAGTCACCCAATAGCAAATTACCGTTTTCGTCCTGGCCTGCATTGGCAAAACAAAGCACCATTAATCCCAAAGTCACGGCCATGCCGACTGAACCCCACTGCAGCAAGGGTTTACGGCCTACTTTGTCGATAATCAATAGGGTAATCACACAAGCCGCTATGCTTAAACCGCCGCTAATAACGTTAATCAGTAAGGCGTCTGATTCAGAAAAGCCAACGGCTTGCCAGAGAACCGCGCCGTAATAAAACACCACGTTAATGCCTACTAATTGCTGGAAGCTGGCCAGGCCAATACCAACCCATACTATTTTTCGTACTTTGCCGGTTTGACTGCTAACCAAGTCCATTAAACGAGGCTGATGGTCGGCTGATAAAGACTGTTGAATTTCAGCCAGTTTACGGTTTGCCGCTTCGTTGCCATACAAACGGCTCAATACTGTTGCTGCTGCTTCATTGCTGCCTTTTAACACCAGAAAACGTGGACTTTCAGGAATAAAAAACAGCATCAGCAGGAACAAAAACGCAGGGAAGAGTTCCATCCAGAACATCCAGCGCCAGGCTGCAAATTCGAGCCAAAGGCTTGCGGTAGAAGCTCCGGCATATTCAGCCAACAGATAATTACTGACGAAGGCCATAAATAAGCCAAAGATAATAGCGATTTGCTGCAAGGTAGTAAGCATACCGCGGTAGCGGGCTGGGGCCACCTCACAAATATAAGCTGGAGTAATAACTGAAGCTGCACCAACAGCTAAACCACCCAAAACCCGATAAATAACAAACTCCAGCGAGCCTTCGGCAATGCCAGAGCCCCAGGCGCTAACGATAAACAACACTGCAGAAATCAATAAAATAGTTTTGCGGCCGCTGATATCGGCCAGGCGTCCGGCAAAAAAAGCTCCGACAGCGCAGCCTAATAGCATACTGGCGACGTTAAAACCTGTGCCTACACTCTCTGAGTTAAAGGCTTGCTGTAGGCCGTCTACAGTGCCGTTGATCACTCCACTGTCAAAACCAAATAAAAAGCCACCTATAGTGGCGACTAAGCTGATAAATAAAATAAAGACTCTGTTGTCTTCTGAAACTGCTGGCTCGTTGCTGTGCTGCAAGATAATTATTCCTGTTGAATAGATCGATGGCCTGAGCATAAGTTCTGTTTGACCGAAATACAGCCAGCTTGTTAAAAATCATAATTCTTTCAGTACATTCCGTTAGTCCACTTTAGTAACTGTCGATGTATGTTAAGGTCAGAAAATACCTGTCGTCCTTGAAGCTGCAGCTTTGTTGACTACGCCACCTCGCCCCGGTCACATAGGTTTACTATGCTCCCGCGGTCTCACTGGCTTGTCGCCGCGCTGCAACCTCAAGATACTCGGGTATCTACCTGTCGTCCTTGAAGCTGCAGCTTTGTTGACTACGCCACTTCGCCCCGGTCACATAGGTTTACTATGCTCCCGCGGTCTCACTGGCTTGTCGCCGCGCTGCAACCTCAAGATACTCGGGTATCTACCTGTCGTCCTTGAAGCTGCAGCTTTGTTGATTGCGCCGCAATTTCAGGATACTTGGGTATAAAGCTAAAAAAACAGCCTGCTTTAAGTGGGTGTAAAACAGCAACAGGCGAATTGATATGCAAACAGAAGTACAAAAACTCAGTGTCACGGAGAAAATTGGCTATAGCCTCGGGGATTTGGCGGCCAATTTGATTTTTCAAACTCTGATGACCTTTTTAGCTTTTTTCTACACAGACGTGTACCAGATCCCACCTGGTGCTGCAGCTACTATTATTTTTATCGGTGGTTTAATAGGCGCTTGTTTTAATCCGGTGATGGGTATTATTGCCGACAGAACAAAAACCCGTTGGGGTAAGTTCAGACCCTGGATCCTCTGGACCAGCGTGCCTTTTGGTGTAATAGCGCTGTTAGCTTTCAGTACGCCAGATTTCAGCCCTGAAGGCAAAATTGCCTATGCTTTTATTACCTATGTAGTGCTGGTGCTGGTGTATTCCGCCAATAACCTGCCATATTCTGCCTTAAGTGGCGTGTTGACCGGCAATATGGCCGATCGCAACAGTGTGTCGGCTTACCGTTTTGTGGCTGTGATGGTGGCGCAATTTATTATTCAGGCGCTTTTATTACCGCTGGTACTGATTTTGGGAGATGGCGATAAAGCTGTTGGCTTTGAAAACACCATGACGCTGTTTGCTTGTGTTGGCATCGTATTTTTCCTTATTACTTTTATTACCACCAAAGAGCGGGTTTTAACCTGCAGTGCGCAAAGCTCTACTATTCGTCAGGATGTAGGCGACCTGTTAAAAAACCGGCCCTGGGCCATTATGCTGGTGCTGACTGTGCTGGTATTTATTACTTTGGCGCTCAAAGGCGGCATGTATATTTTTTACTTTGAAAACTATCTGGATGAACAGCAAGTTGCGGTCTTTCTGGAAGATATTGGTTTTAATGCGTTTATCGCTGGTTTAAACGCCATGCTGACCGGCATGGGCCTGACCGAATTCCTCTGGCCTAAAGATGCTGCGACCTCGGGTTTTAGTTTATTTAATGCCGGCGGCATTATCTGCATGATTTTTGGCATTGGTTTTTCTAAACCTCTGGCCGACAGATTTGGCAAAAGAGATGTGTTTGCTGTAGCGCTCTTCATCTCGACTTTATTTGTGATGGCGTTTTATCTTTTCCCTGCCGACGCTATAGGCTTGGTGTTCTCTTCTCAGCTGTTACATGGCTTTTTTTACGGCATCACTATTCCGCTGCTATGGGCCATGATCGCGGATGTGGCCGATTACTCCGAATGGAAAAACCATCGCCGCGCTACCGCTATTATTTTTTCCGCGATGATTTTTGGTCTGAAACTGGGCCTGAGCATAGGAGGCGCTTTAGTGGCTGGTATTCTGGCGCACTTTGGTTACGACGCTCAATTGACTGTTCAGGCACCCGACACTATTCACGGTATTCAATTGTCTGTCAGCCTTTATGCCTCAGTGCCTTTCCTGCTGGGTGTGGCTATTGTCTGCCTGTATGAAATTAACAAACACAAAGAAAGCCAGATTGAGCAGGACCTGAATGAACGTCGTGCTGCCGCTGGTTTAGCGCAAACGGAGTAAGTGGTATGTCTGAAGATTTAACGGCTCAGGATTTAAAGGTTTTAAAAGCCAAAGCTATTTCTCAGCCTTTGGTCGAGCACATTTATACAGCCGACCCTTCGGCTCATGTGTTTGACGGTCGTATTTATATTTATCCGTCACACGACATTGAAGCTGGCATTCCGTTTAACGACAACGGCGACCACTTTGGTATGCAGGACTACCATGTGTTGTCGCTGGATGGTCCTGACAGCCCAGCCGTCGATCACGGTGTGGCTTTGGATATTAAAGATGTGCCCTGGGCTGAACGCCAAATGTGGGCGCCCGATGCAGCCAGGAAAGATGGCCGGTATTACTTTTATTTTCCGGCTAAAAAACCAGATGGAATTTTTCAGATTGGTGTAGCTGTGGGCGACTCGCCAGTAGGGCCTTTTAAAGCTCAGCCAGAGCCTATTGCAGGCAGTTATTCAATAGACCCTGCGGTGTTTGAAGATGATGACGGCAGTTTTTACATGTACTTTGGCGGTATTTGGGGTGGTCAGTTGCAAAATTACCGCAACAATAAGTACAGCGCCGACTATGCCGAACCTGGAGCACATGAAGCTGCTTTAGGGCCAAAAGTGGCGAAATTAACTGACGATATGTTGGAATTTGCCGAAGCGCCGCGTGAAGTACTGATCCTGGATGAGCAAGGGCAACCACTGCTGGCTGGCGATACAGACAGGCGCTTTTTTGAAGCCTCCTGGTTGCATAAATACCAGGGCAAATACTACTTCTCTTACTCCACAGGCGATACACACTTTTTATGTTATGCCACAGCAGATAACCCGTACGGACCTTTTACCTATCAAGGCCGGATTCTGGAGCCTGTAGTCGGCTGGACCACTCACCATTCGATCTGTGAATTTGACGGCAAGTGGTATCTGTTTTACCACGACTCGATTTTGTCCGAAGGCGTGACCCATTTACGCTCCGTCAAAATGGCGGAAATTCAGTATGACGCGGATGGCAAAATTAAAACCTTAAAGCCCTACAGGGATTAATCAGGGATTTCACAGGAGGCTCTAGTGGGTAAACACATACTTTCTGCGGTGCTGGGTTTAGGCGTCGCTTTTGCGGCTTCAGCGCAGCAGCCCTATCAAAATGCCAGTTTGCCTACAGAGCAGCGGGTCGAGGATTTATTATCCCGCATGACGCTGGAAGAAAAAGTGGCTCAATTGCAAACCGTCTGGCAAAAACGCCGCACTCTGGAAAATAAAGAGCTGCAGTTTTTACCTGAAAAAGCCAAAGAGCTGATACCGCTGGGGATCGGCCATATAGGTCGCCCCAGTGAGTTTAAAACCCCCAAGCAAACCGCAGAATTTAATAACGCACTGCAGCGCTGGTTAAAGGAAAATACTCGCCTGGGTATACCAGCGCTGATGCACGAAGAAGCCTTACACGGTTATGCCGCTTTTGATGCCAGCAGTTTCCCGCAGGCTATAGCCCTTGCCAGCAGCTGGTCCACTGCAGATATGCATGACTTGTATGCACTCACTGCCCGGGAAATGCGCGCTACTGGTGCGCACTGGGCTTTAACTCCTGTATTGGATATTGCCCGCGACCCACGTTGGGGCCGCATTGAAGAAACTATGGGGGAAGACCCTTATCTGATGTCAGCCATGGGTGTTGCTGCGGTTGAAGGTTTTCAGGGCAAGACCGGTAAAAACGGTCCTTTTGCGGCAGATAAAGTAGTGGCGACTTTAAAGCACCTGACAGGTCACGGTCAGCCACAAGCTGGGGTGAACATAGCGCCCGCTTTTATTGGCGAACGTGAACTACACGAAGTGTTTTTGCCGCCTTTTGAAGCAGCGGTCAAGCTGGCTCACGCCGGCAGTATTATGGCGTCCTACAACGAAATCGATGGTATTCCCTCCCACGTCAACAAGCCTTTGCTGGAAGATATAGTACGTAAGCAATGGGGTTTTGGCGGTGTGATTGTCAGTGACTATTTTGCGATAGAAGAATTGGGCAGCCGGCATGGTTTGTACGACAGTGAAGCCGCCTCGGCTAAAGCTGCTTTGTTAGCTGGTGTGGATATGGAAACTCCGGACCCCAAAACTTTCCCGCATTTAACGGCTTTAGTGCAATCAGGTCAGTTGGATCAGGCCGCGATAGATAAAGCGGTGCGGCGGGTGCTGGCGTTGAAATTCCGCCTGGGTTTGTTTGAACAGCCTTATGTCGATGCCGGCAAAGCCAATGCGTTGGTAGGGGCTGCTTCTGACCGGACTTTTATCCGTCAGGTGGCAGAGAAATCTATGGTGCTGCTGAAAAATGACGGAACTTTGCCGCTAAAAGCCGACAATATCAAAAAACTTGCAGTGATAGGGCCTCATGCCAACGAAGTACTGTTAGGTGGTTACAGCAGTATTCCACGCCAGACTGTCAGTATTGTCGATGGTCTAAAACAAAAACTGGCTGGCAAAGCTAAAGTGGACTATGCCCCTGGCACACAACTGACAAAAGCTTTAACCAAAACGCCGGCAAAACAAGCTGCTTTTGTCACCAGTGATATAGCAGAGCGTAGCAAAGCTGCCGGCACTTATTCAATGCAGCGCTGGAATTACGATGACATAGCTTTAGCTGATGACCAGGACCGCAGGGGGTTGTTGGAGCAAGCCGTGGCTCTGGCGAATACATCTGATGCAGTGGTGTTGGTGCTGGGTGAGAACGAAGGCTTATCGCGTGAAGCCTGGGCCGATACTCATTTAGGCGATCGTAGCAGTTTAGATTTAGTAGGCAATCAGGTTGAGTTAGCCAAAGCTATTTTAGCTACTGGTAAACCGCTGGTGCTGGTGTTGGCTAATGGCAGGCCTTTAGCCTTGGGTGAATTGGCCGGGACTATGCCAGCTATTATCGAAGCCTGGTATCTGGGTCAGGAAACAGGCTCAGCTTTAGCTAATGTATTGTTTGGCGACGTGAGCCCATCAGGTAAATTACCTCTGACTTTTCCTCGCAGTGCTGGCCATATTCCGAGCTACTACAACCATAAAGTGTCCGCCAAAAGAGGTTATCTGTTTGATGATATCAGTCCTTTATTTCCTTTTGGCCATGGCCTGAGTTACAGCAACTTTGACTACAGCGAGCTGAGCATTGATGACAGCAAAGCCCTCGCCAATGGCGAAGTAATAGTGCGGATGAAAATTCGTAACAGTGGTCAATTTGATGCCACCGAAGTGGTTCAGCTGTATATTCAGGACCCGGCAGCCAGCGTGACCAGGCCGGTGAAACAGCTAAAAAGCTTTATCCGGGTTCCGCTTAAAGCAGGTGAGCAGGCCAAAGTTGAATTTAATTTGCCGGTGAATCTGCTGGCCTTTTTTGATCAACAAATGAACTGGGTAGTTGAGCCCGGTGAAATCAAACTGATGCTTGGCAGCTCTTCAGCAGACATCAGGCTGAACGGCAGTTTTAATATCAAAGGCGAAATAACAGAGGTCAGCGCAAACAAGGCTTATTTAAGCCTGGCGCGGACCTATTAATAAAGTAGGTAGGCAGGAGGGATGGTGATGGCAAAGGCAATAAAGCGGAAAGAACTCAGCAGAGGTTTGTTGGTATTGGCGGGTGGATTAGCCTTAACTGGCTGCGGTCAGCCAGCAGTGCAGGCTCCCGAGGCTGTTCCTGAACAAGCAGCCAGCCAAAGCGCTGCAGACAAAGCTGTGATCACCCCAGCCAACTGGCCTTTGCAACAGCCTCCTATAGCCCGCAGTCAGGCAATTGAAGAGAAAGTCAAAGCTCTGTTGGCTCAGATGACCCCAGAACAAAAAGTAGGGCAGATTATTCAGGCCGATATCGCCTCAGTGACGCCACAGCAGGTGCGGGATTATTATCTGGGCTCTGTTTTAAATGGCGGCAACTCGGCACCTGGCCGTGACAACAGAGCTGGTGCTGCAGCCTGGCTGCAGTTGGCGGATGCCTTTTGGCAAGCCAGTACCGACACCAGCGATGGCCGTCCTTATATTCCGGTGATGTGGGGCACAGACGCTGTACACGGTCACAGTAATGTCAAAGGCGCCACTATTTTCCCGCATAACATAGGTTTAGGCGCTATGCGTGAACCAGAGCTGATGCGTGATATAGGCCGTGTCACTGCAGCGGAAATGCAGGTCACAGGCCTGGACTGGACCTTTGCCCCTACTATTGCTGTAGTGCGTGACGACCGTTGGGGCCGCACCTATGAATCTTATGGTGAAGACCCACAACTGGTGGCTTCTTATGCGCCTCATATTCTGCAGGGTATTCAGGGTGTGCCAGGTTCAGCTGACTTTTTAAAAGGTCAGCATATGCTGGCGACAGTGAAACACTTCCTCGGTGATGGCGGCACAGTGGATGGCAAAGATCAGGGCGACAACCAACATACTGAAGCCCAGTTGCGTGATATCCATGGTGCGCCTTATTACAGCGCTATAGCTGCAGGTGCCCGTGTAGTGATGGCCTCATACAACAGCTGGTTTGGCGAGAAGATGCACGGCTACAGGCCTATGCTCAATGATGTGTTGGTCAACCGTATGGGCTTTGACGGTTTTGTAGTTGGCGACTGGAATGGTCATGGTCAGGTGAAGGGCTGTACGCCAACAGATTGTGCTAATTCGCTGAACGGTGGTCTGGACATGTTTATGGCGCCGGACAGCTGGGAAAAGCTGTATCAGAACACTTTGGCTCAGGTCAAAGATGGCCGTATTTCTATGGCACGGCTGGATGAAGCTGTGGGCCGGGTGCTGAGGATTAAGGCCGAAATGGGCTTGTTTGAGCAGGTGAAACCCTCAGAGCGGCCTTTAGCGGGTCGTTATGAACTCTTAGGCAGTCAGGAGCATAGGACTGTCGCTCGTCAGGCGGCGCGTAAGTCTTTGGTATTACTGAAAAATAACCAACAATTGCTGCCACTCAAGGCCAGCAGCAAAGTATTAGTAGCAGGGGATGCTGCTGATCATATTGGCAAACAAAGCGGCGGCTGGACTTTAAGCTGGCAAGGTTCAGGCAATAAAAATACCGACTTCCCCAATGGCGAATCTATATACGCTGGTATTAAACAAGCAGTGGAAGCTGGTGGCGGTAAAGCTGAGCTCAGTGAAAATGGCCGCTTCACCGACAAACCTGATGTGGCAGTTGTGGTGTTTGGTGAAGAACCTTATGCCGAATTTGTCGGCGATCGCAGTCATCTGGCCTTTGATGATGGTCGTGCTTTGCAAATTCTGACTGAATTAAAAGCGCAAGGTATACCAACAGTTTCGGTGTTTTTATCTGGTCGTCCTTTGTGGGTCAATCCTGAATTGAATCAGTCGGATGCTTTTATCGCAGCCTTTTTACCTGGTACTGAAGGTGGCGCTGTGGCCGATCTATTGGTTCGCTCGCCTGAAGGCGAAATCCGCCATGATTTTCAGGGCAAATTATCCTTCTCCTGGCCTGCAAAAGCTACAGGTGAATTATTGAACAAAGGTGATGCCAATTATCAGCCACAGTTTGCTTTTGGTTATGGCCTGAGCTACAGCGACAAAACCGAAGTTGGGAAACTCAGTGAAGAGTCGGGCATCAGTGCCGATCAGGTGCTGAACTTCAGCCGTTATCTGCATGCAGGCAAAGCCGTTAATCCATGGCAGTTGCAATTGCTGGATAAAGGGCAGGTGACAGTAGTGACAGAACCGCTGCAAAAAACTGCGGGTGGTGCTTTGGAAGCTGCTGCGACAGACAGATTACAGCAGGAAGATTCGATATTGCTTAGTTTCCATCAGGATGCAGCTCTGGTTTTAAGTCATGCTCAGGGCGTGGTGTTGGACTTAAGCCGTCAGGCCAATGGCGATATGACGCTGGAACTGGAATATCAGGTGGTAGCTATGGCACCAGAAGGTGCAAAAGTCACTATTGGCATGAACTGCGGCGAGAATTGCAAATCCACTCTGGATTTCAGCAGTTATTTTAGCAGCATGAATGGCCAAGGCTGGCAAAGCCTGAAAATCCCACTGCGCTGTTTTAGTCAGGCTAACACTGCTTTTGACCTGAGCAAAATCAGCCAGCCACTGGTGCTGGAAGCCACTGCAGGCTTCAAGCTGCAATTGGCTAAAGTGCGCTTGGCAGAGAATGAAGGCCAGGGTCAGTGTGGTAACTAACTAAAATTAGGGTCAGATCACATTGTTAACTGTTAACGATGTGATCTGACCCTATGTTCAAGGATGTTTTTATGTTAAGAGTTTTTCTGACCGCTGCTGTGCTGCTCAGCCCACTGGTTCATGCTGATGTTCGTCTGCCAAAACTGATTAGTGATGGCATGGTGCTGCAGCGCGACACCAGCATTCCACTCTGGGGTTGGGCCGATGCAGGTGAAGCTGTAGAAGTCCGTTTGAACGGTCAGCTGGTCGGTCAGGTGACAGCAAAAGAAGGTCGCTGGATAGTGCAATTACCAGCGCAGCAGGCTGGTGGTCCGCATCAGTTAAGCCTAAAAGGCCGTAATCAGATTGAGCTAAAAGATGTTTATTTTGGTGATGTCTGGGTGGCTTCTGGTCAGTCCAATATGGAACTGGAAATGGCGCGGCTGGCCGAGGCCTATCCGCAGGATTTAACCAGCGCTAACTACCCGCTGATCCGGCAGTTTAAGGTGCCACAAGAGTATAACTTTAAAGCACCACAGCAGGATTTCAGCAGTGGCGAATGGGTAGCGGCCAGCCCACAAAGCATAGCTAATTTCTCTGCTTTGGCCTTTTATTTTGGCCGGGAGCTGTATCAGCATAATGCGGTGCCTATTGGTATTTTAAATAATGCTTTGGGTGGTTCTCCTGTGGAAGCCTGGATGAGCGAAGAAGCCTTAAAGCCTTTTCCTGAAGCTTTGGCCGAAGGCATTAAGTTTCGTGATGACAAGTTAATTCAGTCCATCACTGCTGCTGATCAGAGCAAAAATGAGCAATGGTATGGGGATTTAAAGCGTCGTGATCCGGGTTTAACCAGCACAACGCCCTGGTACAGTGAAACTTTGGATGATAGCAACTGGCAGAATTTTAACGTGCCTGGCTTCAGACCTGAACCTTTTACCGGTGTCTGGTGGCTACGTAAAACCGTTGAGCTTACGCCAGCGCAAGCTGCAGAGGCGAAGATTTTGCGGCTAGGCTCGATAGTCGATGCCGACGAGGTCTATATCAACGGCAAACTGGTAGCTAATACCACCTATATGTATCCACCACGCCGCTATGAGTTGCCTCAAGGTGTATTAAAAGCCGGTGCTAACCTGATTGCAGTGCGGGTGACGGCCACTAATGGCAAAACTGGCTTGTTGCCGGACAAGCCGTATTGGTTAGGCACTGACGCTAATCCGCTGCCATTGACGGGCCAGTGGAAAATGCAAACCGCAGCGACGGCAAACAATCTACCAGGTGACACTTTTATCCGCTGGAAACCTTTGGGTTTATACAATGGCTTATTGGCCCCTTTAACCTCTTTACCTATTAAAGGTGTGATCTGGTATCAGGGCGAATCCAATGTGGGTGCTTACGCTCAGTATCAACAGCGTTTTACCGCTATGATCCGTGATTGGCGGGCGAAATGGGCGCAAGGCTCAGGACAGCAGAATCAGTTTCCGTTTTTGTTTGTGCAACTGGCGAATTTCCTCGAAAAAACGCCACAACCTGTAGAAAGTGCCTGGGCAGGTTTACGTGAAGCACAGCGGCAAAGCTTGTCTGAAGCCAATACTGCTATGGTGGTGGCCATAGACACAGGTGAATGGAATGATATTCATCCTGTTAATAAAAAGACGTTAGGGCAACGGCTGGCATTGGCGGCCCGTGCTGTGGCTTTAGGTGAAAAAGTCGGGTATCAGGGGCCTGAATTGCAGTCTGTGATGGCTGATGGCTCGCAGCTCAAACTCAACTTTAATCACAGCGGCAAAGGTTTGATGCTGAAAGGCACAGGCAACAGCTTTGCTATAGCTGGCGCAGATGGCCAGTACCGCTGGGCACAAGTGCAACTGAAGGATAATCAGGTGCTGTTATCACACCCTGAGATCAAAGCGCCAGTCAAAGTACGTTATGGCTGGACCGATAATCCTGAGGCTGTGCTTTACAACAGTGAAGGATTACCAGCTGGACCTTTTGAAGAGACGGTGGCCAAATAATATAACTCTGTAGGGCCTGGACAAGCCAAGGCCCTCACAAGTTAAGCCGGGTCGATAAAACTACTGATAGTCAGCCTTCCTATCCTGGGGTTTGCCGATAAGCTGGTGTGTCTGGTGATCATGCCACTGTGCAACAAATGGCGGCGATAGACGATAAGCCGGTTAAAAACACCTTGTTGCTGGCCTATCTGTTCAAACAGCGGTGTATCCCCCTGAATATAACCATCCGTTACTTTGGGCAGGTAAGGGCCATCGTTTTCACTTTCCAGTGAGCGGTAATAGTCTGCAGTGCGGCTTTGATCTATGCATTCAAAACCGGTTTTCCTGTGCCGGTAAAAGGCTGTGCCACCCTGATCACCCTGAAATAAATAATGCACTGCAGCCAGGGCGTGTTTTTCTGTGGTATCAAAATGAGGGATACGTTGCAGTAGCTTGAGCTGTGCTGGTGGCGTAGTCACCAGCGACAGATGACAGACAGAAAATGTGAGCGAGCTGGCAGGCAGCTCAAAGTACTCAATTAAGGTTTGTTGCAGGCTCTGCAGCATAAACTGGCGGTAGGCTGCTGGTGCTGCTGCCCTCAAGCCAGGATAATAAGGCGAATTGGCCAGAAACTGCTGGCCAGCGGCATAGTTCACCAAACTTTCTGGCTCTGGCACAAAGTTATCCACCACTAAGAGTGGATTCTGTTCTTTGCCTATCGTCAACCTGCTGATCTGCATAGCTCAGCTCAGATTGGATGGACAGTAGTGCCGGATAAAATCACGGTGCGAGGGCAATCTGTCGACAGCACCTTGAATAGTTTGACGTATGTTATGCAGGTGATTGCTTAACTCGCTTTGTGTCAAAGCTGCGACCAACTGATGATAGCCTTTAGGTTGCAGTCGTTGCCCCAGCATCACATGGCTCCAGGATTCCAGTCGGAACATTTCGTCGCCTGTTTGGAAAGCATGGGCGCTTTCTTTAAATAATTCAATGCGATGCGCCAGGGTATCCGGAATACTCATAGTGCGGCAATAATCCCAGAATGGACTATCGGTTCGTTCTGTCTGGTGGTAATGCAAAATAATAAAGTCGCGGATTTTTTCCACTTCCATAATGGACTGCTGGTTGTATTCATCCAGCAGAGCCGGGGTTACGCCATTAAAAGGGAACAGCCGCAACAAGCGGATAATGCCACTCATAAAGAGGAAAATACTGGTCGATTCTAATGGCTCAATAAAACCACTGGATAAGCCAATAGCCACACAGTTTTTATTCCAGAGTTTTTTCCGCCGCCCAGTCTGATAACTTAGCATTCTGGGTTCCATCAGCGGCGCGGTTTCCAGATTGCCAAGCAAACGTTGTTTCGCTTTTTCATCTGACAGATAGTCGCTGGCGTACACCAGACCGTTGCCCACTCTGTGTTGCAAGGGGATACGCCATTGCCAGCCGCTGTCATGTGCCATAGCTCTGGTATAAGGCGGTAAGGTCGCAGCAGATGCAGTTTGCACGACCACGGCTTTATTACAGGGTAACCAGTGGTCCCAATGCTCATAACCAGTTTTTAAAGTTTGTTCTATTAGCAAAGCTCGAAAGCCAGTGCAGTCGATAAACAAATCGCCGCTGATTTCCTGACCTGATTCCAGCACTAAGCAGCGGATATCACCATTAACATGCTGTTGCACCTGAGCAATTTTGCCTTCAATCCGTACAGCCCCTAAATTTTCGCTGAAGGTACGCAGGAAACGGGCATAACGACCAGCGTCCAGATGATACGCATAGTTGATGCTCGACTTGTCGGTTTTACCAAACTTGTGCAGTTTGGCGGCTTGCAATTCGTAGCAGTAGTCGCCAAAAGGAGCGTCAACCCCTTGTTGCAAAGCGTGCAGATAGTAGTGCTGAAAGTCGGTTAAAAAACTACCTTTGCCTGTGACACCAAAAGGATGGAAATACTGATCGCCTGTCTGGCCCCAGTGTTCAAAAGAGATGGCCAGCTTAAAGGTTGCGTCTGTCGCTTGCATAAACTCTTGTTCGTTGATGCCGAGCAAGTTATGAAACAGCAGCACAGGGGGGACAGTAGATTCGCCGACGCCTACAGTGCCAATCTCTTCAGATTCAATCAGTACGACTTCAATCAGGCCTTGCAGCCGTTTCGACAAAGCCGCAGCAGCAACCCAACCTGCGGTGCCACCTCCTGCTATCACTACTTTTTTTACCTGTTGCATTGTCTGTTCCCTGTTTTTATATTTTGTTTTTATGGTATCGATCAGCGGTTTAATCTGTTTAAAAGCATGGCGCGCAACTGTCTGGCTTGCATCTCATCGAGCTCACCTAGTACACCCCGTGCTTGTTCTGGCAAATGAGCTCCGGCTTTTTTCGGGTCGTCAAAAATGTAGTGATTTAACACGGCCTGCCAGGCTTTGCGTTCGTGCTCTGGCTTGTCACGCAGACACAATAAAGCGTGATAGAGCAGATTCATGCCTGAACCCGTGTAGCGTGGCGCCGTGCTCCACCAGTAGTTGATTAATATATTAAAGGACATCAGAGCTTCGACCTGATGCCACCACATACTGGGCAGATACAGCGCATCTCCAGGCTCAAGCTCGGCAATTTGGCCTGCGGCTATGGCTTTAGGGAAATCAGGAAAACGCTCTAAATCTGGCTGGTCGAAATCCACCATGCTAATGACCTGACCACCTGGTGTTGGCTCCAAAGGTCCCGGGTATAAATGGCTGATCTGATCCGGTGGAAACAAAGTAAAACGGCGTTTGCCAAACACAGAGCAGGCCAGATTTTCTGACGAATCGTAGTGACAAGCCGACAGCGACTTATTGCCAAGCCAAATACTGACCCGGTCCGGTTCAGTCTGATAGTCCAGTGCAGCTTTAGGCAGCTGGATATCATTATGTTGTCGCAGTGTCGGAAAATGCGTGCTCAACAAATTGGAGGCCACGTAAACCGAAGGCGCTTGCTCCAGCTGTTGCCACTGCAGAATGTGCTGTAGCACCTGATCAACCTGCCCCATACGGGTTTCATAATTGAGTTTAGTGCAGCTGGTATCGTAAAAATAGCGGCCGTTTAAGCCGGGTTCACCATAATAGACCTGAGTTGCTTTGCCGTTGTAATGGCTACAAAGGTAATCCACTATAGCTGCAGAGCCTTGTTGGCCCAGTTGCACTAAAGGCCAGTGACTGACCAGGCCTTTGAGGATCACAGGTTCTGCGCCGGACAATAGATCCGGTGGGATCTCTCCACTCTGGCATTGAATTTCTTTGGTTTTTCGCTGGATACGCAAGCTATTTGGCGCTGTCACAAGCCGATCTCCATCACATTTTGTCTTGCTGGCGCATTTTGTTGTTTTTGCGCTCAATTAAATGGCGGATATTGCCCATCGAAAAAACCATAGCGTAAATCAGCGCTAAAAAGCCAGACTGCTGCAATTTAGCAACAGCTTCAGCAGGCAGAGTGGTCAGGCGTTGTTCGTTAATACAATAGTTGCCCAATAAGCGGATTTTTTCGCTGTTATGCAAGGTAAATTCGATAGTGACAGGTTCCAGCAGTTCCAGTTGTTCTAAGGCTTTATAAAACAAGGGTGCCAGGTTGGCCCCCTGATGAATAGTTTGCAGCCGGGCTGAAATATGTTCCAGATAAGGACTATTGCCACCTTGAGATAAAAACAGTTGCTGGCCTTGCTCTGTGCTGACTTTCGGATGGTTCAGATCAATATGTACTACAGCGTCAGGCTCTTCGTCCTGCATGCCTGAAGCTCGCTGGAAGCCAATCAAAAAAGGACCTTTTTCAATACTGGCCGGTATATAGCGGGCATCCCAACCTATGGCATGTTGCTCATTCAGGTACAGGTTTTCAGAGGCAGCAAAACCTAATAAAGCAACAGCATGATACGAGCCTTGAGGGTCGTCTTTACGCAGCAGTATCGGATATTCTTTTTGTAGCTCAACAAATTCTGTGGGAAATACCAAAGCACTATGCAGATTGTCGCCAAACTCCGGCCCAAAGTAATGGATAACGCGGGTATCTTGATGGTCGATATTATTCAATAACACATGCCTGGTCATATAGTTATTTTCCTTTGACTTCTTAGGTAGCATGTACAGCAGAGCAGGGAAAAGCTGCAGATGCAACTTTTCCCTGTTTATCTTTGTCGTTTAGACGGGCGGGGTATGCCCATTCCAAACCCTGTTATCGTCCAGTCGGACGGGGACAAGCCCCACCCCTACTAGAACTGATAACGCATACCTACCTGATAACGAGCATCTAAGTCTGTCAGATACCATAACATGGATTCGTTACGGGCATGAGAACGACTATTTTCACCTGTCAGGTTTAGCGCTTCAAAGAATACCGTCAGTTGATCATTGACGTCGTAGCTGAGGTTGGTATCAAGTTGCCAGTAGGCTTCTTCAAAGCGAGGGTTGTTTGAACCACCTTTGTTGACTTCAGCCAGATATTCATCACGCCAGTTCCAGGCAACCCGCGCAGTCCAGCCATCCTTCTCATAAATACCTATTAAGTTGGCTGTATCGCTTAAGCCCAACAAGGCAAACTGAGACTCGCCAGGGTTAGCATTGACGTCAAAGCCAATATCACCCCTTACTATGGTGTAGTTCGCCTGTACGCCAAAACCAGTTTCTCCGAAGAAATGCTGAATAGCGAATTCGGCACCGTGGATTTTGGCGGCTCTGTTGTTATCCGGCGTGCTGGTACGGAATACCATTTCCGGATCATCAGGATTGGCTACTAAGTCAAAACCTGCGTTGTTGGCAAGGAAGTCGATTTGGTCCGGAGTACCGGTAAATTGCGGGTTAGCACCATATTTGGCAATCATATCCGGATGGTTACGGTATTCAGTAAATACCATCATGGCATACAGATAGGTATCATCCAGTGGGAAACCAGCGTCACGCACTGCCTGTGCTGCAGCTAAGGCACGTGGACCACCTGTGACGTCACGAATACCCAATAATGGCTGATCAACCTGACGGCTACCAATAAAGTTCACTACGTCTTTCTGGAACAAACCAGCAGACATATAACTGCCATTATCGTAATACCACTCTAACGACAAGTCGTAGTTAGATGATTCCAGTGGCAGCAGCGCAGGGTTAGATGCGTTTGCTGTTGGCTGAGCACCTAACAGGGTAGAACCACCACCGCCTCCAAAGTTAGAGGCCGATACACCTAAGCTACCTAAACCTGCACGGGCAATAGTTTTGCTAAAAGAGAAACGGCTGATTAAGTCGTCATCCAGATGTAAGGTAAAGTCTAAACTTGGCAACAGGTAGTCGTACTTGTTGTCCGCAGTAAAGGGTTGTGCCGGCACACTATTGTCAACATAAGACACTATGTCGTTATTATCTTCCCAGCGGAAATAGGTTCTACTGACCAGGGAGCTGGATTCAGATTCCGTTTCTTCGTAACGCAAGCCAGTTAAGACGTCAAAAGGCATTTTGCCGATTTCGCCGGCAAGAGATACCTGAAAGTAAGCGGCCATGGTGTCTTCTTTGACTATATTGTCAGTAGACAAGGAAGCTTCAGACGATGTTGGAATACCAGGATACAGAGCTAAAGCTGCGGTATACAAAGCTCGTGGGTCAGCAATAAAGCCGTAACCGCCTGACAGAGTTGCGTAATCGTCAAACTCGCCTGGTAAGTCAAATGGTTGGATCAAGTTACCAAATTCACCAGGATTACCTACGTTCCAGTTACCTAATGCAATGTTATTACCGGCAGTTTGAATAGTGCGGGATTCCATATTGCGCATTTCAACACCAAAGTCGAAACGGCCATTGTCTACCACATAAATTGCATCCAGTTTAAATTGCTGAATATCACTTTCCTGACCAGCGTTACGAATACGGGCAATAGATGAGCCTACGTCACCGGCATCCACCATACCGTTGCCATTCGCGCCTTTACCTGGTGCTGCATCGTTATAGACGTTCAGGTAAGTAGGTAAATCTGCACCCCAGAACCATTCGCGGGATTCCACTATAGGGGCACCCAGACCTACAGCTAATTCACCTGAATTACGTGGCCCGGTACCACGGCTGTGCATGCTCGAATCGTGAGCGTCAAAGACAAAGGTTAAATCGTCGCTGTAGTCATATTCTAAGTTAAGACCCAGAGATTTCAGCGTATTGGTTTGTTCACGCCATTGTTGCTCGTAGCCTTCATCTACAGTGCTAGCGTACTGCTCTTTGATATAGGTAGGCGTTTTAACAATGTTGTTATCAAAATCAACTTGTTTGGTGTTGTTACCTGTTTGAACCCAGTTGGTAATTTCACCTCTGTGTTCAACAATGTTGTTTTCAGCGAAGGTGTAGTCACCTGTGGCCGTGAATTTCTCTGTAGGTTTAAATTGTAATGTCAGCTGAGCATTGTCGCGTTCACGTTGTGAATCTGAAAAGGCGTAACGGATATCATTAGGCCGGGCATATAGCTGGCCCTGTGCAGGGGCGTTATTGACAACAGTGTTTGCGTTGTTCCACAACCGATCCGCATCTGCCAGATCATCCCAGTAAGCCACCTGCCAGTCGTTCACTGTTGCGCCAGTGTAACCTGAGTCACGTTGTTGGTGGCTGGCTGAAACACTGACACCGAACTTGCCATCGTCAGTTGCATGGCTGTAAATGCCTGAAACTTCAGGAGTCACATCATCGCCAGCTCTGTTGGTGGTGTCATGGGCGGCTTTTACACCTATGCTGGCGACGTCCTGAGAATTCTCCAGTGGACGTGCTGTTTTGATGTTTAAAGTGGCGCCTATACCGCCGGTAGCGACATTGGCTTTACTGGTTTTATAGACTTCAACACCACTAATACTTTCTGAAGCCAGATTAGAGAAGTCAAATGCACGGGCACTACCACCGCGGCTGGTACCGTCAGCACCAGAACCTGCAGCATAAGTATTGGCTGCTGGCATAGTGCGGCCATTGAGTGTGACCATGTTATTGTCACCACCAAAACCCCGTACTGTAACTTCAGAGCCTTCGCCATTGGTACGGCTGATCGAGACACCTGAGATACGTTGCAGAGATTCTGCCAGGTTAGTATCAGGGAACTTACCTATATCTTCAGCGGAGATGGCGTCTACCACCCCCATAGAATTACGCTTAATTTCAGCTGCTTGTTGCATACTTGAACGAACGCCACGCACCGCTATTACTTCAATAGGTGCGGTATCTGAGGCTTTTGCTTGTTGCGTTTGTTGTGCTTCCTGCGCATAAAGTGGCAACACTGCTGTGCCACTCAGTAGCAGGGTGACAGCCCTTGCCACTGCAGTTCTGGTAAATATCTTATTATTTTTCATTCTATCCATACCCTCTTGATTTGTATTAGTCACCTGAATCAAACAGCTTTTACCGCTTTAGCCGAACTGAGAGCTCTTGCTGTGGCTCCGCAATTTGGAAAAACTTATCACAGCCAGCGAGGTGCAAGGCACCCACAAAAGGCCGTGATGCTGTGTGTTTTTTTAAGGTGCTGAACTTACCGGCTTCCTCCACTTCCGCGCCGAATTGCCAACTCCCCAAGCTGAATTGTAGTGACAGAGTAGAAAATTTAACGTTGCCAAAATGCGTTAGCCTTTTGCTTTTTTTTATATTTCTTTGTTTTGTCAACGCAGATTTATATTTCTAGTCGCTTTGCCCTGTTAAAGGCAGCAGCAAGGCGGGGGACTTGGTTGTTTGAATGAGAGCGGACAGACCAGCTATTGCGTTGTGCTGGTTTTGAGCCGGATAAAGAGATACAGCTTGGCCGTTTTAGGTTCTGGGTGCAGATAAAAAAGACGCTATAGTAAAACGGCCGGAACCCGGGTTCAGATCATAGCTGTAGTCAGGCTTGATATCGCCTGAATGCAAGGAAGAGCAGCGGTACAACACCAGCCGGTTAAAACGTGCAGGCACAGTGGCTATCACTTCAAACAGAGGAGTGTCGCCACAAATGTAACCGCTGGGCCGCCCGTACTGTTGAATATCGGCCTGTAAGGTCTGCAGATAGTGGTTTTGGCGCTCTGGGGTAATTACTTCGTAGCCAGTACTGCGGTGACGGTAAAAACTGGTGCCCCCATGTTGCTCATCACATAAATAATAAATGGCCGCCAGTTCGTCCTGGCAGGGCCGGTCAAAATGTGGAATAGATTGCATCAGCGACAATTCGGCCGCTGGGGTACAGACCAGAGAAAAATAGCTCTGAATCTGCTGGAGCTGGTTTGGTGTCAGGCCAAAACAGTGCTGAATGGGCTGGGCTAACTGTTGCAGCAAAAACGCAGAAAAAGCCGCTGGCGCTGCAGAACGCAAGCCCGGATAAAGGCCTTCCGCCTGCCGCACGTCCCCTTGTTGTAAGGCGTAGCGGATTAGTTGCTCGGGTTGAGGAATAAAATCATCCACCACCAGCAGCGGCTGTTGCTGCAGGCCTATCCGGCTAAATTGCATCACAGCTGGTTTCATCAGTAGATTTTGCCTGCTTTGCAGTTCTGGTCAATAAAGCTTTGGTGCGACGGCATATAGTCGACAGATTTACGGATCACGCTGCGAATACCTTCCAGTCGTTTTACCAGTTCAGCTTCAGGAAACAGGTCCACCATAGGATGATAGGCTTGGGGGGTGATGCCCTGACCCAACATGACTTCAAACCAGCTCAGATCACTGAACATTTCATTGTTAAAGCGGAAGATACGGCCATTGGCCTTAAATTGTTGGATTTTCTGGTTTAGCTCTTCCGGCACTGACATAGTGCGGCAATAATTCCAGAACTCCGAATCATTCCGCTCCGTGACATGGTAATGCAGGATCAGAAAATCCCGGATCTTGTCATAGTCAAAATGCATCTGACGGTTGAATTCGTCTATGTCGCTTTGGGCGAAGTTGCGATCAGGGAAAAAACTAAACAGCTTCGAAATAGTGGCTTGTACCAAATGCAAACTGGTAGATTCCAGCGGCTCCATAAAGCCACCCGCCAGCCCAACGGCCAGACAGTTTTTATTCCAGAATTGTTTGCGTTTGCCTGTGACAAAGCGGATAGGCCTGGGTTCTGCCAAAGCTTCCCCATCCAGATTTTTCAGCAAAATAGCGGTAGCTTCGTCTTCCGACATAAAACGGCTGCAAAACACATGGCCATTGCCGACCCTGTGTTGCAACGGAATGCGCCATTGCCAGCCAGCGGGCTGGGCTGTGGCTCGGGTAAAAGGCCAGGGTTCAAAAGTGCTTGCACTGGGCACTGCAATAGCCCTGTCGCAGGGGAGCCAGTGACTCCAGTCTTCATAGCCAGTTTTGAGGGTTTGTTCAATCAGCAGGCCACGAAAGCCTGAGCAGTCGATGAAAAAGTCCGCTTCATGTTCAGTACCATCAGCCAGGCGCAAAGAGTGAATAAAACCATTGTCCAGCTGTTTGACCTCAACCACTTCACCTTCAGTGCGCTGAACACCCCATTGCTCGGCGAGTTCCCGTAAATACTTGGCAAAAAGCCCGGCGTCAAAGTGAAAGGCATAAGCAATATTCGACAGCGGCGAGTTACCTGCATCCATCGACCGCATAAAACGATGTTCTAGGCAGGCCAGCGAACTAAGGGTGTATTCATCCAGCGGGGCCGCTTTACCTAAGGAGCGCATTTTTAACCAGTAGTGATAAAACTGCAGCCCTTCCATATTTTTACCAACATCGCCAAAAGCATGGAAATAGCTGCTGCCTGGTTTTTGCCAGTCGACAAACTGAATACCCAGCTTAAAGGTGGCTTGAGTACGGCGCATAAAGTCATTTTCGTCCAGGCCAATCAACTCGTTGTACAACATGATCTGCGGTATGGTGGCCTCACCTACACCTACAGTTCCTATCTGTTCGGATTCTATGACCTGAATTTGGCAGTACTGATTTTTTAATACTTTCCCTAAAGCTGCAGCTGTCATCCAGCCGGCAGAGCCTCCACCTAATACGATGATTTTTTTTATTTTTTCTATCATAACAACCTCAATGTGAAAGCTGCTGCAGGCAGCGATTCAGGGTATCAGCCTGAGTAGGCATAGTTGCAACTAATCTGGCGATTTGTTGCTGTACCTGCCTTAATCCTTGTTGTATTTCTGAGTCTGTCCTGTTGGCCAGCAGGCGGCATGGCAGTTCAGGTCTAAGGCCAAGCCCCTGCAACAAGCCAAACCATTGACTGGCTTTAATAGCATCAGTTTCTGTGCTTAGCACCCGGCCTAACCTGGTAAAAGCCCGGCCTGTTTTTGTCGCAAGAGGCTGCTGATGCAGCAGTAAAAAGTCCTGCACTTCAGACTTAAACTGCAGCCAATGCTGGTTATACATCAGGGCTGTAGCAGGACAATGGCTTTGATTTGGCAATAAATCCAGCCAGCGAATGACCAAATACTGCAGCGCGGTCAGACCGTTGTACAGGGGACAGTCCACGCTGGCCGCAGCTTGGCCAACACGCAGATGATTGCCTCGCCAGGGCTGATCTTCCGCTTGCCGCTGCCTGCTATCGAGCTGCCAGTCGGTCAGGCCGGTTTTTTGCTGCAATTCTTGTTGGATCCGCGCCATATCTGCCGCAGAACCACTGTATTGGCTAGACCAATAGCTGCCATTCTGCAAGGGCAGCCTGACCACATAGCCCCATGAAGTTTGGATCACAGTGCTAAAAGGTTGTTGCAGCAGCTCTGCTTTGTCTTGTGCTGAGAACAAATGCAGAGTCTGGCCTGACTTTTCAGCCTCCGCTCTGCAATCCAGGCAGTAACCTACAGGGATCTCGTTGCCTTGCTCCAGTCGCAGACTGCGGATCAGCCCTTGCGCGTCGTACAGCATCTCAGGTTTTTGGCTGGACAGCATGCTGACGCCAAGCTGGCGATTAAAGTGCTTCAGACAAGCAGTGAATTCAGCTGTGCTCAGGTGCAGGCCAAAACTCAAAGCCTCGGCCAGGTCAGCTCTGTTGGCAGGGGCCAGCGCAAATTTCCCTTGTTGGGCTGCGACCGCTGCTATACAAAACTGCTCTGCGTTCGCGCTTTGGTCTTGTTGCAGCAGTTGTAGTATGGCCTGATCAAACTCAGCTGCAGCAGCATTCAGGCCATAGTGAGCAAAAGGTACAAACCAACTGGTGGTGTTGTGCTGATAATGACTGCCCAAAGAAAAGGTACCTTTGGCCTTGGCCAGTAAGAGTTGCAGAGGTAAACCCAGCATCTGACAAAGTGTGGCCAGCTCCGGCCCACAAGCCACAGCGGCAGGCTCTTTGCTTTGCGTTGGTAATTCCACAGCGACACAGCGAAAGCCAAAAGGTTGTAAGTGCCTGGCTACTATGGCGGTCGCCATCTGCAGCCAAAGGCCATGACCTATCAACACCAGAGGTTGTTGCATGCTTTTTACCCCCTGTGTCCGTACAAACTAACAGCGGGCGCCACTGCTGCTCCTGCCAGTTCATTGTGCTGGAATACCTGAAAATGCTCTGGCATAGCTTGTACTAAGTGCTGTAACTGCTGCTGGTACTTAGTAAACCAGGCTTCTACCTGGCGGGGATCTAAAGCGCTAAGGCGCGAATCCAGTTGTTTGGGCTGCAGGCCCTGGCCCAGATATACAGCCAGCCAACTGGCCGGTTGAAATAGGCCCTGGCGGTATTCCAGCAGATGGCCTGTTTCTTTAAACATCTCCAGTCGTTGGGCAAGACTGTCAGGTATAGCCATCTGGGTACAATAGCGCCAAAAGGGTTCAGGTCTGGTATTGAGCTTGTAGTGCAGTACTAATAAATCACGCACGCGTTGGTATTCAAGCTGCATTTTTTCGTTAAACAGCTCGCGCTCTGTATGCCCAATCGGAAGGGCAGGGAAATACTGTAGCAAGCTTTCTATAGCAACTTGCACCAGATATAAGCTGGTTGATTCCAGTGGTTCCAGAAAACCCGAGGACAGTCCTATGGCGACACAATTCTTTACCCAGCTTTGTTTACGGCGTCCTGTGACAAAGTGCAAAGCCCTGGCTGGCGCTAAAGCCTGCTCTTCCAGTCCCGCCATTAAGGCGTGCTCAGCTGCGCTGTCACTCAGATAAGAGCTGCAATACACCAGGCCATTGCCGGTGCGGTGTTGCAGTGGAATACGCCATTGCCAACCAGCAGCCATAGCTTTGGAGCTGGTGTAAGCAGGCGGAGTAGGATCTTTTTCGCTGGGCACGGCCAAGGCTTTATCGCAAGGTAGCCATTGCTGCCAGTTGTCAAAACCAGCCTGCAGAGTTTTTTCGATCAGCAAGGCGCTAAAGCCCGAGCAATCGATAAACAGGTCACCCTCGATCAAGCGGCCATCTTCCAGTTGCAGCTGCGCTATGTCACCATCCGGTTTTTGCCTGACCGCCGTTACTTTACCGTCCAGCCACTCAACGCCCTGAGTTATAGCATGCTGGCGTAACAGAGTGGCGTACAAAGTGGCATCCAAATGATAGGCGTAGTTAAAAGCAGAAAGTGGGTTGGATAGATCGGCAACAGGACGGCTGAATTTACCTTGTTGTGCCATCAATACTGCCAGTGAGTACTGGCCATAGTCTTTTAAATAAGCGGCTTTTTGCTGCTGTTGCCAAAGCCAGTGTTGATGAAAAGGCAGGCCATATAAATCTTCACCACTTAAACCAAAAGGGTGGTAATAGTCGCTGTCTGGCTGGCCCCAGCCACGAAAACGGATCGCCAGTTTGTAGCTGGCTCCAGTGGCCTGCATAAAGTCTGTCTCGTCCAGACCTATCCATTGATTAAACTGGCGGATGTGTGGAATAGTGGCTTCACCCACGCCAACTGTACCTATCTGTGCCGATTCAATCAGCTGAATACTGTAATGTTGTGCGGTTAAATATCTGGATAAAGCCGCTGCAGTCATCCAACCTGCAGTGCCACCACCCAGAATAACAATACGTTGTTTAGTTTGCATAATGACTAGTGTATAGCCCCCAGGATAACAAGGTGCACTTTGACGTCAAACGCCAAAGTGCACCTTGAATACTACAACTTCTTGGTATTACTCAGTACCAGCTCTAGAAGTTACCACGCATCACTAAGGCAATACGACGGTCGGCAACAAACCAGGAACGTCCGGCTTCCAGTCCTTCGTTATTCAGCAGCATCAGGGTTTCTGATTGCGAGTTGGTCAGGTTGGTTGCCTGCAAACCTATGCTGAAATTGTCGGTCATATTATAGAAGATAGAACCGTCTAACTGGCCGCTGTCGTCATACCAGAGTGGTGCTTTACTGATCACATCCCTGGTGGTTAGCAGGTACTTTGAACGCCAGTTGTAAGCCAGACGGGAGCTCCATTTACCTTTTTCATACATAGCGACCAGGTTAAAGGTACGATCAGACTGACCCTGTAATGGCACATTGTCCAGACTGACGCGTATACCTGTATCAGTACTGTCATCTCCAATCCAGCTTTCATCTTCCACATCTATCTCATCGTTTGGTACACCACTGGCATCTATGTAAGTGAAACTGGCTTGCATACCTAAACCATTCCAGGGCTCAGGCAACATGTCATAAAACTGCTGGTACGAAACTTCCAGACCGTCCATTTTGCCATCACCGCCATTGGTTGTAGTACTGACCAGAGAGGTTTGTGTGGCACCCGTGACCGGGTTTGTCATCGATTGTGGGAAAGCACCCTGGACGAAGTAATTCTTCAAGTCTTTGTGGAATAACGTGGCGCTGAGTTGACCTACATCAGCAAAATACCATTCCAGAGAAATGTCATACTGCACTGATTCCATAGGTTTCAGATAGGGGTTACCACCACTTCCTGTCCAGGCCGGCACAAAGGCGCGTTGGATCATATTATCCTGTGGCGGAGGTGGATTATCCGGATCTATGACACCAATAGGCCGCACCGACTGCACAGATTCATTACCCAGGCTCACTCTGTTTTGTACATCACCCATATCAGGCAAAGCTACTGCTTTAGAAAAAGCAAAACGGCTAATCAGTTCGTCTGTCAGCTCCACTTTAATGTTGAAGCTGGGCAACAGCATAGTGAATTTAGTCTCTGCGGTCAGACGCTGTTCGGCATCATTACCAAAAGCTCTGTCACTGTCTGACAGATAGTTGATCGGATCACCGGCCCAGCGATTTTCTGGTGCTTCCAAGGCGGATTCGAGATCGGCATAAGTGCCGGCTGCAATCTGCTGATTGAGGTAATCCAGCACTAAATCCTGAGTAAGCTGCCTGTTTTGTAGTGACTCAGGAGGTAGAAAATCTGGGAGTAGATCGGGGAAAGTGACAAAACCATTGGCTTCGCGATCCAGTACCACGTAACGTAAGCCTATGTTGCCGCCGTAACGCAGTTCTCCGTCGCCCTCAAAATTCAGTCGGAAATAAACAGCTTTGTTGGTTTCAGTGGTGTCATTGACTTCGCCCGGAGTAAAAATACCAAACTCAGAATCTACACCAGCCCGTTGTGGGTAAGGTACCCAACTGCCACCAGCAGACTGATAGATCTGTCTTGCAGGGTTGGCCCCCATAATAGAGCGGACATAAGCTTCTGTGGCATGTATGGTTTTATTGCCCGGGATATTGGCTATACCACCGCCATGGAAATCTGACCAATCGACCAGCTCAAAGTCAGTCTCTGAACCTTCCAGTGTATCCAGCCATCCTGCAGGAGCAGCGCTACTGAATTCCGGAGCTAAAGCTCCCCAGTTCCAACTGGTATTACGCACTGTTTGCTCACGCTTAGCATAACGAATACCAGCCTGGATTGAGGTCATAATACCTTTGTCTTCCAGATGGTAAGTCGCATCCAGGCGAGTGGCAAAAGAGTCGCCCTCTGAGCGTTCATAGTGATCCATAGCACTGCGCAGTAAATAGGAGCTCCGATCCTGGAAGTAATTGCTGTCTCCTGCCGGGTCACCGCTAAAACCGGGGTAACCATTGGCAAAGTCTGTCGGATTTGCATCACGGTAACCAAACCAGGGGTCTATTAACGACATAGTTGGCGTGCTACCGCTGACGTTATACTCCTGACCGGCAAAAGCGGCGGTATGCACTACCACGTCATCGTCGCTGGTTTCTGCCTGCACCACCTGGAAATCGCTGCTGACTTCCCAGCGTTCGTTCGGGTTCCATTTCAGATTCAGCGAAAAATCTTCAACTAAGGTTTCAGTGTCTTTGACCCTGCTATCAAACTGAGTGATGTAACCAAACTGACTGCGGGCATTGTCACCCCAGGCTCTTGGTACTCTGTCTGCGTTGCCATCAGCGGCACGCCAGCCGTCTACGCCCTGAGTGATAATGCCGGATTCAAACAAGCCTTTGTCGTCAAATTCAAATTCTGTGCCTTCAAGCGGACGGGTACGACGATTCTCTATGCCGTAATAACCACCCTGATATTTCACAGCCTGCTCATGCCAGGACAGGCGTGAATCAGAACGGATGTATTGAAAAGTACCAAGGAAACTGTCATCGCTATTTTGCCACTGCAGGGCTGTGGCCATGCCAGTACGTTCACGGTCATCAAATTTTTTCAGCAGGTTGGCTGCGTTAGGCAACCAAACTGTGCCATTACCGTCAGCACCGACAAAATCTTCTGCACCTGCCAGTGTCCGGGCATAAGTCTGTACATAGGCATCAGACTGAATGCCATGAGATTCGCCATACAGCTGTGAGTGCGCCGCATTTAGCAAAAAGCCAAATTCGCTACCGCCGTCAAGTTGGTATCTGTCACTGAAAAGCGCAGACAGAGTAGGGCTGCCTTTTTCCGCCAGATCGCCATAAGAATAATCGCCACTGACAGCGAGTAAACGGCCGCTTGAATCAAATGGTTTCCGGGTTCGCAGACTGACTGTGCCGCCTATACCACCTTCAATCATATCGGCAGTCTGGTTTTTGTAGATGTCGACACCGCCCATGAGTTCTGGTGAGACATCCTGGAAAGACAAGCCACGTCCTGAGTTGGCGGTAAAAGAATCCCGACCATTAAACTCACTGCGGGTCTGTGTCATGCCGCGGATAATGGCACCGCTGCCTTCCACACTAAAATGATCCGGATCATCAGGGCCGGCAAAACGTTCTATCGAAACGCCAGGTACCCTTTGTATTGCTTCCAGTACACTGCGATCCGGCAGCACGCCAATATCTTCAGCGGAAATACCATCTACTACTGTGTCTGCCAGACGTTTTATATTCTGGGCACTTTGCAGGTTTGCTCTGGTACCTTTTACTTCAATAATTTCGACGCCTTCTTTGACCGCTTCCTGCTCTTTAGTTTTATCGGCTTCCTGAGCCTGAGCAGAAACTGACATGCCCACTATGGCCATCGCCAGCAGCGATCTTCTGAATACGGGCCTGTCAGACCTTTTGTGTAATGCACTTTGAATTGGTGCCATTAGCACTCTCCCCCCTTTTTGTTTTTGTTTTGCCACCCAACAGCAGTCAGTGTTTCCCCCCGTCTGTCCCTGTGGCGCTGTTTGCCAGCTATTATTTTTTTCCTGTACTTTCAGGCAAACGTACTGCTTTTTATACCGTTATTTATCGTCATAGCTGCCCGAAATGATAGTGCGTGGTGTAAGTCTGGACGTCAAACCGTCTCGGAAAAAACAGAATAGCGAAAATAGAATTCGCACTTTTTTTGGGCAGCTGCGCTTTATCTTGGTGCGTGTGGCGTCTGGAAAAAAATAAATAAAAACAGAGGTTTATCTAATTTGTGGCCTAACCTGAAGTGTGAGTAATAGCTTTGGGTACAAGGTGGTGCACGTCGCTTTTCCCTGGTTTTAACGGCAGCACTCGCGGCAAGCGGAGTATCGGAATGAGGGGGGGGATTACAGTTTTCCTTGAAATCGCCCCCTGAATTCGTCTTTAAAACGCCGGGATAAATTCAGCTTTTCGCCGCTGTTTAACACTATTTCGCCATCACCGCTGGGGTCGTAGCTGATGCTGTGAATGGCGTGATGGTTAACGGCTAAACTACGGTGAATACGACTGAAACCTTTGTGTTGTAGCAGCTCTACCGTACCGGCTAGCGTTGCGCGTAGCGGGTAAATCCGGCCTTTACTATGCAAGTTGACATAGTTGCCTGACGATTCCAGCCAGTCAATATCCTGCACTTTGACCAGGAACTCTTTATCCAGTTTACGCACCAGAAAATGTTCGGGTGAGTTAGTGTTTGGGTTGACTGCTGTGCTGTCTTCGGTTTGTTCTGCACCAATCAGCATAGCGTCGCCTTTTAAGCGGCGATAGACAAAATGCCCCAACTGAAACAGGGCAAATATAAACAGATAACCCCAGACATCTTTACGGTATTCATAAAAGAATTCACGGACTAAAGGGCCAAAATCATAACCCCGGCCAAGTAGCCCGTAGACTAGTTTACGTAGTGCTACCATCAGGCTGATATGGCCAATACAAAAAGCTAAACTGGCTACAAAATGCAAGCACAGCTGCCAGCGCAGCGCATAAAAACGGGGCGGCACTTTGTGAAAAAACCAGACTAAAAACGGTGTCAGCATTAAAGTGCCGATGGCGCTACTGTATTCCCAGACTAATGGTTCCCACCATTGCAAAGTAGAAAGTGGGTCTCTGTGGTGTTCCATCCAGACTGAACTGGCATTAATGCTGTTATTGATCAGTAAATACAAGGCAAAAAGCAGGTAGCTGTACAGCACCTTGTGTTGGTCAAATTTTTCAAACCAGTTTTTAGCCACAGCATTCGTCCCCATCAGCCACCTCTTATCCCTGAATTCCACCACCAACCTATTCAGTACTGTTTATCGCAGTTCACAGCAGACAGAATCCAGCTCAACATTACACCACAAAATAGGACCGGTAGGATGACACGAACTGACACAGGCCGTCGATATGAACTCGACTGGCTGCGCACTCTGGCTTTTGCTTTGCTGATTTTGTACCACATTGGCATGTATTATGTGGCCGACTGGGGCTGGCATATTAAAAGTGAGCAGACCTTCAAAGGCCTGCAGGATTTGATGATTTTGACCAACCCATGGCGTATGTCTTTATTGTTTTTACTCTCAGGTATGGCGCTGAGTTTAGTTTTACCCCGTATCAGCAGGTGGAAACTGTTCCGGCTACGTTCCACACGTTTACTGATCCCTTTGTTGTTCACTATGTTTGTTGTAGTTGTGCCGCAAGTCTATTACGAGGCTTTAAGCCAGCAACTGATCCAGCCAGGTTATCTGCAGTTCTGGTGGCAATACATCAATCCAGTCACCGACTTATTGCCCGAGCATCATAGTCCTATTGGTCTACTGACCTGGAACCACGCCTGGTTTATTCCGTATTTATGGTGTTACAGCCTGCTGGTGCTGTTGTTTTACCCAGTGCTGAACGCGATATCACAAGTGCATTGGCTACAGCAATTACAAGGCCACTATGCCTTAGCAACGGCGTTTGGCTTGATGTTTTGGGCCTGGTGGACTTTAAGTGCTGATTTTCCAAGTACCCATGCCCTGGTCGATGATTGGTATAACCATGCTAAATATTTTTTGGTGTTTATCGCCGGTTTTTTATTAGCCCGGCAGGATATGTGGTGGCAACAACTGGTCAATAACAGGAGGCTGTGGCTGTGCTTAGCTTTGTTGTGTTACAGCCTTACTATTGCTGAGCGCCATGATCTGTTTGACTATTATTCAGGCCCGACCCACAGCAAAACTTTGCATAACACGCTATTTGGCTCTGTGCTGGTGCTGAACCACTGGCTTTGGTTGTTCGCTGTGTTGGGCTATGCCGGTGCTTATCTGAAAAATACCAATGGCCCACTGCTACGTTACTGCAATGACGCCGTATTGCCCTGGTATATTTTGCATCAAACCTTAATTATCCTGTTTGCCAGCTGGCTTAAACCTTTGGCTATACCAGCCATTGCAGAGTTTCCTTTGTTATTGATACTGACGGTTGCCGCATGCTGGCTGGGCTATGAAGTGATCCGCCGTATTGCATTGTTACGCTGGTGTTTTGGTTTGGGTAGAGTCCGAGAAAAGGCGAGCTGTTCTGAGTCATTGCAAGGTGCTGTTTCATTGCGCTAAATCATCGAAGACCAGAGCAGCACCGGCTCTGGTCTTTTTGAGTAGCTCAGTTGTTTTATTGCAGCACTATTGCAGTACTATTGCAGTTCTAAGGTGCCACCTTGCACCAATTGCTGATGCGAAATAAAAGGCCGTGTCAGCGTGTTTCCATTGAACTGCAACACAGGGTTTTGGCCCGCTGCTGCTCTGGAACTTTGTTTGTGGATCGTCAGGCTTTTACCCGGATAATAAGCTGGGTCTAACTCAATAGTGATTTTATCGAAGCTGGGTTCAACCACAGCGTAGTCCATCACTCCAGGGCTTAACGGATAAATCCCCAGCATCGAAAACACCAACCAGGCTGACAAAGTGCCGGTGTCATCATTGCCAGGTATACCGCCTGGGCTATTGTGATAATGCTGCGCGATCAACTGGTGAACTCTTTGGCTGCTGCGCCAGCTTTGGCCTTCGACAAAATGGTACAGGAAGGGATAAGTGATATCCGGCTCATTCGCCATATCAAAGTTGCCTGAGCTGAAGGTTAAATCTAACTGCTGTAAAAACTTATCCTGACCACCTAATTGTTTAATTAAACCGGGCGTGTCGTGGGGCACATAAAAGCGGTAGTTCCAGGCATTGCCTTCAATATAACCCGGGGCGGGTTCAAAGTTACGGCCCAGTTCAGGGTTATAAGGGCTTAGCCATTCGCCATTGCGCTTTTTGGGTCTTAGCATGCCAGTACTGGCGTCAAAGAGTTTGCGGTAGTTGCCTGAGCGGGCCAGATACTTTTGCTGATCAGCAGTTTTGCCTAAAGCCCCGGCCAACTGTGCCAGATTAAAGTCAGCCAGATAATACTCCAGACTAGTGGACACACTGCCATCGTAAGGGCCTTCATCATCCACAGGCACATAACCCAGCTTTAAATAATCTTTATTTTCCGGCCGTAGCGGGTTGTTATTCGCTTGTTCTGCAGCACGCAGCATGGCTTTGTAGGCGGTTTCGATATCAAAATTACGGATACCACGTAAATAACTGTCAGCAATCATAGGAGTGGCCGGGTCGCCGACCATCACCTGAGTTTCCATGCCATACAATTCCCATTTCGGCAGCCAGCCAGATTCAGCCGCCATAGCCACGGCCGATTGCAGCATATCGTTTTGTAAAGCCGGATACAGCAGGCTTAGCAGGGGGTGCAAATTTCTGTTGGTATCCCACAAGGAATAGACGCTGTAACGGTTTTTACCGCCAGTGTTACCTGTTCCAGACTGACTCATCAGTGGGTAGTCGCCATTGACGTCCTGAATAATATTCGGGTGGATCAGGCTATGGTACAAAGCGGTGTAGAAGATGGTTTTTTGCTTGACCTGATCAGGGGCGCTGGCTTCAAGCTGCACTTTATCCAGCAATTGATCCCAGGCTTGCACGGCTTTTTGTCGGGTGTCTTCAAAAGCAAAACCTGGTTGTTCTGCATTCAGGTTCTGCCGGGCATTTTCGATACTGACAAAAGAAATACCCAGTTTGACCTCAATAGCTTCTTGCTCTTTGGTATCAAAATCAAACCAGGCTCCTATGTCGTCGCCTGACAGCTCCTGTTGATAACCCGGATAAGGTTTGATGCTGTTGTGGTACTGCATCCACTCTGCTTCGACATTTTTGTAAGCCGGCATTTTTTTCCAGCCACCAAAAGATTTGGCCGCTTTGCTAAAACGGGCGACAAAATACACAGGCCTTACATCTTCAGGGTGATAACAAAAGGTGCCTATCATCCGGCTGCCTTCGATTTCCTGATTGGAGACAATTTTCAGGCTGGCGCCGGTTTCATTGGTCAGGCCCAGTCCTAAATTCAGCAGCAGATGAGACTCACCCTGAGGAAAGGTAAAACGGCTTAAGCCAGTACGCAGGGTGCTGGTCAGTTCAGCCTGAATCTTGTATTTATCCAGGCTGGTGCGGTAATAACCTGGGCTAGCGGCTGAGGCTGAATAAGTACTGCCGTAGTCGCGGGCATCCAGTTGTAATGGGCCATGAGTGGGCATCAGCAACAATACGCCCGCTTCAGGGCAGCCGACACCACTTAAATTCAGGTGGCTAAAGCCGGTCAGAAAGCGGTTTTCGTCTATATAAACTCTGGAATTCCAGGCGGCGTCTTTTTCGATTGGATTGAGCTGGTCACCAAAAGCCACATTAAAAGGTGAAACAGAAGCCAAGGCATTTGGATATTGAGCCCCAGGATGGGTAGCGCCAAAATTAGAAGTGCCAATAAAAGGATTCACATACTGGCTGTTGCCTGCCAGCGTTGTACAACTGAAACTCAGTAACAGACTGATCAGAAATGATTTCATGGTTTTGCTCTGCAGTAATGAGGCTGTGACGCTTTTCATTTCAGTGCCGGATGACCTAAATCGCGCAACACTTCAAAACAGGCACATAAAGTGTGGTAATCACATTTGGCACCGGCCGCACTTTTCTGATTAGAGTACTTAGTGTTGTCACGTCTAAGCACTCTGAACCAGGCGCCGTATTGATGGTCAATCATATGAGCCCAGCTGTAACTCCACAG
>Ga0247725_1000167_pt1 | contig 73032 bp, 56 predicted proteins | sample OKSTACKMCFT3sol_FD_183021 | JGI IMG/M metagenome (GOLD analysis project Ga0247725, IMG submission 183021) | Subsurface sediment microbial communities from gas well in Oklahoma, United States - OK STACK MC-FT3-sol | ecosystem: Environmental > Terrestrial > Deep subsurface > Rock core/Sediment...
TTGAAACGGGCGCTGGTGGTTCTGCTCCTAAGCACGTTGAACAGTTTGTTGAAGAAAACCACTTACGTTGGGATTCGTTAGGTGAATTCCTGGCTCTGGCTGCCTCTCTGGAGCATTTAAGTCAGGTTACGGGCAATACCAAAGCTCAGGTACTGGCAGATGCCTTGGATCAGGCCACAGCCAAGTTCCTTGATAACGATAAATCTCCAACCCGTAAACTGGGTCAGTTGGATAACCGTGGCAGTCACTTCTATCTGGCATTCTACTGGGCTGAAGCTCTGGCCGCACAAAGCAAAGACGCAGCCTTAGCGGCCCGATTTGCGCCGCTGGCCAAAGCTTTGACAGAGAACGAAGCTAAAATTGTGCAGGAGTTAAATTCCGTACAAGGCAAAGCGGTAGATATAGGCGGTTACTACAAGCCAGACGACGCATTAGCGTCTAAAGCCATGCGCCCAAGCGACACCTTTAATCAGGCCTTAGCTGCACTGTAATTTTAGGTTGCTTTGCTAAAGACAAAGAAAGGCGCCTTGTGCGCCTTTTTCTTTTCTATGCATCCCCAAAGTAATTGATGTTGCAGCCAGGCGACAAAGGTGCGAGATCCAAGGAGCACAGTGAACTCTGTGCATTTGAATTGAAGCGAGAACTCGCAAGTCATGTCTGGCGAGTATTTTCAAAATAACTGAGGCGAGGAGTGCGGCCAACAACGCTGCAGCTTCAAGTACGAAGGAGAAAAAAACATCTGGAATGTTTTTTAACAACGCGAAGCGTTGGCCCGAACGGGTGAGCGCCAGGGATGGCAGCGAGTAGAGAAAAATGCCGGCTTAAGCCGGCATTTCATATGGATAGTGGGCTTTAGAACCTTATTCAGGTTTATGGCCTTCTGGCAGTGCAATATTTACTGCATGTAACCCTTTTGGGCCCTCAGACAGGTCAAATACCACGTCCTGGCCGGCCTTCAGCGTACGGTAGCCATCCATGTTAATGGTTGAATAATGGGCGAAGATATCTTCGTCACGACCATCTTCACGAATAAACCCAAATCCTTTGGCATTATTGAACCATTTCACTTTACCGGTAGCCATACTACTTCCTTCTCTAAGTTAGCTAAATTCTGTATTCTAAGACGGAGCAACAGGGAGCTGCGGGCAGACTCCACCATTTACTGTAGATAATTTGTGCAGCTAGTCAAGTTTTTTACACCCTTGTAAAGCGGCGTTGCAGGTACTATCTATAAGATAAGGCATACAGAGTGGCCGCAAAGCCTGTAGTGGCTTTGGGTCCGGTGAAAAAATTCATCAATGCAATTTTGATGCTTTGAACAGGCGTGGCTATAGTTTATGAGCGGTTATAAAGAAAACAACGTAATAGATCACGGAGTGGTGGAGAAAACCCGGCAACAGGTGAAACCTCCTTCCATGTATAAAGTCATACTTCATAACGACGATTACACCCCGATGGATTTTGTCATTGATGTGTTAACCCGGTTTTTTAATATGCAGTATGAAAAAGCCAGTGAAATTATGTTGCAAGTACATAATGAAGGTATGGCGGTTTGTGGCGTGTTCACAGCCGAGGTTGCGGAGACCAAAGTTCAGCAAGTGTCCATTTATGCGAAAGAGCACGAACATCCATTGTTATGCACTATGGAGCGGGCTTAACGCCAAACAACTGCTGTTGTAACTCAGGTGGATTAGGAGTGATGTTGTATGTTGAACAAAGATCTTGAGTTAACCTTAAATCTGGCGTTTCGGTTTGCGCGGGAAAAACGTCATGAGTACATGACGGTGGAACATTTATTATTAGCGCTGCTGGATAATCCGGCAGCAGGGGAAGCATTAAAGTCCTGCGGTGCCAATATAGACCGCCTGCGGCTTGACCTGTCGCATTTTATTGATTCAACCACCCCATTATTGCCAGAAGATGACACAGACCGTGATACGCAGCCTACGCTCGGATTTCAGCGTGTGCTGCAACGTGCCGTGTTCCATGTGCAGTCCTCGGGCAAGTCAGAAGTTACGGGCGCTAACGTACTGGTCGCTATTTTCAGTGAACAGGAATCTCAGGCTGTGTATTTGCTGAAGAAAATCGATATCAGTCGGTTGGATATCGTTAACTACATTTCGCACGGCGTGATTAAAACCGAGAAAATCGAGCAGCAGGACGAGCAGCAAGATGAAAACGGTGATGTGCAGATTGAAGAAAATAAATATCTGGAAAGCTTCACCGCTAATCTGAATGTCCTGGCGAAAAATGGCCAAATTGATCCTTTGGTTGGCCGTGATATGGAGCTGGAGCGCACTATTCAGGTGTTGTGCCGCCGTAAGAAAAACAACCCGTTACTAGTGGGTGAAGCTGGCGTCGGTAAAACTGCCATCGCCGAAGGTTTGGCCTACCGTATTGTCAATAATCAGGTGCCCGAAGTCATTGCCAACGCCACTATTTATTCGCTGGATATGGGCTCTTTACTGGCAGGCACCAAATACCGTGGTGACTTTGAGAAACGTCTAAAGTCGTTACTCAAAGAAATCGAAAACGAAAAAGATGCAGTGCTCTTTATCGATGAAATTCATACCGTCATCGGCGCAGGTGCGGCGTCCGGTGGTGTGATGGATGCATCCAATCTGATTAAACCTCTGCTGTCGAGTGGTCGTTTACGTTGCATAGGCTCAACCACTTATCAGGAATTTAAAAACATCTTTGAAAAAGATACAGCGCTGGTGCGCCGTTTCCAGAAAATTGATGTGGTTGAACCCAGCGTGGATGACACCACCCAAATCTTGCAAGGCTTAAAAGAGCGTTACGAAGCTCACCATGGCGTGCGTTATACCCAAAAGGCCTTGCGTGCTGCCGCTGAGTTGTCTGCGAAATACATTAACGAACGGCATTTGCCGGATAAAGCCATAGACGTGATTGACGAAGCTGGAGCCAGCCAGCGGTTATTGCCTGTGTCTAAACGTAAAAAAGTCATTAATGTGCCGGAAATTGAGCACATTATTGCCAAGATGGCGCGTATTCCTGAGAAGTCAGTGTCAGCCTCTGATAAAGATGTGCTGGCGAATTTAGACCGTAACCTGAAAATGGTGGTCTTTGGCCAGGACGAGCCTATTGAAGTTTTAACTTCGGCTATTCGTTTATCCCGCTCAGGTCTTGGTAACGAAGAAAAGCCTATTGGTAACTTCTTATTTGCAGGCCCAACAGGGGTAGGTAAAACTGAAGTCACCAAACAGCTGGCCAAAATCATGGGCGTAGAGCTGCTGCGTTTTGATATGTCCGAATATATGGAACGTCATGCGGTCAGCCGTTTAATTGGTGCACCTCCAGGTTATGTAGGTTTTGATCAGGGCGGTTTGCTGACAGATGCCGTATCAAAACACCCTTATTCAGTGGTGCTGCTGGACGAAATCGAAAAGGCCCATACCGACATTTACAACATTTTGTTGCAGGTGATGGATCATGGGACCTTAACGGACAACAGTGGCCGTAAAGTTGATTTCCGGAATGTGATTCTGGTGATGACCACCAATGCCGGTGTGCAGGAGACGGTGCGTAAAACCATCGGCTTTAAACAGCAGGATCACAGCCATGATGCGTTAGCCGAAATTAACCGGACTTTTAGTCCTGAGTTCAGAAATCGTCTGGATGGCATCATCTGGTTTAAACATTTATCCCGCGATATTATCCTGCAAATTGTCGATAAGTTTGTCTGTGACCTGCAGGTGCAGCTGGATAAAAAACAAGTGTCGATGGAACTCAGTGGTGCCGCCCGTCAATGGCTGGCCGATAAAGGTTACGATCAGGCGATGGGGGCTCGTCCTATGGCGCGAGTCATTCAGGAGCAACTGAAAAAACCTTTAGCCAACGAAATCCTGTTTGGACGATTGGCACACGGCGGTGATGTACGGATTGATCTGAAAGGTGATGAATTAGAATTTGATTACAACGAAGAAGAAATACTAGCTTAAAACAGCATCGCGTAGTGAGAATACGAAAAAACCCGGCTTGGCCGGGTTTTTCTTTATAGGGCAAATAGCGTTAGGGCTATTTGGTTCCGTCAAATCTTAACGTTGACGGAACACGATGCGACCTTTGGTCAGATCGTAAGGAGTTAATTCAACAGTGACTTTGTCACCTGTCAGAATGCGAATGTAGTTTTTACGCATTTTGCCTGAAATATGGGCAATAACTACGTGGCCGTTTTCTAACTCGACCTTAAACATGGTATTTGGCAGGGTATCTAAGATAGTCCCTTGCATTTCAATTACGTCTTCTTTCGCCATTCAGCGTGCCAGCCTCTTATTTAAATTCATTAGTTCAAAAAACTGCCGCAGATTTTGCCGAAAAAGGGCGGATAAGTAAAGCAACATAGACAGATTTAGCGAAATGAGAGCCATTCTCCGGCTATAAAGCGTTGTTGTGGTAAAAATTTTGCCTTGTAACTCATTTTTTGACACTGCTGGATGTAATACCCCAGATACACAAAACGGATGTTTTCTATTTTGGCCAGCTCAACTAAGGTCAGGATAGCTAAAGTGCCAAAAGCCAGTGCATGACCTGTCTGATAAAAAGTGTACACAGCGGAGAATGCATCGGCTGTGCAGTCGACTACTGTGACTGCCACCAGTTGATCGCCCAGATATTGCTCTAAAAATTGTATTTTCAACCAGTTGGCTTGCCACAAATAAGCCATTTGTTCCGGACTGGTCGGGGACATGGATCCGTCGGCATGTTTACTGTCGATATAAGACTGGTAGAGCGCATAATATTTTGCTGTGCAGCTGCTCTTGTCTTCAGTCTCTACCCACTGATAACGCCAGTCACTGCGTTTTGCTTTATTCCAAAGCCGACGTTGACTGTTGTTGAATTGGAATTCCTCGGCTATTAGCCTGACCGACTGACAATGCTGGCAGCCTTCACAATAGGTGGTATAAATTTGTTCACCGCTACGTCTGAAATTTAATGTCAAAAGTTGCTGGTACAATTCAGCATTTAAAGGCTCATCCGGCAGCGTAAAAAGCAGGCGCTCCTGGCGATCGGGCAGATAATTGCATTGTTGTTGCTGACTGACTCCAAGCTTTAAGCCCGACATTTTAAAACTCCAACTTTATGTCTTGCGCTTTCCAGCTACCGGCAGGGCAAAACAGGGCTTTGTGATTTGCCAGCAGCGTCAGGTAAGTTCTGCGCGATAAAGGTTCAGCTCCTAACTGCTGTAAAAAAGGATTCATCATCTGACAATCAATATAGCCTGTGGCAAAAGTCGATAAATGCTGCTGTAGGGCTACAAGCGCGACTTTTGCAGTATTTGGCTGAGTATTGAACATGGATTCGCCACAAAATAGTTGACCGACCATCACACCATAACAGCCACCAACCAACTCACCTTCAGACCAGACTTCGATACTGTGGGCATGACCTTGTTGATGCAAAGCTATATAAGCCTGTTGAATATCCGGTACTATCCAGGTGCCTTGTTGTGAGGGGCGTGGTGCGCTGCAGGCTTTAATGACCGCAGCAAATGCCTTGTTTACGCTGATGTCAAAACTGCTGTGATGCAGCAGCTTGCGCAACGTGCGGTTAGGCTTTAATGCTCCTGGCATAAAGATGGCGCGTTGTGACGGGCTCCACCATAACAGCGGATCACCGGGGCTAAACCAGGGAAAAATGCCACTGTGGTAGGCTTTGAGTAAACGCTCTGGTGACAAATCACCGCCCATAGCTAATAACCCATCCGGCTCAGTCAAAGCCTGACTGACCGGAGGGAATTCAAGCGAGCTGTTGGATAACTCAGGTAAATAAATCACCACTATTTACCCTTTATAAGTCGCGTGAAACTACTTGGCCAAAGCGTCTAAGTAACGCTCTGCATCTAAAGCGGCCATACAACCCGTACCCGCCGAGGTAATAGCCTGACGGTAAATGTGATCCGACACGTCACCAGCAGCAAACACACCTTCAATGCTGGTTTGAGTCGCATTACCTTCAGTGCCACTTTGCACTTTCAGGTAACCACCATTCATCTCCAACTGACCAGCAAAAATATCGGTGTTTGGTTTATGACCTATCGCAATAAAGACACCAGCAACAGCTACATCTTCAGTCGGCTGGCCATTGGTAGATTTTAAACGCATGCCGTTGACGCCCATATCATCGCCCAGAATTTCTTCCAGCTCACGGTGGGTGTGCAGAATAATATTGCCCGAGGCGACTTTCGCCATTAAACGGTCAACCAGAATTTTTTCCGCTTTGAAGGTATCGCGACGGTGCACTAAATGCACTTCTGAGGCGATATTGGCTAAATACAGCGCTTCTTCGACTGCCGTATTGCCACCACCTACCACTGCAACTTTTTGATTGCGGTAAAAGAAACCATCACAAGTGGCGCAGGCAGATACTCCACGGCCGTTGTAGGTTTGCTCTGACGGCAGGCCTAAGTACTTGGCTGAAGCGCCTGTGGCGATAATCAGGGCGTCACAGCTGTACTGGCCATTGTCACCGGTCAGAACAAACGGACGTTGCTGTAAGTTCACTGTGTGAATATGGTCAAACAGAATTTCAGTGTTAAAGGTTTCTGCATGTGCTTTCATGCGATCCATCAGCGCTGGGCCTGTTAAACCGTGCGGGTCACCCGGCCAGTTTTCTACTTCAGTTGTTGTGGTTAACTGACCGCCCGCTTGCATACCGGTCAACAGCACCGGATTCAAATTAGCGCGCGCAGCATAAACAGCCGCAGTGTAGCCCGCAGGGCCAGAACCTAAAATCAATAAACGGCTGTGTTTAATAGTAGACATGCATTACTCCGGCATTTTTCTGTGGTGTATTCAGTTGAATCCTTAATGGGGCCGATTTTATGGCATTGCAATGGCGAGATAAAGCACAACTGCATTTTTTCCAATTCGGGATCTGGTAAGGATGCCATGCTATGGTATTGTTTGTTTACACCTATTTGCTGTTGTCTTTTTGCCGAGGTTTAAATTGCACTTTATTTCCCTGTTCTTGGTTATCGCAGAGACCTGAATACATGATGAGCAGGTTGTTGCATTTTCTGTTTATGTTGTGGCTGTTGTGCTGCAGTTTTATCTCGTTCGCACAAACGCACTTTACCCGCCTGAGCGTCGATGACGGCTTACCCAATGCCAGTATTTACCGGATAGTGCAGGATAAGGACGGTTATATCTGGTTGGGGTCAACCAACACGGGCTTATTGCGATACAACGGTTATGAATTGGAAGCTTTTGATGTACTGCCAGCCTCGGTCAGTAACAATATGCTGGTGCCCGATATTGATGCTTTGGTGATGGATCACAAGGATCAGTTGTGGATTGGCACCTGGGGGATGGGGTTGAGTAAAGTAGACACCCGAACAGGTGAGATCTCGCATTATTCTGACCGACCTGAAAGCGCCTTCGTATTAACTAGTAATTATATTCAGAGCTTATTACTGGATAAGTCTGGTGTGTTGTGGATTGGCACCAATAAAGGGCTGCAACGATTGCTACCTGACGGAACTTTTCAACTGGTAGGTCAAGCCGATTCGGCTCAGCCGCTGATCAACCAACGGATCTGGGCGCTGGCTCAAACCGAAGATGATACCGTCTGGATTGCAACGGGCAGTGGCCTTCATCAGTGGACAAAACAAGACGGACTCAGTGAGCCTTATCAGGCGTTTGGTCAACACAGTGTCAACAATGAAATACGTACTTTGTTTGCCCAAGGGAACAAGGTGTGGGTAGGAGGGCGTAGCTCACTATTTCAGTTTGATCCTGCTTCATCTGAGTTTAAGAGCATTCCTTTTTTTGATAACGCCGTCAGTCCTATTATTAATGTGCTGGAAACAGATCAGCAAGGTAACTTACTGGTGGGCACCTTTGATGGTATTTATAAAGTCTCATTAACCTCAGGTGTCTTTGAATCTTTTGCCGATGGTAGACAGTTACTTCAAGGCATCAATGTGCGCTCTTTACTGGTCGATCGCAGTGGGTTGTTGTGGGTCGGCAGCCGGGAAAAGGGATTATTTTATGGCAGACATCAGCCCTCGGCCTTTAGTGACTTAACCCAGTGGGGGCCTGCAGCGGCTACTTTAGCAAAACAGCAACTGACGGCTGTAAAGGTGGAAGATAACTTTTTATGGCTGGGTAGCTCCGATCAGTTTCATCAAATCAACAGAAAAACAGGTGCTGTATTATCTCTGGCAATGCCTGCCCGAGTGAATGCTATCACCAGATCCACTCAGGGAGAGCTTTACATAGGTTCAGATAACGGTTTATGGCAATTTGATGAGGATACACAACAGCTGGTGCAGCTGGACTCGGGGCAAAGTCTCCAAGGTACTCAATGGCAAAACGTACGGGATCTGGTGAGTTTACCAGATGGCAGCTTGTATCTTGGCTTATGGCAAAACGGTCTGATGCGCTGGGATCCGGCAGGCAATCATCAGTTCTGGTTAGAGGACATGGCGCAGCAAAAAGTAGGTGACGCAGTGCAGGTGGTGCAGGAAATCCAGGGCAAAATCTGGGTTGGTACCCGTTATTCCGGTCTCTTTGTGCTTGACCCTTCCAGTGCTCAATTGCAGTCGTTAGCAAACTTAATTCCTGTGGCACAAGCTCTTGATATTCAATGCATAGCGCAAGGGCCTGACGACACAGTGCTGCTGTGCAGTCGCAGTGGGCTGGTCAGTCTTGATCTAAAGAACCCCGGTATCTCAGGTATGGGGGATAGTATTTCCGCTGCTAAAGCAGAATTGTTGGGGGTTTATACCGATGCGCAGAAAAACATCTGGTTGCTTTCTGCTCAGGGGTTGAGTTTAAAACCTTATCAGCAAGAACGCCTGATCACCTTTACTGAGCAGGATGGTTTGAATAATAAGGAAATGATTTTTAAAGCATTTTCGGTATCCAAACGCGGTAACTTGTACTTGGGTACTGCAGGTGGTTTGTCTATTGTTCATGCTGAATTGTTGTGGCTGAATCAGCATAAAAGTACAACCCAAGTATCAGGGATATGGATTGATCAGAAAAAACTCAAGCCAGGCATTATGCAAGGCTACAGCTCTGAAATTGAATTAAAACCCGGCGAAAGCATTAGTCTGGAATTGGCAAGCCTTGATTATCATGACCCGAAACGTAATCAGTTTATTTACCAATTGGCTGGTGTAGATACTGGCTGGCAATACAGTACTGGCTACACAAAAGTGAATTACAGCCAGTTAGAACCCGGAACTTATCAGTTCAAAGCCTTGGGTTCAAATCAACATGCGTTGTTTTCCGATCAGCCGTATCTGCTTAGTATCGAAGTATTGCCCTTGTGGTGGCAACGGGGCTGGGTGATAGCAGGGCTTGGGTTGTTGCTCCTGCTGCTGTTATTCGGAGGCCACGCTTACCGACTACGCCATATGCGACAAATTAATAAGCTGTTGCAGCATTCAGTGCAGGAAAGAGCTTATAACCAGACTGTCCTGGAAACCATGGTGGAAGAACGGACTAAAGCCTTGCAGGACAGCTCTGCCACTCTGTCTTTACGGACCAGGCAGTTAGAAGTGAGTTTGTCGCAGTTGGCTGAAAATAACAGAGAACTCAAACGGCTGAATACCTTAAAAGATGAGTTTATTTCAACCGTCAGTCACGAGCTACGCACGCCTTTAACTTCTATTCGTGGTGCTGTGGGTTTGCTTGCGAAAAAAGCGGTAACCGAGGGCTCTGAACACTACGAGCAATTGTTACAAACCGCGCTCGGTAATAGCGAACGTTTGTCTCAACTGATTAATGATTTATTGGATCTACAGAAGTTTGAGTCCGGTAATTTTAGCTTGTCCTTTGCGACAACTGACATGAAGCAACTGGTGTTACAGGCATTGGATAGTATTGCCCCTTATGCAGCAAGGTATCAGGTGAGTTTTCAGACTGAGTTGGCAGAGTGTCAGGTGGTGGCTGATCAAACCAGAATACGGCAAGTGGTGGATAACTTGCTATCGAACGCCATTAAGTTTTCCGCTTCGGGACAGACAGTGGCAGTGAAGTTAACTGAGCTGGTCGGGCGTATTCGTTTTGAGGTACAGGATCAGGGGTGTGGTATTCCTCAAAATTTCCGCAGCCGTGTTTTCGAAAAATTCTCTCAGGCAGACGGCTCTACCAGTCGCAAAGCCGAGGGCACAGGGCTTGGTTTAAATATCTGTAAGACCATTATCAGTGCGCACCATGGCGATATTGGTTTTGAAAGTGAACCCGACCATGGCGCATTATTTTGGTTTGAATTGCCCGTTGCACAAGCTTAAACCTGACGTTGGGGTAATACATACCAATACACCGCCAGAAAATGGCAAGTGCTGCCAGCAAGCACAAACAAGTGCCAGATCAGGTGGTGCATAAACAAGGTTTTTTGCACATAAAACAGCACGCCACCAGAGTAAAACAAGCCGCCGGCCAGTAACCACCACATACCTGCTGCTGGAACATGAGTCAGCATAGGGTTAATAGCGACAACCACTATCCAGCCCATGATCAGATACAAAGCGATAGAAAGTTTTTGATACTTAGCACCGGTAAAGAGTTTTAACAGCACGCCAGCAAAGGCAATGCTCCAGACCAGAGCAAATAACCACCAGCCCCAGTTGTCTCTTAAACTGACCAGCGTAAAAGGGGTGTAGGTTCCGGCGATCAGAATAAAAATAGCGGAATGATCCAGTTTTCTAAGCCACAACTTATGTTTGAGGTTCTGCACTGAATGGTACAAAGTGGAACTGCCGTATAACAAAACCAAACTCAGGCCAAAGACCCAACTGCTTAACTGACGCCATGCATCTGCGGCGGACGAAAGCTCCAGCATCAGATATAACCCCAGCAGGCTGGCTAAAATTCCAAGACCATGACTAATGGCATGACTTAACTCTTCTGATGCACTGTATTGGGTGGCTGCTTTCATATTCTGCTTTATCTGGACTGACCTCAAAGCACTATGGTAACACCGTGCCGATCAAAGCAACCAGTGCAATTCGTTATTTTCATTGGATAAAGGTAAACTAGCCTCCTTTGTGTTTTTACAGTGAACAGTAGTTTTTATGGCTGTGCTTTTAGTGGTCGGTTATGTCTGGCCTGAACCCAATTCTTCTGCCGCTGGCAGCCGTATGCTGTCGTTGCTTTCGATGTTTCGGCAGCACGGCTGGACGGTCATTTTTGCCAGCCCAGCGGAGAAAAGCCCACACCGTTTTGATTTAAGCCAGTGGCAGATCAGTGAAGAGCAAATTCAGTTAAACGACAGCAGTTTTGACGAGCAACTCAAAGAGTGGCAACCCGACATAGTGATGTTTGATCGTTTTATGCTCGAAGAGCAGTTCGGTTGGCGGGTCGAGCAACAATGCCCCAACGCTTTACGGCTGTTGGATACTGAAGATCTGCATTTTTTACGTTTAGCCCGCCAGCAAGCTTTTAAAGCGGGCAGGGAAGTGACACTGCAGGATCTGCATTCTGAACAGGCGCAGCGTGAAATCGCCGCTATTTATCGTTCTGATCTGACGCTGATTATTTCAGAGGCTGAAATGCAGCTTCTGACTGAACATTTCAAAGTGCCGGCTGAGCTTTTGTGTTATAGCCCATTTTGGCTGGAAACACCTGCCAACGCAGAGTTGCCAACATTCGAACAGCGCCAGCATTTTGTTTCTATTGGTAATTTTCGCCATGAGCCAAACTGGCAGGCGGTACTGTGGCTCAAACAGCAAATTTGGCCTTTGATCCGCAAACAACTGCCCAAAGCCGAATTGCATATTTATGGCGCTTATCCACCGCCTAAAGCCACACAGTTGCATCAGCCGAAAGAAGGGTTTCTTGTCAAAGGCTGGGCAGAAGATGCGGCAGAAGTGGTTAAGCATGCCCGGGTTTTATTGGCTCCTTTGCCTTTTGGTGCGGGTTTAAAAGGTAAGTTTATTGATGCAATGATGCAGGGCACACCCAATGTCACCACAGGTGTTGGTACTGAGGGCATGTTGCATCAAGGGCAATGGGCCGGACTGATGGCAGAAACCGCACAACAGATAGCAGATGCGGCCGTGCTGTTGTATCAGGATGAGCAGTTATGGCAACAAAAGCAGCAGCAGGGTTTTATTATTTTGACACAACGTTTTGCCATCCATCAGCATCAACCCCGCGTCTGGCAACAACTGATGGATGTGCAGCAACAGCTGTCACAGCATAGATTAACCAACTTCACCGGCGCTATGCTGAGGCACCATCAGCATCGCAGCACGCAATTTATGGCGCAGTGGATTGAAGCAAAAACTAAACTGGCAGAGCTGAAACAGAACTCTGTCACGCAGGAGACAAAGCATGAGTGAAATCAGCCGTCAGGCGCTAATTCAACTTCTTGATCAGGAGCTACAAAGTGGTCTTATTAAAGACTATTGCCCTAATGGCTTGCAGGTTGAGGGCAAAAGCCAGATTAAAAAGATTGTCGCGGGTGTCACCGCCTCTCAGGCCTTGCTGGATGCCGCTGTGGCCGCTGGTGCTGATGCCATCATGGTGCATCATGGTTATTTCTGGAAAAACGAAGACTATGCCATTACTGGTATCAAAAAACGCCGCTTACAAAGCTTGCTGAAACACGATATCAGCCTGATAGCCTACCATTTACCGCTGGATGTGCATCCGCTGCTTGGCAATAATGCTCAGCTGGCCTTAAAGCTGGGTTTAACCAGTTGGCAGGCTGTGCCCGGTGTCAGTCCATCGGGCGTACTGATGCGTGGCACTTTAGCAAATCCTATGACCAGTCAGCAGATTGCAGATAGGCTGCATCTGGAGCTTAATCGCTTACCTTTGTTGCATGCAGTCTTGGATAAAGCAGTGACTGAACTGGCCTGGTGCACGGGCGGAGGCCAATCTTATATCGACCAGGCTTATGCTGCTGGTGCAGAGCTTTTTATCAGCGGTGAAGTGTCGGAGCAGACTATTCATAGCTCACGTGAGCTTGGCATCGATTTTATTGCCGCAGGCCATCACGCCACAGAACGTTATGGCATTAAAGCGCTGGCTGAATTTGTGCAGCAGCGTACTGGTGTGCTCTGTGAATTTATTGATATCGATAATCCGGCTTAGGGCTATAAGTAGTGAGTAATTTGTGGTGAGTAAAAAACAGCAGGACCGTAATTTTGACGGCATAGCGGGCAAATTTCAGAAGAATATTTATCAGACCACCAAAGGCCGTTTGCGTCAGGCGGTATTGCTGCGTGATTTTGCTGAATGCGCCGATTTGTCAGCACCAAGCCGCATTCTGGATGTAGGCGCAGGACAGGGCCAATTGGCGCTGGCGTTGGCGCAGCAAGGCCATCAGGTGACTTTAACTGACTTGTCGCAGGATATGCTGGATATGGCGCTTGAGGATGCAAAGGAGCGCGGTGTTGATACGCAAATTCAGTGTCATGCGCTGGCGTTACAGCAGTTATCAGAGCAAAAATGGCCAGCGTTTCCAGTGGTGCTTTGTCATGCTGTACTCGAATGGCTGCATGAACCGGCAGAGGCTATTAAACAACTGCGTGCTTTAGTGCAAACCGGTGGGCTGGTGTCGCTGATGTTTTATAACAAAGATGCCAAACGCCTGAGTAATATCATTTATGGCAACTTTAACTATGTGCTGCGTGATTTAGCCTTTAAGAAAAAAGTCAGTTTAAGCCCACAAAACCCGCTGCAACCTGAAGATGTGTATCGTTGGTGCAAAGAGGCAGGCTTTATCATTGAAGGCAAAACTGGCGTGCGTTGTTTTCATGATTATCTGCGTGACCGCTCCGAGCAGGAAACTGAATTCGATAAGCTGTTACAGGTCGAACTGCAGTACAACAGGCAAGAACCTTATGCCTCAATAGGACGGTATCAGCACTTGTTGCTTCGGGCTGTATAACGAAAGCCTAAAACGGGGTTAGATCAGGTTGTTAATAATCTGAGCTAACCCCATTTTTATTTGCTGAAAATTTAAAGTAAAAAAACAGTTGCAGTGTGGAATAAAGCTGTTATGATTAATTTCGTAATGCGAACTGTTATCATTTGCAAAATTCGTAATCAAGTGGGAAGTCTGCGCCCTGCCAGGAAGGCAGCTTGATTTCGTAGGCGGGTAATTGTTGTGTTACATGTTGTGACCCTATGACAACAACTGTTCTGCTGTTGTTGTCGAACTCCGAAGTCTTTGCCCATCCAAAGACCACGTTCTGGCCCGGCCTTATTAGCCGGGCATTTTTTTATTTATGGACCGGACGAGCAGTACCAATGCTTTAATCAAATTCAAACTTATAAAGAACATCCACTGCGCTATCCAGGCCTTGCACGGCCTCCAGATAAAGGTTCTTCATCAACTCGTACCTTAAGGTAAATTCACCTAAAGAGTTAAATATACCGACACCATATTTTAATTGCAGTTTGGGTGATAAATAGCCGCTGACGGTAACCTGAGAATCATCCCCTGTGCCTGCTGTATCGAGTGTGAATTGCTCAAAACCAAAAGCTTTGCCTAACTGACTGACCATGCCATTACTGTTAGCTATGCCCAGACCTATCAACCCACTGGTTAAAGGGTTACTTCTACTATCACCACTGCCGGACAAATCCCGGCCCATCAACAGATAAGATAAAGCGTTCGCCTGAGGTTTGGAGGGTTCAGAAAATATCACCACTGAAGCTTGATCGGCTGGACCGTTTACTCTGATACCTGCTATCACATCATCTTCAGTGGAAGAGGGGTTGCGAATGGCCTCAATATTTAAAAATGGCTGATCGGCCGGACCATTAAATATCAGTTTGCCTTTACGGATCAGCAAATCCTGGCCGTAAGAGCGGAAGGTTCCATCCAAAATATTCACTTCGCCTTTTAAGCGTTGTTGTGGACCATTTTGGCTCAACAACAACTGACCTTTGAGCCGACTCTTTAAACCAAAAGCCTGCAAATTGACCTGATCGCCCAGAATCAGTCGCATTTCGGTGACTAGTTTGACTGCACTGGTTGTAGCACCACGCCTTACCTCCAGCTCCTTGTTTAGCAGAATTTCATCATCCGAAACTTGTACCGCATTTTGTGGCAAGTCGTCTATGGCTAGATCGGCTCTGGGGATCTGAATCGTACCTTGCACCGCAACGACTTGATTCTGTGCCAGTACCGTCATCTCTGGATTGATATAGACTATGCCCTGCGGTAGATTCAGCGGCAGTTGTTGCCCGCTTAACGCTAAACGAGCCTGATAGTTTGCCAAGTTAAACCAGTCAGCATAGCCTGACAATTGCGCTTTACCTTCACCACTTTGGATCTCTGCGCTCAGCAGGGCTTTTTGTTGTAAAAAGTCCAGCTGCAGATTGCCTTGCTCTATATCCAGCGGGGCATTATGACCTTGCAGTTTCATCTCACTGACTTTGATCTGCCCCGATAATAAAGGCCGACCTAAAGTTCCGCTGGCACGGACCTGGCCATCCAGAGTGGCAAAGAATTCACTTTGTTCTGGTAATAAGGTGCGTAAAAAACTCAGATCCAGTCGGGTTAACGTCAGCTCTGCTTCCAGCTTTTTGTCTGCTGCAGTTAAGTCGGGCAGGGAGGCTGAGCCTTTGAGTGAACGGTCATCACTAAACTGCATTTGCCAATTCGTGGACAGCTTTTTGGGAGTCAGTACCAGTGCTGCATCCCAGCTTTGCCACGGCAGTTGCAGCGGATTGACGTCGGTTTGTTGCCATTTTCCCGCTGTGCCTGTTAATTTTACTGTTGCATTCAGACCTTGTTTTTTACCCCAGCTCAACTGCAGATTTGCATCGGCTTCGCCCGTCAATCGTTGTGATTCGCCAATAAAAGGTTCCAGCAAGGCCAGCTGAAACTCTTGCAACCGTAACGCTAAGTCACCCTGGCTGCTGCTGAAGTTGCTGGCTTTTTCCAGGCAGAGTCTACCTGGCTCTGATGACCAGCAATGAGCTGGCACACTGAGTTGTTGTTTTGGCCAATCCAGCGTCATTCGCATCATATCGGTTAAAGCCCAATGGCCAACAGGAGTCTGCAATTGAGCTTGTTGCAGTTCTATATGCCACTGCTGTTTAGGCTTTGCCGTGGCTGCGGCCTGTAGCTGTGCTTTGTAGTCGGCGCCGTCCAGCTGGATTACCAAATCGCTGCTGTTTTTATTGCCCGTCAGCAGCAACTGGGCTGAATTCAGTGGTTGTCCGGACAGCGTGCCTTTACCTAAGGTCAGTTCCAGCTGATGATCCAGATTATTGCTGTTGATCAATGCATTCAGGCTGATATTTTGCAGACGCATTAGCTTTTTATAGCGCAGCTTCTCACCCTGCAGCTTGATATCCAGAGCCGGGTGTTGTTGTGGTCCTGTGACTTTGGCGCCGGCCATCAGGCTGCCCTGGGCGCCCTGAATGGAGCTTGCCAGATCGGGAGCCTCCACAGACAAGGCCATTTGCCATTTGTCTGTCACTTGGCCTTCAGCGGTCATTTTATTGGCGCCATGCTGCAGCACCAGTGTCTTACTGCTTAATTGCTCAACGGTCAGCTCTTTGCCTTTGGCCTGTAATTGACCCGATAAAGACAGCGGTTGCTGCCGAACTTGTCCCTGAATGGCTAAAGTAGGCAGTTCAAGCTGCCATTGTTGCTGGTGGTAACTGGCTTTGAGTTTGATATCGCCACTGAGTTGTCCCGGATAATCTTTTAGCCATGGCTCCAACTGCATTTGATCAAGCGACAGAGCTGCATCCAGCGCTAGTTCTTTGGTTAAATCCAAAGCACCTGTACTGCTAAGATTGCCCAGCGCGGAATTTAGCGTGAATGCAGACCAGCTCAACACCGGGGCTTGCCAGTGTGCATTGAACTGCAATTGACTATCGGGCAATTGAGGAATTTGTTGCTGGCTTTGCAAAGTGAGTTTCAAATCCGCTAATGAACCTTCCGCATCAATCAGCAGTTGCTGCATTTTGTACAAAGGTTCGCCTTGCAGTGGCCACTGCAGGCTGCTGGCCTTTAAGTGCAGTTGTATCGGCAGTCCAGCGGTCAGAGGGGCCACTTCCACTTTGGCTGTAGCTTGCTGAGTGCCTGTCAGTTCAAGGCCTAGCTGCAATTGGTCCAACGAACCGGCTATGCTGCTATTGAGTGCTAAGCCAGAGCTTTGTGCTTTGACAAAGCCCTGCAATGCAAAGGGAGTGGAATTGGTCAGACTCAGTTGTGCTTGCGCATTAATAGCGTTGTCTTGCAAATCCGGCTGGGCTATTTGCAGCTCTGTCAGTTTAAACTCGGTGAGTTCAAACTGATCCGGATTGGCTTCCAGTGAGAAACTAAGCTGCTCTGCCGAAAGTTGCTGTGCACCTGTAACTTTAGGCTGTTGTAATGTGAGCTTTTTTACGCTCAGCCACAGCGGCAATTCAATGCGCTTCAGTTGTGGCACCTGATAATGCCACCAGGCCGCACTGTTCGTTGTGGTGCTGGCTTTTGTGGTCGCAGAGGCGCTCTGTTGTTCGACGTATTCTGGTAAATGCAGCTGTAACTGATCCAGTAAGGTGTCACCCAGATTGATCTGCTGACCAGCTAATTTCAGCTCTGTGTTCAGGCTATTGAGGCTAAGCTGCAGTTCACCTTGTTGCACCCTCAAATCAGTGAGCTGTAGTTGCTTAATACGGACTTGGGGTAGTTCCAGTACTGTATCAGCTTGCTCTGGTGCAGTCTCTGCTAGGGTAGACGAACTAAGTACCAGGTTCACACCTTCTGCTGTTGCGCTGTCCAGACAAATCTCAAACCGGCCTAAACAATACCAGCTGACTTTAGCTGCAAGGCTGTTGATCTGAAGTGTTACACCGTCCTGCTGAAACTGCAGTCCAGTCAGTGTAAAACCTTCGGCCAGCGTGCCACTGATTTGGGCTATTTGAACCGGGCTGTCGTCCGGTAACAAACGGTTCAGCAGTTGCAGAGGTTTGTTGGTATAAAACAGCACAATCAGGCTGAGCAACAGCACTAAACTGGAGCTTAAAAGGAATTTCTTCCAACTAAAAGCTGAGCTGACATTTTTTACATCAGGCATGGTAGTACGCTCTTCGCTGCCATTGACACTCATAATTCCGGCCCCAAACTAAAATGCAACTGCAGGGCCTGATCGGAGGGCACATCCAACCCCCATGCAATATCAATACGAATAGGGCCAACAGGGGAGGCCCAGCGCACACCTAAACCTACTCCACGGTAAATATCGGCTTTGTCATTCCAGGCACTACCGGCGTCAAAAAATGCTGCGGCCCACCAGTTACCTGACACTCTGTGCTGGTATTCAAGTGCGGCTGTCGCCAGATAACGTGCTCCTAACAAATTGCCTTCAGTATCGACTGGAGAGATTGATTCGTAGGAGTAACCACGAATACTGTTATCTCCACCTGCAAAAAAACGTAACGAAGGTGGAAGTTCGGTGATGGCTTCCATTAATACGGCACCTGCATCTACCCGTACCAGATAACGTTGATCATCGGAGAAAGAGCCTATCCAGCCAACCCGACTACGCACACGGACAAAACTATTGTCGGAGCCCCAGGTCGGATCTGAAACTTCAGTGCCAATTAAATATCGACTGGCTTCAGCGGGCATACTGCCACCACTGTCCCAACTGCGGCTGAAACTAATACCCGGCATAATCAAATTTGCACTGCCAGAGTCTGTGCCCTGCACATAATCTTCATATAACCAGCGTATTGACGCTGTTCTGTACCACGCATCCTCCAGCAGCCAGTGTCGTTCCAGCGAGGTATTGTATTCCTGACTGCGAGTATCTTCTAAGTCTTTATTTTTTACACCGAAATTGAGTTTATAAAAATCCTCAGTGACGTTTTTCTTCGGCCATTTATACCCGACTTCCACTGTTTGTTCAGGAGCAGATAAGGCCATTTTACTCGACAAACTGTGACCTCTGTCATTCAACCACGGCTTGTTCCAATTCAGTTTAATACGAGGCCCCAGATCGGTGGAGTAACCCAGACCTGTCTCTACGATATTACGGATCTGAGGCTCTACCTTGACCTTTACCGCCAGATGTTGATCAACAGTTTCCGGATCGTCCACTGTGACGTCTATGCTGCGAAACCAGTTGGTTTCAGCCAGACTTTGGTTGAGTTCACCCAGTTGACTGGACTGATAATGCTCGCCGGGTTTGAACGGCAGCATGGAATGCAAGCGCTCCTCACGAATTTGGCTGCCTTCGAATGTCACCTCACCAAAGTGATAACGTGGGCCTGAGTCAAACTGAATATGAATAAAGCCCTGAAGCAAGCGCGGGGCGACGGATAGTTCTTGTTTGACAAATTTCGCCTGAAAATAGCCCCGGCGTAGCGCCAGCGAGTTCAGCTGATTTTTGATTTCTTCATAGCGGCCATGATGCACTCTGTGATTCACTTTTGGCCCTATCTGTTTGACTAATTTGCCAAATTCAGGGTCTGTGGCAGCTTCGCCAGTAATCTCTACTTTAACTGATTTGAGCCTTACAGCCTCGCCCGGTGTAATGGTCAGTCGTAGTTTTTGTTTATTTTCCTTACCGACCAGACTGGGTTCGATGCTCATGCGGTAATAACCGACGGCGCGACCCGCGAGTTTGACATCCTCTATAACTTTGGTTTGAAAACGTCTGGAACCCAGGTTGTTTTTTGCAGGCAGCCTGTCTAGGTACAGTTCAATATTATCTGCAAGGGAGCCCGAAACGCCCTTGAGTTCAATTTGGGGATGCGCTGCGGCGGCAGAGGCGGCAAACAGAGCCAGAGTGGCCAGAGTCCTGTACAACAAAATGCGAACTATCCTTCGTGTTAGAACCGGGTCAGTGGCACCCGGTTGTGTTCTAAGAGTATAACAGTCACACGAAGTTCAGTACGTTTTCAACAGCTTCCCAGACCAGTTGCTTGTTTTTTATTCTTTCACGCTCGCAAACAAAAAGGTTTTCATCAGTAAACACCCTTTTGGTTTTCTACCCTAGATCCGAATGCCTGGTTCATAGACCTTGCTGGCTGCACTTGTTGCTGATTGCCTTTGTATTCATTACTGTTTTACCTGGCGTCGGGACCTATTCAGTCGATCTGCCTGTGAATTAAGAGCGGATTTCCCTGTCACTCGAGCCTAACAGAGCAAAAATCTGACCTGATTGGACCTCAAAACTAATACGGCTTACCGCTTTGACAGTGCTGTAACTTTTTTCTATCTGGTATGGATAAATCCTTATCAAGCGGCGCCTGCACGATAGTGGCTCACGCATATCAATGCCATCGCTTTTGTCACAAGAGTGACGTGTAACCATTTATTAAGCTAAACGCGACCTTTCTTGTCAGCACTTTGTCATCTGCCTACAGTACACTGAACAGCAGGACGGGTAATGGTGATATGGACGGATGAATATAAACATGGCTCATACCATAGTGTTGCTGCCTGGGTTGGATGGAACCGGGATTTTATATCAGCAACTGGCGCAGCAGTTAGCTCCTGAGTATGAACTTCAGGTGATCGCTTACCCTCTGGATCAGCTGTTGGATTACTCCGAGCTACTTGACTTTATCCGGCCGCAATTGCCGGAGCATCCTTTTGTGGTGTTGGCTGAATCTTTTTCCGGACCTTTAGGGATTTTGCTGGCTGCAGAGCAACCACACAATTTAACAGCCCTGGTGTTGTGTGCCACGTTTGGCCGCAATCCTTTACCCGCGTTCAAAGGTTTAATTCATGCGGTAGACAAACTGCCGTGGAACGAGCTGGTTCATCATTGGACAGCCTTGTGGTTACAAGGGCGTTATGCCAGTGCAGAGTTATCTGCGTTGCTGGAAAAAGCCCTGACTATGGTGTCAGAGCCGGTAATTAAATACAGGGCTAAACAAGTGTTGCAGGTGGATGTGCTGAAAGAATTTGCGACTTTAACTTTGCCACTGATGTATTTGCAGGCAAGGCAAGACAGGTTGATTTGGGCTTTTAATGCGAAAGCCTTGTTACAGTTGCAACCTGATATGCAACTGATCCGTTTGGATGCACCGCATTTTTTATTGCAGGCTATACCAGAGCAGGCCGCGGCACAGTTGAAGCAGTTTATTCAACATCAGCTCAATCCCAGACAAGCCACTGAAGATGCGGTTCTGGCATAAAAGTTTTGATTTACAGAGAGATAAAACCTGTACTGACTCTGCCAAGCTGGGTAAAGCAAATCAATGAAATCCTTGTGCACTGACTCCGGTAGGATCAGAACAACGGAGTCAGCAGAACCTCTGTTTCTACGGCAGTTCAGGGATAAAAAACCAGTCAAACGCTAATGCGTCGGTGTTTTGTCCGCCTGTGCGGTCAGTAAAAACAGGATCTTATCCATATTCAGCTTTTCATACGGCATTAAACGTTCAGGTTTACCTTCACGCCTGATAGACAAATGGTCCGCAGTAAAGGCCAGCACCGCAGAAGAAGTGGTGATGGTATTGCCTTCGACTTTGTAATGGCAGTGGGCCAGATCTAAAAAAGCTAAAATACGATTACGGATACTGATCATCATGGATTGAGCTCCTGTGTAGCGCTTTTTAATAATATTCCCTTGTGGTGAATTACTTCTCTCACTCCGGGAGGAGTTCTCATGCACAGGCTCAGACAAAAGCACAGTCAGCTTTGTTCCGCCGCTTGGTAAAAAGTTTGAAAATAACGATGGATCTCCGCTGAATTCAGTTGAATGGTGCAAATATTGCGATTGATTAAATAAAGCCCTTAGTTTATTAATATGCCTGTAACATGATTAACCTCTAATGTTTACCCGTTAAAATTATAAATAACTCAAAAGTGAACTCCATGAGCATAAAAAACCTATGTGCTGTTGCCGTTGCGCTGGCACTCAGTCCACAACTGCACGCCGAATTACTGATCTCCGAATATGTTGAAGGGTCTTCCAATAACAAAGCCGTAGAACTGGTGAATCTGGGCAGTCAGACTGTTGATTTAAGCCAGTACAAACTGCAGATGTTTTTTAATGGCAACACGACTGCCGCTACCACTATTAATTTAACCGGCAATCTGGCACCCGGTGCTGTCTATGTGATTGCCAACAGTAATTCTGTTGCTGCACTGAAAGACAAAGCCCAGTTGCTCAATAGCTCATCCTGGTACAACGGTGATGATGCACTGGTGTTGTCCAAAGCCGATCAGGTGATAGATTCTTTTGGTCAGGTCGGCTTTGACCCGGGCAGTGCGTGGAATAGCGGCGGTGTTTCGACTGTTGATAAAAGCTTAAGACGCAAAGTGTCAGTCACTACAGGGGATACCACAACCACTGACGTATTTGACCCTTCATTACAGTACGACCAGTTTGCACAGGATGATTTCAGCGACATTGGCAGCTACAAGGGTTCAGGTTCAGGCACACCGCAAGAGCCTGTTTATGTGCATGGCCAATGTGGTGATGCAACCACGCTGATTTCTGCCATTCAGGGCGAGACGGATGTCTCTCCACTGAAAGGTCAGACAGTGTCAGTCGAAGCCGTAGTCACCGCCAGTTTTCAGGACAGCACCGGCTTAAAAGGCTTCTTTATTCAGGAAGAAGCGGCCGATCAGGATCAAAATGCGAACAGCTCTGAAGCTGTGTTTGTCTACGACAACCTGTTTGGCAAAGCCGCAGTAGTGGGCGACAAGGTTCGGGTCAGCGCTGTGGTAGAAGAGTCTTTTGGTCAGACGCAACTGGCAAAACTGGTGGATTTAACTTCGTGTGGTGCAGGCGAAGCTATAGCGGCTGTGCCTGTCACTTTACCTGTCGCCAGCTTAGGCCAATTTGAAGCTCTTGAAGGCATGAAAGTACGTGTAGCTGAGCCACTGGTGGTGACGGATAACTATGGTTTGGGCCGTTATAACGAGCTTGGCTTGTCGTCTGAGCGTTTGTATCAGCCAACACAAATTGCATTGCCGGGTGATGCGGCTAAAGCTGTGATGGCAGCCAACAGCCTGAACAAGCTGGTACTGGACGACGGCTCTAACCTGCAAAATAAAGATACCGTGTATCCGGCTCCGGGTTTATCAGCGACCAATACAGTGCGGGTGGGCGATGAAGTTTTACCTTTTGATGCAGTGCTGGGTTACGGCTTCAGTAAATACCGGGTTCACCCTTTAACTGAACCTGTATTTGTCAGCAGCAATCCACGCACAGAACAACCTGCGATCAGCAAAGGCGATTATCGTATAGCCAGCATCAATGTGCTGAACTACTTCAATGGTGATGGCGCTGGCAATGGTTTCCCGACCTCGCGCGGTGCTTCTACAGCTGTTGAATTTGCCAAACAACGCGACAAAATTATTACCGCCATCTCGGCGATGAACGCCGATTTGGTCGGTTTACTGGAAATTGAAAACGACGGCTTTTCCGAGCAATCGGCCATTGCCGATTTAGTGCGCGGTTTAAATGCAAAAGCCGGTGCTGATGTCTGGGCTTTTGTTGATTTTAGCGTTACGAAAGTGGGCACCGATGAAATCACTTCTGCGATGATTTATCGCAAAGACAAAGTCGTACAGGCAGGCACAGCCGCTATTGGCAATGCGGCTCCTTTTGATTACGGCAACAGACCTTTAATCAGCCAGAGCTTTAAACTGCAGCAATCCGGTGAACTGCTGAATTTGACTGTGGTGCACTTAAAATCCAAAGGCAGCTGCCCGAGTAATAAAGCTGATCTGGCGAACATCGAGTCAGGTGATGGTCAGGGCTGCTGGAATGGTTTACGTCTGCAGGCTGCAACAGCCATGGGCAACTGGCTGGCCGGTTACCCAACAGGTATAGAAACAGACAATAGCGTGATTGTGGGTGACTTTAATGCCTATATGCAGGAAGACCCAATCCGCGCGATGAATGACTCAGGTTATGTGCAGGTCAGTCAGCAGGTGCATGGCAATAAAGTCAGCTCTTACTTGTTTAATGGCGAATCGGGCACGCTGGATCATGTGTTTGCCGCCGGTGACATTAAAAACCGTGTCGCTGAAGTAACTGAGTGGGCTATCAACGCTGATGAACCTGTGATCCTGGATTACAATGAAGAGTTTAAATCTGAAGTTGCCAAAGCCAACTTCTATGCGCCAGGCCCGTTCCGCTCTTCGGATCACGATCCTTTGGTGATGTCGGTGTATTTTGCCAAGCCAGTTGTGCAAGATCAGTTTTTCCTGCTGGATGAGCAAGCCGCCGCTGGCACTGTGGTAGGCCAGATTGTGACCAGCTCTGCGGTAACTATTACCGGTTACCAGTTATCAGGTGAGCAGGCCGACTTATTCAGTGTCAATGCCAACGGCCAGTTAGTGGTAGCAGCCGGCGCCGAACTGGATTTTGAAAGCCGTCAGGTGCTGCGTTTTGAATTGACCGCAGAAACTGAAACAGGTCTGGTATCTGAACCTGCCCGCATTGAAGTGCAACTGAATGATTTACCTGAGTTGCCTGTGATTCGCTTAGAGGGGTTACCCGCTGTGATTTCCGACAGTATTCGTCCCGGTACTGTGCTGGCGACAGTCAAGGCTGAAGCGACAGGCAACAACGCCAGTATTCAAAGCCTGGAGCTGATTGACAGCAACAAATACCTGATCTTTAACAAGGGGCAACTGACTCTGAAAAAGAAACTGAACGCTAAACATCAGCCTGAACTTAAATTCAGCATCAAAGCGACAGACTCTTTGGGCGTCAGCACTACTGTCCATTACGTTATTGAAGTAAAAGACAGCAAAGGTAATGCGGTAGTACAGTGGGTGATTTCGGTGATTAACGCTGTATTGGGGTGGTTATTTGGTTAACTCCTGTCTGAATCAGACTTGCGTCTAGTGAGACAGCCACCTGCGGGTGGCTGTTTTTTTGACTGCTCATCTGGGTTATTTTGTGTTACAAGGAATCTAACAGGTTAGCCAGAGTCTGGTTAACCCAGATCTAAAGCGTTCATGCAGTTCAACTGCTTAGTAAAAGGAAAGTTATCAGGTGAAACCACAGTATTGGGTAGCTCTTGTGAGTGTAGTTATGTTGCTTGCCGGATGTTCTTCAATTCCCCATCAGCGCTCTGAGGCGAGGGCAGTGTTTAAGGCCTGCGTGCATCCGGATCAAAGCAAACAATTCAGTTATCGCAAAGGTCGTCCTATGCAGATAGAGCAAAAAGTGATGATGCAGCGTATGGAAGAGGAGCGCTCCATGCAAAGACGAACTAGGCCTGTCAATATAGACAGATATGACAAAGAACCGGGCGAGGGACCTTTGTACGACGAACTGGCTGAACTGATGGAAACAAAACAGTTTTGCAAAGAAGGCTATTTTGAACTCGACAGCAGTTTTGAGCATGGTTACGAGCGAATTATTGGCGAATGTAACGACAGCGCCACAGCGCAAGAGATGCAAAAACTGCCGGCTTGTGGGCCAGAGGACAGGCTCTAATACAAGAGTGAATGCACTGTGGCTCTTGAGTCCCCTTGTATTGACCTAAGCCATTAGATTTACTTTTACCAGAATGAAAAGAGAAATGCGAAAAGGCAGGTGAGCAAATTCACCCTGTCGTATCAGTCATCCCGGGGCTTTTGCTCTTTGTCGCAAATGTACTCCATTCTGATATCTTTGACCTTTACTTGAGTTAAATCAATACCAAAGACCTGAGCAGTATTCATAATCAGGCTTTAGGCTACTAGTAATTTGCTGATAAATCTCTGGTTCCATGTATCAGTTCCTACATCTGCTCCACTCTGTGTTTTAAAGTTGAAAATGATAAAAACGATATATAAATTGTGTTTCCTATGGTATAAATGATAAAAATGCTAAGCTGGGAGCTTTAATCTATGAACTTCAATAGTATTCGCGTGAAAAGCAGTATTCCAACCCTATTGATGGCGATCACTGTGCTTGTTGTGATCACGCTTTTTAGTTATCTCAATTCATTACAGCGGCATGCATTGAGCATCGAGGACGAAAATTTTTTGCCGGCCGTATCTACGGTACTCAATGCTGACCGGGATTTGTATCAGGCGAAGTTAGCCTTAGCAATCTTAAAAAGCGGTAATACCAAAGAGGGGGATGCTGCAAAAGCAGACTTTGATGAGAATGCACTTCAGGTACAACAGCGTTTTAACGAATACTTGGGATTTTTGTCTGACTATCCAGAGATCGCAGTAAAATTTGCAGATTTTGAACAGAATTATCAAAGCTGGCGGCAAAGCGCCGTGGTTCTTTTTAATGCGCAGACTGAGCTTGAATTAAATTCGTTGTTATCTGTGGAAGATGGCAAATTCGCAGAATTGAGGAAAATACTGAATCTGGCAGGCGAAGTTGCTCTGGAGCTGTCAGAGCAGGAACAAGCCAAGTTAGATGCGCAAATACAATGGTTTACCAACATAACATACGGCTTTGCTTTCATATTGTTGCTGATTTCCAGCTGGTTTAGTTATAAAGGCCCACGCGATCTGACCCAACAAATTAATGCACTGACTCAGCGTCTTGGTGAAATAGCGAGCGGTGATGGTGACTTAACGGCGCGTCTTCAGATCAGCAGTAAAGATGAATTTGCCGATTTGGCTGTACAGTTCAACAGTTTTATTGCCAATCAATGCGACATGATTGCGGCTATTTTGCAGCAGGCCCGTCAACTTAGTCAGTTGACTACCCAGTTGTCTGATTCAGCAGTAAAAACCAATGCCATTACCTCGTCGTTGAATATCGCCTCTGATTCTATTGTCAGTGCTGTGCACGAGATGACATTAGCCAATAAAGAAATGGCACAAGTAGCCACAGAAACAGCTCAGGAGTCAGATCAGGCACGTAAAAGTGCAGGCCTTGGTCTGGAGGTTGTGGCCAAAGTGACTCATAGCATGGATAAATTAACTGCTGATGTAGATGCTGCTTTGGGATTCTCCACCGATCTGGAAAAAAGTTCGGGCACTATCAGTTCTGTACTTGAAGTGATCCGTAGTATTGCCGAGCAGACCAATTTACTGGCATTAAATGCGGCAATAGAGGCAGCTCGTGCAGGCGAACAGGGCCGCGGTTTTGCGGTGGTGGCAGATGAAGTGAGAACTCTTGCGTCAAGAACCCAACAAAGTACCAATCATATTCAGGAGATTATAGTCCAGTTACAAAACCGGGTGTCTGAGTCGACTCATGCCATCACGAGCGGTAAGCAAAACGCCGATTTGACTGTAGAGAATTTTGGGCAGGCTGAGCAAGTGTTCCATCTGATTATGCAATCTTCAGTGCAAGTCAACGATATGGCTATTCGTACCGCAGCGGCCACAGAAGAGCAGGCAGTGGTATCGGAAGAGATCACTAAGAACCTCTACGCATTGCACGACCAGGCCAGCGCAGCTGGTGATGTAGCCAAAGAAAACAATAAGTTATCAGCGGAGATCCAGCAGTTATCTGACGTGCTTTTTAATCTGGTCGGCAAGTTTAAAATCAGCTGAGTGATCCAACTCATGCTGTCTCAAAGCCTGCCGCAGACATGTTGCAGGCTTTTTTCTGCCATAAAGCAACTGACGCCGTTAAAAGTCAAAGATGGCTGTTGCCAACCCGGCTGATCACCACAACGAGGTGTCAGCATCTTGCTAACGCTTGTTGTGGCTTGATGGAGCGGGTAGTGCAAAGCCAACACTGTTTAGCCAGTCTAAAGCGTCTTGCTGATTGGTGAATATCCTTTTTTGACTTGTGTAGTTTGCTTGGTTTATCAGTTTAGCTAATTGATGTTCCTTCAGGTGGTTCGGCTGCAATACATAAGCTGTATACTTCAACTGATGCGATACACACCAGCTCATCAGATCCTTCATCACTTTTTCAAAATCCGGTGTGCCCAGTTGCCACTGATCCAGATAGACCACGCGTGCCCAGGGTCGGCCATTCATGGATAGCGCCAGCTCTTTTAACTGAGTTGCATAGTCCTGTGCTGTCTCCACGCTCCATGCACCGCATACCTCAGCAACTATCAACTGATTTTCCTGCCAGAGTTTAAAGTGTCCGTGGTAGTTCATTCTTTGCGTTTATTCCTTGTGAAGCGTTTTGTTCTGAATACTCACTATGGAACAGGTCGTCCGATCCAACAAGGTGCAGTTTTGCACCAAAGTGACGAGAGTCCTCCTACCAGATCGGGAAAAACTGAGATAAGCTGCTTGTCCAGAGTGTATTTTTCGGGGGATGGTATGCAATTGTCTGATGTGGTTATTCTTGCGGGTGCCCGCACTGCTATTGGTAGTTTTGCTGGTGCGCTGTCATCCTTAAGCCCTGCACAACTGGGGATTGCTGCAGCTAAAGCGGCTATAGAGCGAAGCGGGGTGGCTGCTACGCAACTCGACCATGCCGTCTTTGGTCACATCATCACTACAGGCGCTGAAGATGTGTATCTGGCCCGTCATATTGCGCTGAATTCAGGTATGCCTGTCAGCAGTGCGGCATTTAATGTCAATCGCTTGTGTGGTTCGGCCTTACAAGCTGTGATTTCGGCCGCTCAGTTAATCCAGTTGGGGCAAAGCCACATCGCTTTGGCTGGAGGCGCTGAAAGTATGAGTAACGGCGCTTATTTGTTACCTTCAGTGCGTAAAGGCTTGCGCTTGGGTCATGCTGCGGTTACGGATTTAACTTTAGGTATTTTGTCCGACCCCTTTGGCACTGGTCATATGGGCCTGACAGCAGAGACTATTGCTGCTCAGTATGGCTTTAGCCGGGCAGAGCTGGATAGTTTTGCTGCAGAAAGTCAGCGCCGTGCTGCGTATGCCCAGCAACAAGGTTATTTTGACCAGCAAATTACGCCGGTTTTGGTGCAGTCGTGCCAGTCTGAAGTCTGGATCAGCAAGGATGAACACTTAAGGCCGCAAACTACAGTCGAGAGCTTAAGCACTCTTAAAGCAGCGTTTAAAAAAGACGGATTAGTCACAGCAGGTAATGCTTCTGGCTTAAATGACGGTGCCGCTGCGCTGGTGCTCACCAGTTTGTCTGAGGCAAATCGTCTGGGTGTAAGGCCGCAGGCCCGCGTCCTTGGCTATAGTTTTGCCGGCGTTGAACCTGCATGGATGGGATTAGGACCCATACCTGCGGTACAGAAACTACTAACACAGACGGGTATAGCGCTGCGTGATATTGATGTGATTGAATCCAATGAAGCTTTTGCCTCCCAAGCAATGGCGGTCAGCCAGACCCTTGGTTTTGACCCGGAGAAAGTAAACCCAAACGGTGGCGCTATAGCCTTAGGGCATCCGGTTGGCGCTACGGGTGCTATATTGGTGGTGAAAGCCTTGGCAGAGTTACAAAGAACCGCAGGGCGGTATGGCCTTATCACTATGTGTATTGGCGGCGGGCAGGGCATAGCGCTGTTGATTGAGCGGCTTCATTAGTCGCCAGCAACAGAACTTGATCCTGGTCACAATCACAGGTTGTAAAAAGGGTTAATCTGATCTGGTGTTTAATTAAAATTGGACTTTTATGCGTTGCCACTCAGCCGAACAAGCACTTTCAGTGATCGAAAATGGTGAAACCATTTGGTGCCACTCTATGGCCGCAACCCCTTATGCCATGCTCAATAGTCTGGCTAAAGTTGCGCTTGATAAGCAGAATTTAACTTTGCTTAGTTTACATACCGAGCATAGCGATGTACTAGCAGCTCCTGAGCTACAAGGGCATTTACGTCAGAGGGTATTTTTTGTTGGCCGCCCCAGCCGTCCTGCGGTGAATGCCGGCTTGGCCGATTATGTGCCGGCTTTTTTGTCGGAAATTCCTAAGTTATTCCGAAGCGGCGAACAACAGCTTGATACCGCCATTATTCAGGTGTCACCACCGGATAAACATGGCTTGTGCAGCCTGGGGATTTCAGTGGAAGCGACCAGAGCGGCGTTGCAATCGGCGAAAAAAATCATCGCGCAAATTAATCCAAATATGCCGCGCACTCACGGCGACTCCTTTGTGCATCTGTCTGACTTTGCTGCTTATGTTGAACTGGAAAGTCAAATTCCTTTGCATCTGCCCGCGGCACAGGATCCGATCACAGCGCAAATAGGCCGTCATGTTGCGACTTTAGTTCGGGACGGCGATTGCCTGCAAATGGGCATAGGCGCAATTCCGGATGCGACTTTGGCTTGCCTTGGCGACCGGCAGCATCTGGGGATCCATACCGAGATGTTTTCCGATGGTGTATTGCCGCTGCTGGAAAAAGGCGTGTTCACCAATCGGAATAAGAAAAAACATCCGGGCAAAATAGTGACGACCTTTGCGATGGGCAGCCAGGCCTTATACGACTTTGTTGATGACAATCCGGAAGTGGTATTTTTGGATGTGGCTTACACCAACGACACCGCTGTGATCCGGCAAAACCCGCAGGTGATGGCTATAAACAGTGCCTTGCAGGTCGATTTGTCCGGTCAGGTCTGTGCTGATTCACTGGGCACCCGCATTTATTCCGGCGTCGGTGGTCAGATGGATTTCGTTCGTGGTGCGGCTCTATCAGAAGGCGGCCGCTCCGTGATTGCATTACCGGCTACAGCGGCTGGAGGCACAGTGTCCCGTATCAGTTCTTTATTGTCGCCAGGTGCTGGTGTAGTGACCACCCGTGCCCATGTGCATTATGTGGTGACTGAATATGGTGTGGCGAATTTGCGTGCACGTAGTTTAACCGAACGGGCCAGAGCTTTAATTGAGATAGCAGCGCCACAATTTAGGCAGCAATTGGCAAAAGCGGCTTATGACGATTGGGGGTTGCTGGTTTAACTTTCAATTTAACATCGAGCCTGAACAAAAACTGTAGCCTTTTAATGAGTCTTGGTTTGGGTCTGCTAGTGGCTCTGTGTTACCTTTTGCTTTGACACTCAGCTTTGATAACTCGAAGACTGACCATGAACAACTTTAGGGATCATCAGATGAACTATAACAAAATCATGCTGGCGTTAAGCCTTGGTGGCGCTTTGGCTTTAACGGCCTGTAAGCCAGCGCCAGAGCAGAAGGCAGAACAACAGACTGCAGCAGTCACAGAGCAAGCTGCTCCTGCCGGATCAGCAACAGCCTTAGTTTCAGGCTTTGAAAAACGCCTGGATATTTACCGCACTGTAGATCTAACTGCAGATTTATCCGCTGTATCAGCACAGCATAAACAAATGCTGGGTAAATTAATTGAAGCTGCAGAAATCATGGATCAGTTATTCTGGAAACAAGCCTTTTCAGAGGATAAACAAAGCTTTTTAGGCAAAATTACCGATGCCAAAACCAAAGCTTTTGCCGATGTAAACTATGGCCCATGGGACAGATTACAAGGCGATGAGGTGTTTTTAACTGGGTATGCCGCTAAGCCTTTAGGCGCGCAATTTTATCCTGCGGATATGACCAAAGAAGAGTTTGAAAAAGCCGACTTTGCCGATAAAAACGGCCTGTATTCGATAGTGCAGCGCGACAAAGACAGCAAATTAGTGGCTGTGCCTTATTCACAAGTCTACAAAACTGAATTGATAGCAGCAGCGGATTTATTAAAACAAGCCGCGGCTTTATCGGAAGATAAAGACTTCGCGAACTACCTGACGATGCGCGCTGAAGCCTTTTTAAATGACAACTATCAGCCGTCTGATTTTGCCTGGATGGCGATGAAAACCAACCCTATTGATCTGGTGATAGGTCCTATTGAAACCTATGAAGATCAATTATTTGGTTACCGCGCTGCCTTTGAAGCTTATGTGCTGGTGAAAGATTTAGCCTGGAGTGAGCGTTTAGCTAAATATGCGGCCACTTTGCCAGCATTGCAAAAAGGCCTGCCTGTACCTGAGCAATACAAAACTGAAAGCCCGGGATCGGATGCCGACTTAAATGCTTATGACGTGATTTATTACGCTGGTCATTCCAACTCAGGTGGCAAAACTATCGCTATTAACCTGCCAAACGACGAGCAGGTACAACTGGAGAAAGGCACCCGCCGTTTGCAGTTAAAAAATGCGATGCAAGCCAAGTTTGAACATATTATGTCGCCTATTGCCGACTTACTGATCGCGCCTTCGCAGCGCCAGCATGTGACTTTTGATGCCTTTTTTAACAACGTGATGTTCCACGAAGTGGCGCATGGTTTAGGTATTAAAAACACCATCAATGGTAAAGGTACCGTGCGTCAGAGCTTAAAAGAGCTGTCGGGTGGGCTGGAAGAAGGCAAAGCCGATATTTTAGGCTTGTATATGATTTCCCAGTTGTCAGAGCAGGGTTTATTGCCTGACGCCAAAATGGAAGATTTTTATACCACCTTTATGGCCGGTATTTTCCGCTCAGTACGTTTTGGTGCTTCAAGCGCACACGGCAAAGCCAATATGGTGTGTTTTAACTATTTTGCCGAGCAGGGCGCTTTCGTCCGTAATGACGATGGCACCTATCAGGTGGATTACGTCAAAATGAAACAGGCGATGACGTCGTTGTCACAACTGATCCTGACGTTACAAGGGGATGGTAACTACGAAGGTGTAGCGTCTTTGATGGCGGATAAAGGCGTGATTAAACAGCAATTAGCCGATGATTTAGCCCGACTGACTACGGCTAATATCCCGGTGGATATTATCTTTAATCAGGGTAAAGGCGTATTGGGTTTGTAGCATAACAGGGTCAGAGCTTAGGCTCTGACCCTCTATATTTTGCGGTGAACAGCATCAAAAGTGCTGAATTATTTAAAATTTATGGAGCAATTTCCATAAACAATAATCCTCTAATTAGCCATCTATCCTGCTGAGTTCCCCATTTATCCCGTTTTTCCTGTTCAAATTTGGCCTGAGCTTTGTGCTGCGTTACCCTAGATAAGCGTTCTATACCCAAAGTAATGTTTGTCCTGGACAGACACAACAGCTTAGTCAACTCCGCTGTTGCTGGTACTTAGGTATTTCTTCTCACTACTTACCAAAGGTTATTCAATGGTCAAGCCCACACTTCTGGCTCTGTCTATCACAGCGGCCTGTCCTTCTATTGTGTATGCAACGGATAGTTTAAACCGCTCAGAGCAGCAGGATTTAGCGACCCAGCTACAGCAACTAAAACTCCAGGTTGAGGCTTTGGAAAGCCGTTTAACCAAAAAATCTGAACAAGAAGCTGAAGACAACGATCAGCAAGACATAGCAGCAGCCGAAGCTGAAAAATCGGCCGCTGAAATAGCGAAAGATGGCATTGAAGTTGGCGGCGCTGTGCGCACTAATTTCAGTCACACCTCTTATGATGAAGGCAATAAAAATCGCGGTGGTGATTTTGACTTCGACCTACTGCGCTTGGATTTTCGCGGTACAGTCGGGGATGTCAGTTTAAATGCCGAAATCCGTTTTTTTGATTACATGACAGCCGTAAAAAAAGCTTATGTGGCTTATCAACTGGACGAGCTGTGGCAAGCCCAGTTGGGGATTACACAGGTGCCTTTTGGCAACTGGCCTTACAACTCCAATAACTACTTTTTTAGCAGCAATTATTACCTGGGTTTAGAAGACGACCACGATTTGGGCCTGCTGTTTAAACGCCAGCTTTCTGATCAGTGGCAATTGGATATCGGCTTTTTCAAAAATGATGAACTCGGTGGCATAGATGGTTATGTCTCAGATAAAACCGACCGCTATTCCTACGATATAGTGGGCGCTCGCGGAGCGGCCGAAGATATTTATGGCGAACCTATTCAGGCGCTTGCTGAAACCAATACCCTGGTCAGTCGTTTTGGTTATCACCTGACGCAAGGTCAGTTAACTACCGAACTTGGTTTTTCCGTCTTGTCCGGCAAGCTGCACGATGGTGTGCGTAATGCCGGTGATTACCAAGCCTATGCCTTACATCTGAATAGCCGTTATCAGCGCTGGCAGCTACAACTGCAACATAGCCAATATCATTATGATCTGGATGGTATAGAGCGCATTGCTGTAGGGGCTTATGGTTTTTATGACTCTATAGCAGCAGAAGCAAAATCAGCTACAGTCAATCTGGCTTACGATTTGCCAGTGCAATGGGGCCCTGTAACTGATGTGCAGTTTTATAACAACTACAGTCTGGTGTACGACAAATCCGATCAAAGCCGCAGCACGCTGATGAATGTGACAGGTTTTTCTCTCGCAGCAGGTTCACTTTTTACCTACATCGATTATGTGCACGCCCGCAACCAGCCTTTTGTCGGCGGCAGTATGGCCGGCGACAGTGTGGAGGAGGAGCAACGCTTTAATATCAATATTGGCTATTACTTTTAGCCGGTCTTTTCCTGACATTTTAACCGCGAAGCCCGCAATAACTGTTCACTCAAAAGGGGAGCCGTGTAGGCGAACACTAAAACTACAGCAGGTACAGAATGAACGAACAAAAAGATCCAATGATCCCTGATGGCAAGGTCAATGCCATCGACACCGACTACCAGGTCGGGCAAGACAATATACTGGTAAAGCTTGGCCCCTTTGGTCTGGATATTCATAACAGAGTATTTTTGATTTCAGGCTTGAGCATTGTGGCTTTTGTGTTGATTACTTTAGTCTTTCAAAACCAGACCGCGCCGGTATTTTCTGCCATGCGTGGCTGGCTGACCAGCAATCTGGACTGGTTTTTTATCAGTGCGGCTAATATTTTTGTGCTGCTTTGTCTGGCGCTAATTGTGTCGCCTTTGGGCAAAGTCCGGCTGGGAGGAACAGAAGCCAAACCCGATTACAGCTATGTCGGCTGGTTTTCGATGCTATTTGCCGCCGGTATGGGCATAGGGTTGATGTTTTATGGTGTGTCCGAACCTTTGTCGCATTTTAGCAGCGCGTTAAGCGGGCCTGTCCTGGAAAATGGCAGCCGCACCGACTGGGCGCCACTTGCTGGCGCTACCGGCGACTCGGTCGAAGCGGCACGTTTGGGTATGGCGGCTACTATTTACCACTGGGCGCTGCATCCATGGGCTATTTATGCCATTCTTGCCTTAGGCTTGGCACTATTTTCTTTTAATAAAGGTTTGCCACTGACCATCAGGTCGGTGTTTTATCCTTTGTTAGGGGAAAGAGTTTGGGGCTGGCCGGGCCATTGCATTGATATTCTTGCGGTATTTGCCACCTTATTTGGTTTGGCAACATCACTGGGCTTAGGTTCTGCTCAGGCTGCGGCCGGTTTGCACTTGTTGTTTGGTGTGCCAGAAGGCCAGACGACCCAAATAGTGCTGGTGGTAGTAATTACTCTGATTGCGTTAGTCTCCGTGGTAGCAGGCCTGGATGCGGGTGTAAAACGTTTATCTGAAATCAATATGGCACTGGCTGCTTTGTTATTGCTGGCGGTGATTGTGCTTGGGCCAACGCTAGTGATTTTAAGTGGTGTGCTGGATAACCTGGGGGCTTATTTGCAGTATTTACCTGCGCTGGCCAACCCGGTCGGACGCGAAGACACCAACTTCTTGCAAGGCTGGACTGCCTTTTATTGGGCCTGGTGGATCAGCTGGTCGCCTTTTGTCGGCATGTTTATTGCCCGTGTATCCAGAGGCCGTACAGTGCGTGAGTTTTTAATTTCAGTGCTGCTGGTGCCTTCCTTTGCTTGTGTGCTGTGGATGACTGTGTTTGGTTCTACCGCTATCCATCAAGTGGTACAAGACAGTTATCAGGCCGCAGCGTCGGCTGAATTGCCACTGCAATTGTTCCAGATGCTGCAGGCGTTGCCGCTGGCTAATATCACCTCCTTTATTGCCATAGTGCTGGTGGTGGTGTTTTTTGTCACCTCCTCTGATTCTGGTTCACTGGTGATAGATACCATAGCGGCAGGCGGCAAAGTGGATGTCCCGGTAGCGCAGCGCGTGTTCTGGTGTACCTTCGAAGGACTGGTCGCTATCGCACTGGTGCTGGGAGGCGGTTTAGTGGCCTTACAAGCCATGGCGGTATCGACCGGCTTTCCTTTTGCTCTGGTGTTATTAGCCTCTTGTGTGTCTGTTGTGATAGGGCTGAGATCAGAACCTCGTGGTTAACAACTCAAGAAGGGGGAGAGCTAAGCCTCCCCATTGAAGTTTTTAAGGCAAGCGGATGCAGATAGAACAACTAGAAATCCTGAATTTTTTAAAACGCTTTAGCCCTTTTAAAGAGTTGCCGGATGATTTATTGCGGCACACTGCGATGCAGGTGGATATTGGCTATTTTAAAGCCGGTACGCCTATTTTGCGTTTTGGTGAGCCGCTACAAGCTTTGCATCTGGTGCGTAGCGGTGCCGTTGAAACCTACAGACGCAACGGCGTGTTGTACAACAGACTCAGTGAAGGCGGTATTTTTGCAGAGCAAGGCTTATTGCGCGACAAAACCGTGATTTTTCCTGCGACGGCTATCGAAGATAGCCTGATCTATTTTATTCCCGCTGAGTGTTTTGACCTGCTGTATCAATCTGATGAAGTATTTGCCGACTATGTGGAAATAGGCGATACCCAACGAAAAAAAGGCGGGGTGTTAGCCGACAAAAGCAATAATGATTTAATGAGCTCTGAGGTGCGGCAGTTGATTAGCAGGCCTGCTGTGACTTTAGTCTCAGATGCCACGGCGCAGCAGGCTGCCCAGTTGATGCAGCAAGAATCTGTATCGTCTTTGTTGATTGTCGCCGATGATTCTGCGGATGCGGCTTTGGTTGGCATAGTGACAGACCGGGATTTACGTAACCGACTGATAGCTGAAGGCCTTGATTATCAGCAGCCTGTATCCGGCATTATGACGACAGAGCTGGTGTGTATTGAGTCACAGCAGTTTGTATTTGAGGCCATGTTAGTGATGCTGCGCCACAATGTGCATCATTTACCTGTATTGGCTGGCGGCAAGGTACTTGGCATTATCACTATCGCCGATGTGATCCGCTATGAGTCACAAAACAGCCTGTACATTGTCAGCAGCATTTTCCGCCAGCAGACAGTGGCTGAATTGCAAAGCCTGAGCACTGAATTAGCCTCCTGTTTTGTCCGTATGGTCAATGAAGATGCCAACTCCAGAATGATTGGCGCTGCTATGGCGGTAACAGGTCGTAGCTTTAAACAACGTTTACTTGAGCTGGCAGAGCAACAATTGGGACCACCACCTGTGCCTTATTGTTTTCTGGCGTTGGGCTCTATGGCACGGGATGAACAGCTGATAGTGACGGATCAGGACAATGCGCTGGTGCTGCATAATGATTATGACCCAGAGCTACATCAGGATTATTTTGCTGCGCTGGCGCAGTTTGTTTGTGATGGTCTGGCCGCTTGTGGTTACAGCTACTGCAGCGGCGATATTATGGCGACCAACAGTCAATGGCGACAGCCGCTGCGGGTCTGGCAGCAGTATTTCACCGACTGGATAGAAAGACCTGATGCGCAGCGATTGCTCAACAGCGGTATATTTTTTGATTTAGAAGGAGTCTGGGGACAGGTTCGCTGGGCCGACCAACTAAATCAGCAAATCAGACGCCAGGTCAAAGCCAATCCGGATTTTTTAGCCTGTATGGCCAGAAATGCCATCAGCCGGACGCCACCTTTAGGTTTCTTTAAAGATTTTGTGCTGGAAAATGATGGCCAGCAAAATAACTCACTGGACATTAAGCGCAGAGGCACAGCGCCTTTGGCAGACTTGGTCAGGGTCCATGCATTATCTATTGGCTGCACTGCCACCAATACCTATGAGCGATTGTTGGCGGTTAAAGCGGCTGGAATTTTACCTAAAGGCCGGGCAGACGATTTATTAGATGCGCTGGAAGTGATAGCTATGGTACGAATTCGCCAGCAAGCCAAAGCTATACAAGCGGGCAGAGCGGCGGATAACAAAGTTAAACCTGAAGAACTCTCTGCATTTGAGCGTAAAACCTTAAAAGAAGCCTTTCAGATTCTGAGTTACGCGCAAAAGTTTCTGAAGTTTCGTTACCCCGGCGGGCGACAGTAACAGAGGTGTTATGTTTTATCTGAAAAAGCAGGAATTAAAAACAGATCCGCTGCAACTGCTAAGCAAAAACTGGCAAAAAACCATGCAACAGTTGGAGTTATCCGCCAAGGATGCCAGATTAAAGGCTTTTTATCAGGCTGGCGCTGTAGCTGCTGGTACTGCGTTGCAGGAGCTCTCTTTTGTTGCTCTGGATTTTGAAACCACAGGCTTAGACCCTTTACGCGATGGTATTGTCAGTATAGGGCTGGTGCCACTTACTTTGGATCGGATCCAAAGCAGCAAGGCTCAAAGTTATTTGGTAAAACCCAGGGTAAAGCTGAAAGACAGTTCAGTGATAGTGCATGGTATTACCGACAGCGCTATAGCCCAGGCTCCGGATTTAGAACAGTATATTGAGCCTTTATTGCAGGCCTTAGCCGGAAAAGTGGCGCTGGTGCATCACCTGCCTATAGAGCGGGCTTTTTTGTATCATGGATTAATGAGCCGGATAAAAGAAGGCGTCGTTTTTCCAATGATTGATACTTTGGCGTTAGAGCGGGGTTTTACACAGTCTGGATTAAAAGGCTGGTGGCGAAGTATGACAGCACAAGCTAAGCCATCATTAAGACTCGCAGACTGCCGGCGGCGTTATCAGCTACCTGCTTATCAACCTCATCATGCGGTGACAGACGCCATGGGCTGTGCTGAATTATTTCAGGCTCAGGTGGCACGGCATCTTTCGGCATCAACTCCAGTGGGCAAACTCTGGAGTTGATGCCGTTCTAACCTGTTGGTGCTACTGAGGTTGATAAGGCAAAGAAGAGTGGTGCAGTACTATACGTAATTTACCATCTGCATCTTTTTTAAAGCCCCAGCTTTTATCTACCGTAGTGACTTTGCCATTTTTATCCGTCAGCATCACATGACCCGTGGTTAACGCCATATCACCATTGATATAAACCGCGGCGTTTTTATAGTCATAGGCTGTCCAGCCTTTGAGTGCAAAACCTGTGTCTGCAGGAAAGTTTTTGTCACCGCCAACAAAATAGGCTAGTGCTCCCTGATAGGTGGTACGGAAAGTTTGTGCACCTGTGGCCAGGGTTGGCTTAAATAACACAGGAGTGATGTTGTAACCATAAGCCTTGTCCAGCACAGTTTTTGCGGTAATTTTTGCTTTTTCAAGTCCGGATTTTTCGTAATCAGAGCTGATCTGGATCAGTGCTTGCCCCCAAGCGTCCTGAGCCGCCTTTAACTCGGCTTCCGTGATGGCTGTGTTGGCATAGGCCAGTGGAGCGTACCAGGCTACAAAAGTCAGTCCAAGTATGCTGGTTATTTTAAGGTTCATATTTTTTTCCTTGCTTTATTCAATTATTGGTCTGGGTTCAGTATCTGCCAGTCAACAAAGCAATTTGCTGCATCTACCATGAAGTTTGCCTGCACTGAAGATTAAAAACAGATGAACAAAGCAGCCTTTAGCTCTAACTTGCATTACTCTGTTTGCATCAATGAGCATGGAACCGGAGGGGTTGTGTTTCGAAGTAAACTGTATCTTGCGTTTTTTTTGTTGCTGGCAATCACCTTGGTGCAGGCTGGCCTTGCGATATGGGCTTCCGGTGTGGCCAGTTATCATGTAGAGCGCAGTCGGGTTGCCAATCAGATGCTGGCTGAATTTATTACTCTAGGCGCAGACAAACAGCGGCTTAAAGTCTGGCTTGCCCAGTCGTTGTTAACCAAAGACAGTACAGTAGAGCAACGGGATCAATACCTTGGGCAAATGCAGCAAAGTCTGGCTGATTTAAATACCTTGTTGCAGCATGATCAGCGGTTGTCGGAACATCCGGATGACTTTGCTGCTATAAGCCAGCAGCTAAAGTCCCTGTCTATTCTTGAGACGAACGTTGCAGCTTTGGAACAAAGTTTAAAGAATAAACAAGTCAGACCCGAGCGCGAAGCGCAAATATGGCGCTTGTTGATCCAAACTTTCGATAATCTGGAAGGGCTGGACTTGAAGCATCTGATTGCTGACTCTATTGAATTACAACGCCAGCGCTCAGAGCAAGCCGAAGAAAAAGCGGCAACAGCATTGCAACAGGTCAAAGTTCTGGTCGTGGTTGTGTCTTTGTTTGGCGTGGCTTGTGCTGTCAGTCTTGCACTTGTGTTATCCAGAGCTTTGTATCAGCCAGTGCAGCAGTTACTGACAGGTACTTCAGCTCTGGCTGATGGCCAACTGAATTACCGTTTGCCAGAGCAGGGGCCGGCTGAGTTCAGCATGCTTGCCCGAAGCTTTAATCTGATGGCTACAGGTTTGGAGCGGGCCAGACAACAAGAAGAAGATCATACCCGCCGAGTGGAGCTTGAGGTCGCAGAGCGCACGGCTCAATTGCGACACGCACTTGAACAGTTACAGCATGCAGAACAGCAACAGCAACGTTTTTTGGCTGATGTTAGTCATGAGTTGCGTACTCCTGCGACAGCGATTCGGGGGGAAGCCGAAATCAGTTTGCGTGGCGCTGATAAAACCGCTGATTTTTATAAGGACAGCTTGCTGCGCATCGCTCAAACCAGTGTGCAGTTGTCCAGTCGTATTGATGATCTACTGATGCTGGTGCGAGGTGCACAACAACTACAGTTGCGGCCCCGGACTTTGACCCTTGGCGAGTTATGGCAACAGATCACTGCATTAGCCCGACAATTGTCTGCTAGTCAGTCAGTGCAGATCCAGTGTGCAGAATTGCCTGCTAACGCAGCCACAGCGTTGTTGTGGCTTGATCTGGATAAGTTGCTGCAGGCATTACAAATTATCCTCGATAATGCAGTGAGGTACAGCAGTACAGGGCAGCAGGTTGAATTAAGTGTGGTAGTGGCAGAGCAATGTGTTATTCAGGTGCAGGACCATGGTATAGGTATTTTGCCTGGTGATTTACCTCATGTATTTGACCGCTATTTCAGAGCAGATAATGCCCGCCAGCTCAGACCTGACGGACTAGGGATAGGTTTATCATTGTGTCAGACCTTAGTACAAAGCCAGCATGCAGAGCTGACACTGAGCAGCGATGATCAACAAGGTACTTGTGTCAGAATTATTTTACCTTTAGTTGAAGAGGACAACGCATGCATATCCTGATCGTGGAAGATGAAAAAAAGGTGGCGGACTTTCTGATCAGGGGACTGAGAGCCGAAGGCTATTTTGTCGATTGGGTCGGCGATGGCAGTGAGGCTTTACCTGCATTACTGGCGCAGAAACCTCAGCTGGTGATTCTGGATCGGATGCTGCCCAAAATGGATGGTTTACAAATCTGTCGGTTAATACGTTCCCAACAGTTACCGGTAAAGGTACTGATGTTATCGGCATTGGCTGAAGTCTCTGACAGGGTGGATGGTTTAAAAGCTGGTGCTGATGACTACCTGGTGAAACCTTTTGCTTTTGAAGAATTATTAGCAAGGATTGAGGCGTTATCTAAACGTAATCCTTTTGCTGCGGTTCAGCGCCAACTGACAGTAGGTGATTTGGAATTAGATTTGGATTCTATGCAGGCCAGACGACAAGGCCAACTACTGCAGCTGACCGCCAAAGAGTTGGCTGTGCTCGAGCTACTGATGTCCAGCCCACAAAAAGTATTTAGTCGCGAGCGGGTGCTTTCAACGGTATGGGGTATTAATGAAGACCCGTTGACTAACGTGGTTGATGTTTATGTCAGGCGTTTACGAAAAAAAGTCGATGAGCCTTTTGGCCAGAGTTATATCAGAACGTTAAGAGGCATAGGGTACTATTTATCAGACGAAAGCTAACGCCATCTGACTATCAGCTCAACCGCTTTCTATGCTAAAACGGCTGAGCTGAAGTTGTGTTTAGGTTCAGGCAGGTTCTGTTTCTGTCGAAACTTGTTGTTCAATTTCACCCGCTACCGGAATTTTTTCACATAAAATCCAGTCTTTTTCATCCACCCAGTTTTGCGCGCCACCAGCGACAGTGCGGATTGGCACTATATAACGGCACGAAGTCTGAGGTTTAACCGATGCAAAAATTGGCACAAAACCGAAGTTCAGCGCGGTTTCAATCAGGGCCTGCTGGTTATGCGGGTCAATATCGGCTGCTTCGTCGATATAAATTGGAATACGGTATTTACCGCGTTCGCGCTCGGACAATAACTGGCGGATGAATAACATACCGCACAACAACTTGATAGTAATACGGGTACCGTTGGAGCCCGCCGAGTCAATTTTGTCGAAAAATTCTACTTCACCGGCCCGGTTCACTACTTTAAAACGGATATCAAACAAGTCCGATAAAGTTAAACCCCCTTTTTCGCTGGCCGCCTGAATTAAATAGTCCTTTGCAGCCTGCACTTCACGTTCATTGCTGCTGGCGTTTGGTGCCAATAAATCCAGCGTATCGCCTTGCTGGTAGGCTTCTGAGGTGGTCAGAATAGTATCGATATGGCCAACCAATAAAGCGCGGTCAACAATTTCAATTTTAAAATCCTGTAGGTTGGAAATCTGATGACGCCAGATGCCGCGGTTAAAGCTGTTCAGCTCACGATGCAAACGGTTTAAGTCATCACGTAAGCCTTTAAGCGTAGACGCCACTTCAGTCAAAGCAACGCGGGCACGACGTTCAATGGCTTCACGCTCTTTGTCCAGGTGATGGAAAGCACTGATGAGTTTCTGGAACTTCAGCTCTTCGTCCGTCTCGACTTCAAACTTGGTAATACCGGCGTTAAATATAAACAAGTAGGTATTTTTGATATTCACATCAATCAGTTTCAGCTCATTACACTGCTTATTAAAGTCGCGTAATACGTCGGCTAAGTTGTCAAAATCTAAGGTTACTTCAATAGGATAAGGCGTAACTTTGCCGGAGTAGAAATCGAGCTGGAAGTCGATACGCTCTTTTTTCTCCTGCTCAATTCGCTCCGCCTGACGCTTAATCTGTTCCTGCTTATTAGAAACTAAGTTGCGACGGTCGGACAGGGTAGAGGCCTTGTGCTGTACTTCAGCCAACTGTTCCTGCAGCTTGTCTTCTTCAATTTCAAGCTCTGATTGCAGCGCCTGTTGCTCGTCGCTGATTTCCAGCATTTGCTGATAGCGGCCAAACTTCTTGATGTCTTCTTCAGCTTGCAACAGATCCTGATACAAACGGTCTTTTTCGCGGGTTTTACCGGCCAAGTCTCCAGCAACAGCTAGCTGCTGCTCCAGCGTATGTAAAGTTTGCTGCAGCGCATCAATTTGCTCTTTTAGCTGGATTTTGTTCTCGAGGCTATTTTGCTCGACCGGCTGTAAATGATGCAGGTCTATCACTACACCAGGTAAATGCAGTTTGCCTTGTTTAAAGCAATCAGCGATTTTCTCCAGTTGCTCTGAGAACAATGCATCATCCAGAATTTCAATATCACCGCCACCAGTAGTGGAAAGCGACAACAAATCCGGATTCAGAATGCGGGTGATTTGCTGTACTTCCGGCAAGCTTAAATCTTCGCGCAGACGGGAGTACAGGTTAAATTCGAGGTTTTTCAGCTGCAGTTTTAAGCTTTGCAACTGTTTGGCACTTTGGCTTTTCTGATGCGCCAAAGTGGTGGCATTAACCTGACTGGCTCCTTGTAAGCTGTGACTTAGTTGCTCGTAGGCTGCGCGGATATTGCTTAAATTGGTCTGCAAGGTAGCTTCATTACTTAAGCTGAATTTTTGATGTAACGCATCAAATTCGCCAAACCACTGTTGCAGTTGCTGCTGACGACCCGACAGTTCTTTTATTTGGCCAACATACAAACGTTGACGCTCTTCCAACTGGCTTTTTTCAGCCAAAAGACCAGTCAACTGCTCGTTCAGAAGCTCTTGTTGATCGTCAAAGTAGCTATGAAATTCAGTTAAAGCCACATCCAGTTTAGGGGCATACGTGGCTAAACGACCTTTTAATACTGAGCGGTTGTCGAGCAGGCTTTCAAGGGCTGTGACGGCTTCCTGCTGGTTTTCCAAGGCTTTAAGTTCACGTCTGTCTTTATTGACCTTTTCAAAGGCGTTGTGCCAGACCTGATAAAAATCGACCTTAGGGTCGCCTAAATGCCGGGCAAAGACAGGCAATAACAGCCGTTTGACATCCTGCGCTGTTAAGCGGTGCAGGTTTAGAATGCGACGGAAAATGTCTTTGTAGACGGGCGCATCCGACACGTTAGCCAGTGGGATCATCCGAAGGTTAATGCGACTGTCAAAAGGGGTAGCGCCACCCGTCAGCATAGCATTGAGTTCAGACTGTTTTAATTCAATAGGATCAAAACCTAAGCTGCGTAAATGATGGTCCAGCTTGTTGTAACGCACATAACTTTTGCCATCTAAATAATGGTTTAAGTCCAGTTTGCCTTTGTAGCAAAAATACTGAAACGCATAACCGGCAATTTTACCGCGGCCTGCTACACCAATGACGACAGGGCCGTCTGGCAAATTGGCTTCGAGCAGTATGTAGCTTTGGTCTGTACCGAAATAAAACTTACGGGTTTCGTCTAAGTCGTGGCCGTCCCACTCTGTTAAACGCAAATCGTTAATCAGTGGGAACTGCAGGGCGTTAATCACCGAACTTTTACCCGTATTATTCGGGGCGCAAATAGAGGATGAATCATCCAGCGGGATCACACATTTGGCGTAGCCCGCTGTATTCAGTAGCGCCAGTTTGGTTAAGCCATATAGTTCTTGTTTTTGTTGCTCAGACATCTGCGTTCTCCTCTGTGACTGCGCTGTGATCCACATCCATTAACGCATCTAAATAACGATACACAGGGGATAATAATTTGATCTGATCGCCGCTTGGCCGTGCCAGGCCATAACGTAATAAGCGGTTGGCAATTTCACGTTTCATGTCGGTGACTGAGAATATTTCCAATTGTTCGAATAAGTGGTATTGCTGCTGCAGCAACTGGCCCCAGATTTCTGTGGTGATTTCATGTTCAAACAAGGCGCGCAACGGGTCCTGGCCTTTATCGGCATAAAACTCCACCAAAGCAAATAAGGTCAACGCAAACAGACGGGAAATTTTACCCATGCTGGCGGTGGCGTCGTCGACTTCAAAATAAAAGAAACCGCGGCTATCGCGTTTTAATGTATTGCCTAAAGCGCCAAACAAGGCGGTATAGGAGTCTTCCTGCAGATCCAGTTCCTGCCATAAGGCAAAATCCTGTTCGCTGATATGGTAACCGTTGGACAGCTTTTTGCTGATTTCAGCCAGTTGGGTCAGTTCATCTAAATTTAATTGCATTTATAAAGTCCCGGCTTCGCTGCTTTGAAAAGGGTGTAAGGTCAGCTTGTAGCCATTGAGTGTCAATTCTGTGTGGTGTTCGCTGTGTTCTAACGTCAGCTCATCTGAGCGTGAAAGCTCCTGATACAGGAAAAGCAGTTCATCCACTGGTAGTTCAGGGTAGCTCTCAGCCAGCCAGCGACTTAAATCCGGTAGTTTTTTCAGTGTTTTAGCTTTGTGCACTACGTCTTTAAGTTCAGGTACCTGCATCAGCATGCTGTGATTGCTGAGAATTTCTTCCGGTAGCTGATAAGCATCATGTTCGTACTGACACAGCTCCGCCATATAGCTGGTGATTTGATTGGCAGAGCCTAAAGAGAAACGTTGGCTGTCAGAGCTGATGGCTGGTACTAAAGGTTCTAACGTCAGATCTATGCCTTTTTTACGCATCTGTCCTAATAAGAAACTGGCGTTACGGGACAGCAATGTATTACGGCGCAGCTCGTCTCGCAGTGGCATCAGCAAGTCAGCACAGCGGCTTAAACTTTCACGGCCGACCTGGTTCATTTCAATCAATCGGGTGCGCAGCTGAATGAGTGTCTCTTTTTCAGTGTTCAGTGTACCTGTGACTTCGATAATTTGCAGCAACTCGCTAAGCATAACCTCAACAGCTGAGACGGTCAGCTGGAAAGGGCCATTGATATCGACCAGCGCCAAAACAGGATCGATGTAGTCATCAAAAGCATCCATCACAGCAGCATAACGCCGCGCTAAACTCAACTTGCCTTCATCTGCTTTGGCGCGTTCTACTAAAGACAAAATGGCGCTTTCATTCTGGCCAAAATGTTTTAGTACTTCACGGATACGTTCGTCCATGACACGGGAGAAGCGACGCAGCTCACTGCTATCACGGCTTTGAGCAGCCTCCTGCATACGTTCGGATAAACGTTTCAGCTCCAGAATCCGGCTTTCAATATCGGTCGCAAGGCCTAATTGCTGCTCTTGCATCAGTTGCTGAGCAAATTCCAGCACAGAACGATTTAGCTCTAACTGACTAGATTTAGCCAGTGGGATCAGAATTTCCAGTTGCAAAAAACGTTGTGCTTCACGGAACACCTGTTCACTACTCATGCCATTGTTGTGGCGCAGGATCAGATGCTGTACATCCTGAAAACTGAAGTTACCGCTGATACTTCGTTCAACCAACTGTTCAATGACAGTCCAGTGCTCATCTAAGCAGCGGATAATTTTACGTGGCGCTATCATTTGTCCTTTCTTTTCATGCTGATCATAAATATTTCACAAATGTGACTTTGGTAGGGTAGTGGCATCTGGCGCGGACTGGTAGAATACCGCCCCGCAAATTCCTTCCTTTTCCACAACTTTAAAGCTGGTACTACATCATGGTAAGCGCAGTAATTTTGGCTCTGGTGGCAATAGCCTTTGTAATGATCGTTATAGAGGATATTATCCACGTAAACAAGGCAAAAACGACACTTTTTTTCGGTACTCTTTGCTGGATCCTTGCTTTTATCTTTCCAATGCACGGTGCTACAAGCAGCGAAATCAGCGAGCAGCTGAATCATAACTTACTAGAAATCGCTACGTTGTGGCTGTTTTTAATGTCAACTATGACTTTTGTTGCATATCTCAATAGCAAAGGCTTTATTTCTCAGGTGGTACAGCGGCTGTTGCCGGCTGAATTATCAGAGCGTCGCCTGATGTTTATTATCGCGGTATTCGCTTTTATCTTCTCGTCTTTTGCCGACAACGTGACTGCCACGCTAGTGGCTATTGCGGTGATTAGTAGCATCAAACTGGAAGTGAAAAAACGTATTCAGTACGCCACTTTGATTATCTTTGCAGTGAACAGTGGCGGCGTGTCATTGATTACAGGTGATGTTACGACGCTGATGTTCTTTTTAGCGGGTAAAGTCACTATTGCCAATTTACTGTTACTAATTCTGCCGTCTTTGTTTGCTGTCGCTGTGCTGGCGATTTTATTATCCCGCAAAATGAAAGGTCGTATCGTGCTGGACAAATCACCTAAGCCGATTGAAAAAGCGGATGTGATTATCGCCGCCATTTTTGCATCCACTATAGGCTCTACACTGCTGTTTAATATTTTGTTCCAGATCCCTCCTGTGCTGACCTTCCTGTTTGGTTTAGGTGTGATGTTCCTCTCTGCTCAGTACCTGCTGCGGAAGAAAACAGGTGTGAACATTCTGAGTTATATTCGTGAAGTTGAGTTTGATACCTTGTTGTTTTTCTTAGGTGTTTTACTTCTGGTTGGCATTATGAAAGAAATCGGTGTGCTGACCAATATCACCCATCTGTATCAGTATTTAGAGCCCGTACAAGCCAACTATCTGATGGGTATTTTGTCAGCGATGATCGATAACGTGCCTTTAACTGCGGCTTTGTTAAAAGCAGATTTAACCATGACGACTGCGGAATGGCTGACATTGACGTACGCGACTGGTGTAGGTGGTTCTATTCTGATCATAGGTTCAGCGGCTGGTATTATTGCCATGAGTAAAGTAAAAGAGCTGACCTTTGGCACTTACTTTAAAATGGCGGGTTACCTGCTTGGCTGTTACAGCCTGGGTTATGCCGGCGTCTATTTTGTCGGCCAGTTTGTACTGAGCTAATCGCAAAAAGCTGTAATTTAATTACAGCTTTTTCGAAAAGACGGCTAAACGGCTATTGCCTTTTGTAAGAAAGTCACTTAAGCTCAGCGCCGTCAATCATACGTGATTATGAGATACCTGACGTAATTGGAGTTGCAGCGCGACGACAAGTGCGCGAGTCCCCAGGAGCATAGTAGTCCTATGTGACTGGGGCGAGGGCACGCAGTCAAAAAAGCTGCAGCTTCAAGTACGACGGGTATAGACCAGAAGAGGAGCGTTAACCAGGTAGAACATCTCAGGCTGCTACAAGCCGCAGGATGTTTGAGGGGGATTAACGCCGAGGATCAGATGCTGTAGCGGCAGATGATTCGGTTGTTAAGGCTGAATCCTTACGACTGTCACCTGTTTTTTGTGGTGGAGAGCTTCTGGCCTTTGTGTGTCTGTGATCAGTTGTTTGCAGCATCGAGCCTGCACCACAACTTTATTTACTGCCTGCAAATGCCATGCTCTGCCTTATGACTTTTTGAATAAGGAGAGACTCGAATGTCTAATCAACTTATCGTCGCCAAATTTGGTGGAACTTCAGTGGCCGATTTCCCGGCTATGTCCCGTTGTGCTGATATTGTGTTGGCCGACCCAAATATTCGCTTAGTGGCCGTGAGCGCCAGCTCAGGCGTGACTAATTTACTAGTCGACATCACCAAACAAACCGAAGTTCAGGCCCGTTACGCATCCTTTGAAGGTATAGAACGTATTACGCTGGCTGTACTTAATGCACTGCAGCAACCAGAAGCTGTAGCGGCGCAAATCAATACCTTATTGGCTGATTTACGTAACCTGATTGAAACTGGTGGCGCCGTGTATTCTGGCGCGCATAAAGACCTGATCCAGTCTTTTGGTGAGCGTTTAAGTTCGGTGTTATTTACTCAGGTGTTAGTGGAACGCGGCGCAGCAGCAGAGTGCTTTGATGTGCGCCGTGTGCTTCGTACCGACAGTCGTTTTGGTAAAGGTGAGCCGCAAATTCACCTGATTGCAGAACTGGCACAAAGCCATTTACAGTCTTTGCTGTCAGAACAGATAGTAGTGACCCAAGGTTTTATTGGTGCTGATGAAGCAGGGCAAACTACGACTCTAGGCCGTGGCGGCTCTGATTATAGCGCAGCCTTGTTAGGTGAAGCTTTAAACGCTCACATTGTACAAATCTGGACTGATGTGGTGGGTATTTTCACCACAGATCCACGCCTGACCTCAGATGCCCGTTGTATCAATGAAATCAGTTTTGATGAAGCGGCTGAAATGGCCACTTTTGGTGCCAAAGTATTGCATCCTGCGACCTTAATTCCGGCGATGCGCCGCAATATCAAAGTTTTTGTCGGCTCCAGCCGCGAACCAGAAGCCGGTGGTACCTGGATTGCAAAATCGGTTGAACATAAACCAGCCTATCGCGCTATAGCTTTGCGTAAATCCCAGACGCTGATCACAGTAAAAAGCCCGGAAATGCTGCATGCGGCAGGCTTTTTAGCCCGTGTTTTTGATATTTTAAGCCGTCACCAGATCTCAGTCGATTTAGTGACGACGTCGGAAATTTCGGTGGCTTTAACGCTGGACGAGTCTTCAGGAAGTGCTTTTAATTCTGCGATTGAACCTGCACTGGATGAGCTCAAAGCATTCTGTGAAGTAACGGTAGAGCAGGGCTTAAGTCTGGTGGCTGTGATAGGCAATCATCTGCATAGCACCAAAGGCGTAACAGGTGAGCTGTTTAGTGCTTTGGAACAAATTAATATGCGGCTGATTTGTCATGGTGCTTCGCGCCACAACCTGTGCTTTTTAGTGCAGGATGCATCAGCTGCTTCAGTAGTAAAAGAGTTACACCAGAAGTTATTTAACTAAAAACCAGAGTGGGGTCAAATCATATTGTTAACAATGATTTGGCCCCAATTTAAATTAAACAAACAGCTGCTTCATATCCTGATAAATCACAGTAAATTCAGGAGAGCGGTAGAAATCCACACCTGTAATTAAACCGCGATCCGCAAAAGGTTTTAATGCCAGACGAGGTTCTGTTTTATCTTTGCAATGGCCTTTTTGAATAGTGGCTATTCGGATAAAGTCGAGATAATTCACTTTATCAGTATGTGGCAATTTGGTGTTCCATTGTTCAGCTACTTCTACCAGCTCGTCCGGGAATTCCCATTTACGTAAAATGCTGCCACCTATACCGCCAGCTAAATCTGTGATGCAGCCTGCGATAAAGTCTTTGTCACCAAACTGATCCATATGTTTTTCGGCTTCAGTCAAAATAGGCAAAGCGCCGATGTTATGAATTAAACCAGCTAAAGTCATAGTGTCAAAATTCACCGGGCTGACTTTTAAGTTGCTGTTGTAAAGCTGCATAGCTGCAAGCGCTACGGCCGCTACTTCTAAGGTGTCTTGCCATACTTTGCTCATCATGCCTTTAATTAAAGTTGAATGAGAAACAAACAATTGCTCTACCGCCATAGCAGTCACTATGTTTTTGATATAACGTAAACCAATACGTGTCACTGCCTGATGCAGGGAATTGACATGAACAGAGCGGCCTAAAAAGGCGCTGTTAGCGATTTTCATCATACGTGCCGACATGGCTGGGTCGTGCGAGATAATGTCTGCCATCTGGTTTAAATTCACATTTGGATCTTCCGCCATTTTACGAATTCGTAAGGCAATTTCAGGAAGACTTGGCAGCACCAAGGTATCATTCTGGATTTTTTCAACCAGCAAGCTTAATAACGCGTTTTCGTTTGACATAAACTGCAACCCTGTGACAAAAAAGGAGAACTAACTGTGTGGTGTCTTTTATTTTGTTGTAGACGAACAGCTTTATTAGTAGCGAATTTTATTGGCTTTGCCCAGTAGTAAAGCAAAAGAATTTTTCATTTCGTCCATATTCCGGGAATTATTCAGCGTCTTTACCCTGAATTTGAAACAACTTGTCACGGATTTGCCAAAATCGACCGTCCTTGCGCGCTATGATAACCTCTGGCGGTTGAAATCTATGGGCTTGGTGCAGCACTTTACTGACCGTGGTTTCCGTAAAAGGTCTGTGTCTGTCTACCAGGTGAGGTGGTACAAACAAAGTTAAAAACTTTTGTTTTTGCGCTTTGGTCTGCAAGCTCCAGTATTCGGAAATTTCGGCGCCTTCAGCGGAAAAGTAACTCACTTTGAGTGAGGTTTTACCTTCTTTACTCTGATGGCTTTGCAGCTGCATTCGTGTGACATAGAGTACCAAGGCATCTTTTAAGCTTAAGGCTTCTTTGAGTTTCTTATCCGGGTCGACCAGCACCAGGCCGCAGTCACCGCAGTTGCGGGCTGCAATATCATTTTCAGCGCCACAGTCCGGGCAAAACTTGGCTTTAAAGCGATAACCGCAGGCTTGAGGTTTGGCGTTTTCATCCTCCTTGTAGCCCTGACAGCGACGGCCATAGTGTTCCAGCACTAAGCCTCTGTCGTCTGTTTTTCCCCAGAAATTATTAAAAAAACCACAGAGTGGGCAGGGTACTGTCACCAGTTCTGTACCGGGCTCTGGTCGTAGTTCGCCTATATCCGGTTGCTCCAGATTAAAGCGGTTGCCAGCATAATCTAAAACCAGACAATCAGTTTTTCCTGGGCTTAATCGAAGTCCCCGACCAACAATTTGCTGATACAAAGTGACAGATTCAGTAGGGCGTAAAATAGCGATTAAGTCGATATGGGGCGCATCAAAACCAGTCGTTAATACAGCCACATTGACCAGGTACTTCAGTTGTTTTTGTTTAAAGCTATGGATCAGCGCATCCCGCTCTTTTTGTGGGGTGTCGCCTAATATCAGCGCAGTTTCTGTGCCAGGCAAATAACCTAAAATCTCGCGGGCATGGGCTGTGGTCGCGGCAAAAATCATCACGCCAGTGCGGTTTTTCGCATGTTGTATCACTTGCTGAATGATTTGTGGGGTAGCGCGCTGCTGCTGATGAATACGTAAATCCAGATCAGCTTCTTTAAAATAGCCACTTGCCGTCGGTTTTAAACCGGCGAAGTCGTAACTTAATATAGGCGCATCCATCAGTACGGCTGGAGTTAAATACCCTTCACCTAATAAAAAACGGATAGGTAAATCAAAAATGCAGTATTTAAAAAAGCGGGGGTCTTCGGTACGAATAAGGCCCCGGCTATGGTACTGGTAAATCCAGCCGGAACCTAACCTGTATGGAGTCGCCGTTAACCCCAGCACTTTCAAATCCGGATTTTGTGTTTGTAACGCGCGAATCACTTTTAAGTAACTGCTGTCCTCGTCATCACCCACTCGGTGGCATTCGTCTATCACCAATAAGCTGTACTGTTCAGTAAATTCAGCCAGGTTGCGCGCTACTGACTGCACTGAGGCAAACACTACTTTGGCTGCAGTTTCTTTGCGGCCGAGGCTGGCAGAAAAAATGGCGGCTTCTAAACCATAACTTTGGTATTTGGCATGGTTTTGTTCCACCAGTTCTTTGACATGAGCCAATACCAACACCCGACCACGTGCCAGGCGGGCCAATTCAGCTATCACCAAACTTTTGCCTGCGCCCGTAGGCAATACCAGCACTGCAGCATCAGTTTTTTGGCGAAAATGCACTAAGACAGCTTTAACAGCCTGTTGTTGATAGTCTCTAAGTTGCAGCATTACAGAGATTTACGCAGAAAGAAGGGGCCAGTTACAGCCCCTTGGTGACTTAAGCTGATGATTACTGAATACCGTGGTTGGAAAAAACAGTAGCACGGTCAGCTAAAAAGGTAATTTTGATATTTTTTTCATCATCACCCCAGCGGCAGCTCTTTGTGCCGATCGCTTCGTCACAATGCGTCGCGGCTCCTAATATACCGGACACTTCGTCGTAGGTCATACCAGCTTTGACTTGATTGTAATTGTCTTGAGTCAGTTTGCTACAAGCTCCCAGCAGGCTCAGTGCAGCTAACAAAACCATGATTTTTTTCATAACAGATTCCTTGTGTTATTTAATTGTCTAAAGTGTTGCCGTCCCTGTTGATTCGGGCGGAGTAAAACGTTTCACCTGAATAATCACACCTAAACGTGGATGATCCAAATAATGGATTTGGCCTAAAGTTAAGCGCGCACTTTGTTTAATGGCAATTTGGGCTGGCTGAGCGGCGTCGTCACTCTGGCGCAAATAAAAAGTACCATCAAACTGGATAAAGCGACCCAAACGTAGTTGAACTAAAGAATCAAATTGCCACGGGCTGTACCATAATTGCAAGCCACTTTGACCTTGTTGCACAGCCGCTAACTGTTGTTGTACTTGCTGCATCAAATCGATACTTTGTTCAGTTTGAGTCTCTGTTTCATTCTGGTATATACCTGCATACCAACGACTGCGGCTGTTGCGGCCTGACACTAAAGGCTGGCGCCATGCTGTATGCAACAGAAGCTGTTTACCCGCTTCGCGTTGTAATTGATAGGCCAGGTTTTTCAGTTGTAACCCATCTGAGCCTACCAGATAGGCCCCCTCTTTAGCCTGACCATCACCGGTAAAGGTGGCTGGAATTTGCGCAGGTGCAGGTAACTGTAAGGCCAGCTCTTCTGTTGTTAATGGCCTGCTGATTAACTGGCCATCTGCATCCCACTGTTCCATCTGACAATTCTGAATGTTCAGTTGATACAAAGATGCAGCTACAGCTGCGGTGTCTGATTGCACATCAAGAGCGTCAGGCTCAGCAGTTACGGCTTGCTTATTTTGCTGATGTTCGCTTAATAGTTGCTGAATTTGTTGCTGTACAGTCGCAGAAACTGCGGGGGAGGCTGTGCTTGACGTGACAGAATTAGCAGTACAAGCAGGTATGGCTTTAATTAAATCAGCCAATGCGGGTTGCACCAGTGGACGCATTAAGTCCATAGCATTGCTGGTTTTAAGCTCTTGAGTTGGTGCGTCAAACTGCTCTTTTAAACTTTTATCCGCACTTCGACTAAAAGCGATCAGTTCAATTTCATACCAGCTATTGGCAAAGGCTGTGCTTGTGGTGAATAAAGCCACTAACGTCAGTCCCAGCGATGTTAAACGCAGAGGTTTCATGATGCTCCTGTCTGATGTTTAGCAAAGTCATCCAGCATAAAGCTGACAAAGGCGAATCTGCTATTGGTATCAGGTAATTCTTTGATAAATTTCAGTTTATTGCCACCTTCGAGCTTAAAGACTTTCGACTGAGTCTGAATAAGCTGAATAATGTAAGATGGGTTTACTGAGGTCCGTTCGGCGAATTCTAGCACACCACCTTTGCTGTTGGCTTCCAGTCGTTTAATTCCAAGCTGTTGCGCCTGCATTTTTAACTCTGTAATTTTGACCAGATTTTTCGCCGCATCCGGTAATAAGCCAAAACGGTCGATCAATTCCACTTGCACATCATCCAGTTCCTCTTCATCGCGACAGGAGGCTAGGCGTTTGTAAAAAGATAATCGTAAACTAACATCCGGTATATACGAATCTGGCAGCAGGGCAGGCAGTTTCATATCCAGCTCAGTTTGTTGGGTTAGAAGTGCATCCAGGCTCGGCTCTTTACCCGCTTTTAAGGCTTCAACTGCCTGTTCCAGCATTTCCATATACAAACTAAAACCAACAGATTCAATCTGGCCACTTTGCTCATCACCTAAAAGCTCACCGGCTCCACGAATTTCCATATCCTGACTGGCGAGTGCAAAACCAGCGCCTAAATCTTCTAAGGCTGAAATAGCTTCAAGGCGTTTTTCGGCATCTTTGGTTAAGCGTTTTGGTGGCGGCGTCAGTAAATAGGCATAAGCCTGATGGTGCGAGCGACCGACCCGGCCTCTAAGCTGGTGCAACTGGGCCAGACCAAAGTTATCAGCTCTGTTAATAATAATGGTATTGGCGGTGGGCACGTCTATGCCCGTTTCGATAATGGTCGAACACAGCAGCAGGTTAAAGCGCTGATGGTAAAAATCAGCCATGATTTGCTCCAGCTCGCGCTCCCGCATCTGGCCATGGGCTATACCAATTAAAGCTTCCGGCAACAGCACCGCTAAATCAGCGGCGGTTTTTTCTATAGTGGCTACGTCATTGTGCAGGAAATACACCTGACCACCACGGGAGATTTCCCGAAGCACGGCTTCACGTATCAAGCCTTCTTCATGCTCACGCACAAAAGTTTTTACTGCCAGACGTTTGGCTGGCGGCGTGGCGATAATGGATAAATCGCGCATGCCAGACATCGACATATTTAAGGTTCGTGGTATAGGTGTGGCTGTTAAGGTCAGGATATCGATATTGGCACGCAAGGCTTTGATTTTATCTTTTTGCCGTACACCAAAACGGTGTTCTTCATCCACAATCAGCAGGCCCAGATCTTTAAAACGAATATCGTCCTGCAGCAGTTTGTGGGTGCCTATTAAAATATCCACTTTGCCTTGTTCGGTTTCTTCCAATATGGCTTTTTGCTCTTTAGTACTGATAAAACGCGAGAGCACAGCGATTTTGACCGGCCAGTTGGCGAAACGGTCACGGAAGTTTTCAAAATGCTGTTGTGCCAATAGCGTGGTGGGCACTAACACCGCTACTTGTTTATTGTCATTGACTGCAACAAAAGCAGCGCGCATCGCGACTTCTGTTTTACCAAAACCTACATCACCACAGACTAATCTGTCCATGGCGCGCTCGGCCTGCATATCGGCCAGCACTGCGGCTATCGCATCGAGCTGATCCACTGTCTCCTGATAAGGGAAACCATCGGCAAAGATGTCGTATTGCTCAGCGTCCAGTTTGAAGCCATAGCCGGTCTGAGCTGCGCGCTGGGCATACACATCCAACAATTCTGCGGCCACATCCCGCACTTTATCTGCGGCTTTACGCCGGGCTTTTTCCCAGCTGTCGTTGCCAAGCTTGTGCAGCGGTGCGTTGTCTTGATCCGAACCTGTATAACGGCTGATTAAATGCAAAGACGACACAGGCACGTACAACTTACTGCCACCTGCGTACTCAATGGTGACGAACTCTGCACTAATGCCTGCAGCATCCAACACCTGCAAACCCTGATAACGACCTATACCATGTTGTAAATGCACCACAGGTTGACCCACAGACAACTCGGCCAGATTACGGATGATAGTGTCGCCAGAGATTTGTTGACTGTGTTTACGTTTGCGTCTTTGGGTAACTTTTTGACCAAATAATTCGTTTTCACTGACTAAAGCTAAAGGCTCTTCACCTGCTTTGGTCTTGGTTTTATTCTGCAGCAAGCAGCCTTGCTCTAACGAGCCAATGACTATGCCCAAATCAACCTGATCAGTTAAAAACTCTTCGACACAAGCAAATTGCTGCAAGCGAATTTGATTGCGTTGCATCAGCTGCAACAAGCTTTCGCGCCGGCCCTCAGATTCTACGAAAAACAGCACTCGCCCTTGCTGTTTCTTGATATCAATAATAAATTGCTGCAGCTTTTCCAGTGGATTTTTCAGCTGGTGATTGACCGTCAGCTCAGGTAAATCAGCCACAGCAGCGTTGGATTGTCCAGCGCGTTCCGGCAGTTCAGCCCGGCTTAAACGCAAGCGCGGCCACTGCTTTAGCTCTGCAAAAAATTCATCAACCGCTAAATACAATTCCTGCGGTTTTAAAATAGGCTTGAGTAAATCTATCGCTCTGTCCTGATAACGACGTTGTAAGTCGTGCCAGAAACGCGCTGCCGCAGCTTCCAAATCACCCACAGCCAGCATCACGGTTTGTTTGGGTAACATCGAAAATAACGGTACTGTTTGTTCTGCAAACAACGGCAGGTAATATTCAATACCAGCAGGCATCAGGCCTTGGCTGACTTGCATATAGAGTGATTCTTTTTCGCTACGCGCCGCAAAGCGTTCACGATAACGAATACGGAAACGCTCTATCGCTGCTTTATCCTGCGGGAACTCGTGGGCAGGCAGCAGTTCAATTTCATGAACTTGCTGCACAGTGCGCTGATTATCCGGATCAAAGAGGCGAATACCGTCAATTTCATCGTCTAAAAAGTCAATCCGATACGGCAGGGTGCTGCCCATTGGATACAGATCGAGCAAGGATCCTCGCACTGAGAATTCGCCATGTTCCATCACCTGATCCACAGCACGATAACCCACAGCGGCCAATTGCTGACGCAGTGCTGTTAAATCCAGCTGCTGGCCTTTTTTCAGTACCAGACTGTATTGCTGTAAATAGCTGGCATCAGTTAAACGCAGTAAGGCCGTATTCAGCGGCACTATCACTATGCCATGCTGTAAACGTGGCAAGCTGTACAGAGTTTTTATGCGCTGAGAAATAATATCCTGATGGGGTGAAAATACATCGTAAGGCAAGGTTTCCCAGTCAGGGAAAGTCCAAACCTCAGCAGCATGTTCATGGAAAAACACCATCAACTCCTGCTCCAAACGCAGTGCAGTGGTGGTGTCCGGCACTATGACGACATAAAGACCTTTCTGACGCTGATACAGCTGATAAATAGCCCAGGGCAAGGCAGCGCCGGATAGACGGCCCCATTGTTTTACATCGTTGCTGGAGGTAGGGGCAGGTAATGCTTCAATACGGATCATCAGGGAAATTCTTTACTCGTTATAAAAAAACCGCATGTTAGTACGGTCTGTTGTTTGATTTAGTTTCAACATTGCTCAATCAATACCCAAAGTAATTGGAGTTGCACAGAGGCGACAAGAGTGCGAGACCCTGGGAGCATAGTTTACCTATGTGACCAGGGCGAGAGCACGCAGTCAACAAAGCTGCAGCTTCACGTACGAAGGGTATTTTACTGCTGTTGAGTCTGTTGCGCTTGCTGCTGACGCAACTCAGCTTTGCGTTTCAGTTGTCTGGATTGTTCATGCAAGCTGGCTCTGACCACCATGTCTCTGTCTTCATCGCGTATGCGGCGAAATAAAATTTTCACCAGATACTGCGGTGGCTGTCCTGGTTCTGCTTCTTGCTGTTCAGTCACTTGAATGACCTGACCCAAGCAATACAAAGCACCGTCGTTGTTATCTAAAAACAGTTTTACTTCGTAAATTTGGCCTTGTTTTATCACCTCATTCGTCCACACCTGAACACCAGAACCGCCATAACTGAAGGTATGAAAACGTTGTTTGGGGTCGTCTTGCGAGCGCAACACATAATGAGTCAGTGCATCCAGTTTACGGGCTTGTTGCTGTAAATACAGTGCTAAGTCGCTGGATAAATCTTTTATTGCATTCAAAGTGCGAATCGAGGAGTTGTTTAACTGACTGAGCTCACTGGTCATTTTAAACGCATCAGGGATAAGGCGTAAAAAGCCATCCTGATCCGGCAGCGGCCCGGAAAATGGCACTAAATTGACAGTCGTCTGATGTTCAATCTGAAAGTAATCCGCAAATTCGTCTGCTAATTCTGCGGCTAGGGTTGTATTGCCAGGCTGTTGCATAAGGATACCTCGGGTAGCAAGCTTGTAACCTTAACGGATAATCACTATTATCGCAGCAATTTCTTCATCAACCCAAGTGGAAGTCTGTGAAAAGCCTGCAATTCCCCCTGAGTGTCCGTATCGGTTTGCGTTATAGTCAAAGCCGGAAAGGTCATGGCTTTTTATCCTTTATTACGCTGTTTTCTGTCACAGGTATTTTTTTAGGGGTAATGGCACTGACTATTGTCAGCTCGGTCATGAACGGTTTTGAAGCTGAACTAAAAAAACGCATCCTTGGTGTGATCCCGCATTTAATAGTACAAAGCGAAGCCACTCAGCAGGTGGATATAGCAGCTTTACAGCAACAATATCCACAAATTCTGCAGGCTACACCTTATTTGCAGCTTGAAGCCTTAGCACAAAGCCCGGGTCAACTGACGGCTGTTTTATTGCAAGGCGTTGAACCTACCCAAATCCCCGCCTTTTTACAGCAGTCTTTGGTCGCCGGTGCTTGGTCTGATTTAACAAAACAGCCTTATTCAGTGATCCTGGGGGCAGGTCTTGCCGATGAGCTAAAGGTTGGACCTGGTCAGCAAATCCGTTTATTACTGGCCGAAGGTGGCAGTTTTACGCCTATGGGCTGGTTACCACGCCAGCGACTCTTTACGGTAGCAGGCTTAATTAATACCGGCTCTGAAGTGGATAATGGCGTGGCCTTGGTGCATTTACCTGATTTAAAACGTCTTGGCAGCAAAGCCAAAGAAGCACCGCAGTGGCGTTTAAGTTTAACAGAGCCTTTTGCCGCACCTGCTTTAGCCAACGAAATATCGAACTTTCCTGCCGTCGCTAAAGTGACAGACTGGCGCGACAGTCATGGCAAATTATTCTCTGCAGTGGCGATGGAAAAAGCCATGATGTGGTTGATGTTATTGCTGATAGTGGCTGTGGCCGCTTTTAATATCGTTTCAGCGCTGGTGATGATGGTGACGGAAAAACAGCGGGAAGTAGCCATTTTAAAAACTCAGGGCATGACAGATACTCAGCTTTTTACTGTCTTTGCCGTGCAAGGTATGAATAACGGCCTGCTCGGTACATTAACTGGTGCTGTGGCAGGTATTGTTATTGCGTGGCAACTAAACGGTATTTTGTCGCTGTTGGGCATTAGTGTGGTCGCTGGCGTAGCTTTGCCGGTGGATATTCAGCCCGTGCAAATTTTCTTTATCGTAGTCTGTGCTTTAGTACTGACGGCATTGGCCGTGGTCTATCCAGCCTGGCGTGCGGTGCAAGTGCAACCAGCAGAGGTTCTTCGCGATGAATAGTTTCCTCGTCGTACTTGAAGCTGCAGCTTTGTTGACGGCGCGCTTTCGCCCCGGTCACATAGGTGAACTATGCTCCCGGGGGCTCAATCACTTGTCGCCGCGCTACAACTCCAATTACTTAGAGGAAACCTCGTCATTGGAAGCCGCAGCTTTGTTGACTGCGCGCTTTCGCTCAAACACCGGTTTATCTACAAGACGGGCGGGTACAAGACCCGCCTCTACAGTGTCGTCGCGCTGTACTTTCAATTTTTTGGATAGGATCTAATGACCAGTATTTTAACGGCCCGTCAAATCAGTAAAAGTTACACAGATGGTGCTAATGTCACGCCTGTGTTGCATCAGGTCAGTCTTGAAGTAAAAGCCGGCGATATGCTGGCTATCGTCGGTAGCTCTGGCTCTGGCAAAAGCACCTTGTTGCATATACTGGGTACTTTGGACCAGCCAGACAGCGGTGAAATGGTGCTTTTGGGGCAATCTGTCGCTAAGTTATCGGCCAATGCCAAAGCTAAACTGCGCAATGAAAAACTGGGTTTTATTTATCAGTTTCACCATCTGTTGATGGATTTCACTGCGCTGGAAAATGTGGCTATGCCATTACTTATTCGTGGTGAAAGCAATGAAAAGGCAGAGCAAAAAGCCGCAGCTATGTTAACTCGTGTCGGTCTTGCGCATCGTATCAAGCACAGACCTGCTGAACTCAGTGGTGGTGAACGTCAGCGTGTGGCTATAGCCAGGGCATTAGTTGGAGAGCCTGCGCTGGTGCTGGCGGATGAGCCTACGGGTAATCTGGATCATCAAACCGCTGAGAGTATTTATAAGCTACTGCGTGAATTAAACCGGGAGCTGAAAACCAGTTTTATTGTGGTGACTCATGATTTGGCGCTGGCGAAGAAACTGGATCAACAGTATTGGATGCGGGATGGTCATTTAGGTAAAACGATGGATGGCTTACCTCATGGCTAGTTTGTCCTGGCAACTGGCGCAGCGTTATCGCAAAAGCCGTAACAGCAACGCTTTTATTCGTTTTATCGCGGCATCTTCCACTATAGGCATAGGTCTGGGGGTTGCTATTCTTATTCTGGCCTTGTCAGTGATGAATGGCTTTGAGCTGGCATTAAAAGACAAGCTGTTGTCTGTGATCCCTCATGTTGAGTTGCAGGCGGTGTCTGACCCCATTGGCAACTGGCAGAAGAAAATCAGGCCCTTGCAACAGCATCCCGGCGTGGTGGCTGGTGCTCCTTACATCAAGACCAATACCATGATCCGTAGCGGCGCTAAGGTCAAAGCGGCCAATTTACGCGGTATTGATTTGCAGCTGGAGCAAGGCATCAGCGCGTTAGGCTCTTTTGTGGTGGCTGGGGATTTAAGCCACATCAGCGAACATCAGATTGTTTTGGGCAAAGGCATAGCGGACGAAGTGCAAGCGAAAGTAGGGGACGAAGTACAACTTATGCTGCCGCAAGTGACAGCAGACGGTAAGCTCGCCAGCCATAAGCATGTCAGCTTAACACTAGTCGCTATCGTCAGTATTGGCGGTCAGCTGGATTATCAGCAAGCCTGGGTTGATATTCATGCTTTAGGTCAGTGGCTGAATTACCCACCAGGTGCAGTGCAGGGCTTTGCTTTTAAAATTGCTGATATTTTTAAAGCGCCCACTTTGTCACGTGAGCTTGGTAATATGGCCACTGATTATGTCTATATGCTGGATTGGTTCCGTACTCAGGGTCATTTGTACAATGATATTCAGATGGTACGCAGTATTTTGTATCTGGTGTTAGTGCTGGTATTGGCTGTGGCCTGTTTTAATATTGTTGCGACTTTAGTCATGGCGGTGCGGGAAAAACAAGGGGATATCGCTATTTTATTGACCATGGGCATGCCGAGGCGTCGCATTGTTAAGGCGTTTATGTGGCTTGGCTGGCTAAACGGTTTAACCGGGACTTTGGTCGGTGGTGCCGTGGGGCTAGTATTGGCCTGGCAAATAGAGCCGCTGTTTCGTTTAATCACCAGCTTAACCGGCTTTAGTTTGCTCGATTCCAGCATCTACTTTGTCGATTATGTACCTTCTCATATTGAGCCGGAGCAAGTGGTGATGACCATAGGCATCGCCTTGGTGATGAGCTTGCTGGCCACTATTTATCCTGCGCTTAGCGCCAGTAAAGTACAGCCCGCTTTTGTATTAGGACAACGCTAGCTGATAAACAACGCCAGAGTCAGTCAGGTTCAGTCTGACTCTGACGTTGTTGAATACGATCCTTCCAGGCTTTTTTCGCCGACAAGCACCAAAAGTAATCCACCAGTACATAACCTAAGGCGGACAAGGTAGAGCCCACAATAAGGCTGCCGAGCAAGAAGGGTTTACCTATGGTATCCAGACTATCGAGTAACCAGCTTAAACTTATCTGAGCTTCTACATGATGACCAGGATGACCTAAAATCAGTGCCCCTAACTGATAGCAGACAAAAAATATCGGCCCCATGGTCAATGGATTGGTCAGCCAGACCAAAGCAGCTGACAAGGGTAAGTTGACTCTGAACAAAATGGCCAAAGCAGCGGCTAACACCATCTGAAATGGCATAGGGATCAGTGCAACAAACAAACCTACTGCAAAAGCACCACGGGCTGAGCGGCGGTTAAAATGCCACAAATTGTTGTCATGCAACAAAGTGCCAAAGATCTTTAGCGAAGGGTGTTGCTTGATTTTTTCTGTATCTGGTAGATATTTCTTAATTAGATTCTTTGCCATTACAACTCATTAATGAATAATTAACGTGAACCGTTTTTTCATTGGCGTGATCAGCGGATGCCTATTGTCATTATTTTTACCAATAGTGCCAGAGCTTTTGTGGCTTATTTTCCTGCTGTGCTTGATCCTGATCTGCATTTACTATCGTTTGTTGTTTTTCACTGGTCTTTGTTGCGCTTTAAGCCTTTGGTTGTGGCAGGTACAGCAGCATCAATCGCATACTGAACTGTTACTTCACTTGTCCGAACCATGGCTCAAAGGTCAGGTTGTCAGTATCAGACAACAGGATCAGGACTTCAGCAGATTTTTATGGCAAATCAATGAAGGGCCACTGCAAGGTTACTTAGTAAGAATGCGCTGGCAGCGTGCACCAGAGCTGTTGGGTCAGGGGCAAGACTGGTGGCTGAAGGTACGCTGCAAAGCCGTAAGGGCGCCTGCCAATCCTGGCTCAGTGCATATTGAAGCCAATGCTTATGTGCTGGGTATTATTGGTAATTGTGTGGTGAAAGATGGACTGTTACTTAATGCAGACTGGGATCATCGTCAGCAGTTGTATCAGCGCTTGCAGCAAAAAATTGGCGACCTGCCATCTTTTTCACTGATCACAGCTTTTACTTTAGGTGAACGGCCTTTTAGTGACGAGTTGTGGTTGGGGTTACAAGCCACAGCCTTAGGTCATTTAATTTCGATATCCGGTTTTCATATTGGTCTGCTGTTTGGCTGGGTCTATGGCTTGATGTTGTGCTTCGCCAGAATACATATCCAGCTGCTGTGGTGCAGAAAAGCAGCACCTTTTGTCGCTCTCTTCGCTGCATGGTATTACAGCTTATTGGCAGGTTTTGCCATTCCTACGTTACGAGCTTTGCTCGCTTTGGCTTTGACTGTGTATTTGCTGCAGCAGCACAGGCGCTTAAGTTACAGTCAAAGCTGGCTTTTGGTCTGCGGGCTTTTGTTGTTAATTAATCCTTTATGGGTGATGAGCATTAGTTTTTGGCTGACGCTTTATGCGGTGGCTTTAATTTTTTTATTTGTCTGGAGTTATCCGCTGACCGATCGTAGCGACTGGGGCGTCATTAAGCATGCTTTAAAATTTCAGGCGGTAATGACGCTGTTAATGAGTGCGCCTACTTTATTATTTTTCCATGGTATAGCGCCTCTGGCGTTGCTGTCGAATCTGATTTTTGTGCCCTGGTGCTCGCTTTTGGTGATCCCTTATCTGCTGATTGCTTTACTACTGGAGCTGATTTTGCCTGCAGAAGTACTTTGGCACTGGCAATTGGCGGATCTGTTGTTATCTCCTTTACAGCAGTGGCTGATGGCAGGAGCTTCTATGGATTATTGGTGGTTACTACCGGCGCAAACGGTATTTTCTGCCCTTTGTATCGCCTTGTTATTGCTCGCGTTATTTTTTCTGCCCGCTGCTGCACCAAAATACAGAATGGCGCTGCTGTTATTGCCTTTTATTTTTTTGTTGTGGCCCAAAGCAGCGCACTGGCAAGTGCATGTTATTGATGTCGGGCAGGGCACGGCCGTGCTGTTGCAAAAAGGCGATAGAGGCTTGTTGTACGACGTTGGGCCTGTGTATGGCAGTTTTAATGCCACCGAAGCTTATGTGTTGCCTTATTTGCATTATCAGGGGGTACGGCAACTGGATTATTTGGTGTTAAGCCATGCCGATACTGATCACACAGGCGCTTTTTCTGAAGTATTAAAGGCTTATCCCGGAGCACAATTGATTGCAGACTTTGACACAGGCTTACCGCAACAACCTTGTTTATCTTTGCCAGCTCGTTATCTGGATGCAGAGCTGTGGGCTTTTCGCAGCCAATTTCAGAGAGAGGAGGGCAATAACAGCTCTTGTGTGCTGGCAATAAAAACAGCCGGATGGCAAAGCTTGTTGACTGGTGATATAGCTCATAGCGTCGAAGCTGAGTTATTAATTGCTCAGCCCAACTTAAAGGCCGATTTGTTGTTGCTGGGCCATCATGGCAGTAAAAGCTCTAGCCAGTTGAATTTCTTAAGCAGCCTACAACCACTATTGGCGCTGAACAGTGCCGCTGCCAATAATGCCTACGGTCATCCCAGTGCTGAGGTGTTGGGGCGACTGGCATTGCTGCAAATTCCACTACTCAATACTGCAGATCAAGGCGCTGTGCGGATTGAAATGACTGAGCAACAGCTCCATATATGGCCCTATCGGCAGCAGCCTTTGCCATTTTGGCTGCAAAAGCAGTGAACAATTGCTGAAAGCGCCTGCACAACAAGGTAGAATGGCGACGGTTTTCTTATTCTTTGGGGTTAAATTTGTCTTCACAAACAACGGGTTCAATTAGTACCTTTAAGCGCCTGATGCGTTATTTAAAACCCTACAAAGCGGGGTTTGCTCTGGCGATGTTTGGTATGGCGGGTTACGCCTGTGTCGATATTTATTTTATTTCTCAGTTTTCCAGCTTTATTGACCGTGGGATCACCCAAAAAGATACGGCTTATTTAGCCTGGGCTCCGGTTTTTGTCGTCGGTATGTTTTTCCTGCGTGGTGTGTTTCATTTTATCTCCAGCTACTGCCTGAACTGGGCTGGTACTCATATCGTCAAAGACTTACGCCAGCAACTGTTCCGTCAGATGATTGCTTTGCCTGTCAGTTACCATGACAAACACTCAACGGGCGAGCTGATTTCCAAAATTACCTACGATGCAGAACAAATTAAACAAGCGTCCAGCAAAGCCTTAGTTGTGCTTATTCACGAAGGTGTGTTTGTTTTGGGCTGTCTGGGCCTGATGTTTTACAACAGCTGGCAGCTATCCTTGATTTTTTTAGTCATAGCACCACTAATTGCCGTCATAGTAGCGCAGGTATCGAAACGTTTTCGTAAAATCAGCAGTAATATGCAAAATGCGATGGGCGATGTCACCACCAGTTCAGAGCAGATGCTGAACGGCCATAAAGTGATTTTATCTTTTGGCGCAGGCGATTTGGAAAACAACAGATTTAAAGCAGTGAATAACCGCAACCGGCAGCTGGATGTAAAGATGGAAGCGACGCGCGCTATCAGCGTTTCGCTGATCCAGCTGATTGCTTCTTTTGCTTTGGCTTTTGTTATTTATCTGGCCAGCTTCCCGGCTATGCTGGACACCTTAACACCAGGCACCTTCAGTGAGATGATCACGGCCATGATGCTGCTGTTAAAACCGCTGAAGCAACTGACTACGGTCAACAGTGATTTTCAGCGCGGTATGGCAGCAGCGGCTAACGTCTTTATTGTTTTGGATGAAAAGCCAGAGCAGGACACTGGTACTATTGAACTGAAACAGGTGACAGGTGCCATTGAAATTAAAGACTTAAGCTTTCACTACCCGGGTCATGAAAAACAGGTGTTAAAGCAGATCAATATCAACGTTGAACCTGGTCAGACAGTGGCTTTAGTCGGTCGCTCCGGCAGCGGTAAAACCACCATTTCCAGCTTATTGCCACGTTTTTACGAAATTGAGCAAGGTGAAATTTTACTCGATGGCATTAACACCAAAGACTGCACGCTGGATTCATTGCGCTCACAAATGGCTGTGGTATCGCAGCATGTGGTGCTGTTTAACGACACCATCGCCAATAATATTGCTTATGGTTATCGTGGTGAATTAAGTCCTGAACGTTTACTGGAAGTGGCGGAAAAAGCTCATGTGATGGAATTTGTGCAGCAGATGCCGGAAGGGCTTGATACTGAAATTGGTGAAAACGGTGTGACTTTGTCCGGTGGTCAACGCCAGCGTATTGCCATAGCCCGGGCTTTGTTACGTCAGGCTCCTGTGCTGATTCTGGATGAGGCGACTTCTGCGCTGGATACAGAATCAGAGCGTAAAATTCAGGGCGCATTGGATGAATTGTTTAAAGGCCGCACCAGTATTGTTATAGCGCACCGCTTGTCCACCATTGAAAATGCCGACCAGATATTGGTGATGGATCAGGGCCAGATTGTCGAGCAGGGCAACCATCAGTCCTTGCTGGCACAAAATGGCTACTATGCTCAGCTGTATAAAATGCAATTTAGCGAAGTCGGATGAACTGGTGGGAGAAAGGCTGGTACCGCCAGCACTCTTTTACATTGCTGTTCTGGCCACTGAGTCTGCTGTATCGGCTGGTCGCTGTGATCCGCCGTTTTGGCTATCAGCGCGGCTGGTTTGTATCTTTTTCTGTAGAAAAACCCGTTGTTATTGTCGGTAATATCTCAGTCGGTGGCACAGGCAAAACACCTTTTACTTTGTGGCTTTGTAAATTTTTGGCAGAGCAGGGCTTTACTCCTGGTATTGTCAGCCGGGGTTATGGTGCCCGTATCACAGCGCCTGTGCGCGTTACTTCGTTGCATTTGGCCGCAGATGTTGGCGATGAACCTTTGCTTTTGGCGAGCAAAAGTCATTGTCCTGTAGTGGTCTGTCCGGACAGAGTGGCAGCAGCGCAGTATCTGCTGGAGACTACAGACTGCGATATAGTCATTAGCGACGATGGTCTGCAGCATTATAGGTTACAGCGCGATTTAGAACTGGTGCTGATCGACGGTCAACGCGGTTTGGGCAATCAGCAGCTATTGCCCGCAGGGCCTTTGCGCGAACCTGTATCGCGTTTACAAAGCGTCGATGCGGTTATTGTGAATAGCGGTGACTTTGAGTCGGCGCAGTATAAAATGCTGTTAAAGCCTGTTAAGCCTCTGGCATTAGATGGTCAAAGCCAATGGCCAGAACGAGCACAAGCTGTGACCTTAGTAGCAGCCATAGGCAATCCACAACGTTTTGTTGATACGGTAAAGAACTTTGGTATTGAGGTGAAAGCCACCGTCTTTTTCCGTGATCATTTTGCTTTTGATGAACAGAGTCTGGCTAATATCGAAGGCCCGGTATTAATGACAGAAAAAGATGCGGTCAAATGCCGTGCTTTTGCTAAACCCAATTGGTATTACCTGCCGGTCGAGGCCGACCTGTCGGACGAATTTAAATTCTGGCTGCAGCACCAACTGCGTCAATGGAGAGAAGACTAATGGCTTTAAATATCGCCTTACTGGACATCATTGCTTGTCCTTTGTGTAAAAACAAATTGAAACTGGATAAAGAAAAGCAGGAACTGATTTGCACAGCAGATCGTTTGGCTTATCCGGTAAAGAAGCATATTCCTGTGCTGCTTACTTCTGAAGCTCGCACCTTAAGTCTGGAAGAGGCTGAGCAATGGCGTTAGTACAGGCGGCGTCAGCAAAAACTGGGTTTCTGGTCGTTATTCCGGCCCGTTACGCCAGTAGCCGTTTGCCGGGCAAACCTCTGGCTGATATTGCAGGCCAGAGCATGATTGAACGGGTGTACCGTCAGGCTATTAAAAGTGGTGCAGAGCGGGTGGTGATTGCAACTGACGATGCCCGTGTGAAACAGGCATGCGAAGGCTTTGGCGCTGAAGTTTGTATGACCAGTCCGGCCCATAACTCCGGCACTGAACGTCTGGCCGAAGTCGTGTCTTTATTGGATCTGGCGGACGATACAGTGGTGGTGAATGTACAAGGCGACGAGCCTTTTATTCCGCCCGCTATTATCCGTCAGGTCGCACAGAACCTGGCGAGTCAAAGCAAAGCCCGTATGGCCACTTTATCTGTGCCTATCGAGCATAGCGACGAAGTACAAAATCCTAATGTGGTGAAAGTACAAAGCGATAAACATGGTTATGCACTGTATTTCAGCCGCTCTGTGATCCCATTTGACAGAGATAAAGCTTTTACAACACAACTGGCTGATATCTATCGTCGTCATATAGGTATTTATGCCTACCGTGCTGGTTTTATTAAAGAGTATGTTAGTTGGCCGGCATCTCAGTTAGAGCAGATTGAATGCTTGGAGCAGCTGAGAGTCTTGTGGCAAGGCGAAGCTATACATGTGGCTACTGCGCTTGAAGTTCCTGCTGTGGGCGTTGATACGCCAGAGGATTTAGAACGTGCCCGCCTGGTTGCGGCTACTCTGTAAATGACATTAAAACTGGTTTTTGATCACACCGATTTTCTGGTGCTGGATAAACCATCCGGTATCAGTTTTCATTCCGAGTTTGAACCCGGTGTTGTCGCTTTAGCTGAAGCCCAGTTTGGGCTGAAGTTGTATGCTGTGCATCGGTTGGATAAAGGCACATCAGGTTTATTGCTGCTGGCTAAAAGCAGTGAAGCGGCAGCGAAGTTGGCTGAATTGTTTCAAAGCCAACAGATCCAAAAGTTTTATTTAGCGCTGACCGATCAAAAACCAAAGAAAAAACAAGGCTGGGTTAAAGGTGATATGGTGCAGGCGCGCCGTTCTGCCTGGAAGCTGACAGGCACTTTAAGCAATCCTGCTATCAGCTATTTTGTCTCGGCTTTTTACGAGGTGGAAGGGCGCAGAGTTTTTTTGGTCAAGCCTTTTACCGGTAAAACTCATCAGGTGCGGGTGGCTTTAAAAAGTGTCAGTGCAGCTATTTTGGGTGATGCGTTGTATCAGGGCAGCGCCGCCGATCGTCTCTATCTGCATGCCTATGCCTTGTATTTTAGCTGGGATGGTGTGCAAATTAAGCTGGTGTTGCCACCCTCTGATGGCACAGAATTTTCATCGCCATCCTTGTTACAGCATTTGGATCAGCACTGGGCAGAACCTGTATTACTGGATTGGCCTTCTTATCAAAAACCAACTATGTCTAAAGTTGTTGAGTAAAAGAGTAATTCACGTGTCCGATTATTTATTACGTTTTGCCGGCATAGGCCGTTTGTATGGTACCAAAGCATTGGACGCCTTTCAGAGTGCTCATGTCTGTGTAGTGGGCATAGGTGGAGTGGGTAGCTGGGCTGCTGAAGCTTTGGCTCGCTCCGGCATAGGCGAAATAACTCTGATTGATTTAGATGATATTTGTATCAGCAACACCAACAGGCAGCTGCATGCTTTATCCGATAGCATAGGCAAAGATAAAGTAGCGGTGATGGCTGAACGTATTCAAGCCATTAACCCGGATTGCAAAGTACACCAGGTCGAAGATTTTGTTAGTCATGACAATTTATTTGAGCTGATGAGCACCGATTTTGACTATGTGGTGGACTGCATCGATTCCATCAAAGCCAAAGTGGCGCTGATCGCGCACTGCAAACGCAATAAAATTGCCATAGTCACAGTGGGTGGTGCAGGCGGGCAGGTGGATCCCACTCAAATTCAGCTGGCCGATTTAAGCCAGACGGTCTACGACCCTTTGTTATCCAAAGTGCGTAATACCTTGCGCCGTGATTATAACTACAGCCGCAATACCAAAAGACGTTTTGGCATAGATGCTGTGTATTCAACAGAGCAGTTAGTGTATCCAAAAGGTGACGGCACTGTCTGTCAGACTAAACCAGAATTAGATGGCCCAATGCGCTTAGATTGCAGTGGTGGTTTTGGTGCTGTGACTGTAGTGACAGGCTCTTTTGCTTTTGTGGCTGTCTCCCGTGTTTTGAAAAAACTCGCTGAGAAAGCCAATAAAGCCTGACGCTTAAATTTAGGTGTGGGTCAGAGCGAGGCCTTGACCCGATTCAATACAGCCAGCAAACCATTACTGCGGGACTGACTGATATTTTGTTGTAGCTGCAATTCAGTCAATAATAACTCTGGTGTCGCCTCTGCTAACTCTTCCGCGGTCAGGCCATTTACCTGCGTCAAAATCAGAATAACTAAACCTTTTACAATACGGGCATCACTGTCAAAAGCCCAGAAATGCTGAGTTGTGACTGGGTCCTGATAATGCAGTAGCCAGGCTTTGCTCTCACAACCTTGTACTAAAAATTCATCTCTGTGCCACTCGCTGTCAAAAGTAGGTAATTCCTTGCCCAGTGTCATTAAAATCCGGTATTTACTTTGCCAGTCTCTTAATTGGCGCAACTGTGGCAGGTGGTTAACGTAAATTTTTTTTAGCGCAGTAGCGGTTTCTGTAAAGATATCTGGTCGGATCATTCGGCAAGTAACTCCACTGCTGTAGCTAAAGCGGCTAAAGTTCGGTCAATTTCGTCGAAACTGTTGTAACAGGCGAATGAGAAACGTACAGAACCCTTGACATTTAATGCCTGAAACAACGGCATAGCACAGTGAGTTCCGGCCCGAACTGCGATATTTTGCTGGTCGAGTAAGGTAGCGAGGTCGGCAGGGTGCTCATTTTTCAGGTTGAGCGCCACAATTCCTGCGTTAGTTGTCGGACCAGATAACAGCTCCAAAGCAGAAATTTGCTGACAACCGGCATAAAACCGTTGTACCAGCGCTGATTTGTGCTGCTGAAATGCGGTCAAATCCTGCTGTTGCAGCCATAAAATAGCAGCAGCAAGACCAATAGCGCCCGCCATGTTGGGCGTTCCAGCCTCTAATCTGTAAGGTAAATCGTTCCAGCTGCTGCTCGAAAAACTGACAGTTTTAATCATTTCACCACCGCCCAACAGTGGCCGCAGCAGCTCTAAATATTGTGTTTTGCCATATAAAACGCCAATGCCTGTTGGGCCATACAGCTTGTGACCAGAGAACAGATAAAAATCTACATCCAGAGCCTGCACATCGATCTTCTCCCAGACAATGCCCTGAGCGCCGTCCAGCACCACTATAGCGCCTGCCTCCTTAGCCAGACGCACTATGTCGGCTATCGGCTGAATATAGCCCAGCGCATTAGAGACATGGCTGATGCTAACCACCTTAGGTTTAAGCTTTAATAATTCGCTATAAGCAGCGAGGTCAAATCTATGGTCGGCTGTTAAAGGCACCACATCCAGCTGCACACCAAAAGGCAGGGCATGGATATGCCAGGGCACAATATTGGCGTGATGTTCCATAGATGAAATTAATACCCGATCGCCGGACTGCAACACTGGCCCCATCAGACCAAATACCAGCTGATTAAAACCTGCTGTAGTGCCGCTGGTCCAGATGATTTCATGCGAAAAACGGGCATTTAGAAACTGAGCTACCGTGCTTCTGGCTGCTTCAAACGCAGCTGTGGCTTGTTGGCTTAAACCATGGGCGGAGCGGTGCACGTTGCTGTTATGCTGGCTGTAAAAGGTATTCATAGCATCAAGCACAGCTTGAGGTTTATGCAAAGTGGCGGCGTTATCCAGATAGATCCAATCAGGATGTGCGCTAAAAAACGGGAATTGTTGACGTAAAGAGCGTAGATCGAAGTTCACGATGGCCAACCGGACAGAAAAAACGAGGCCGGATCATAACATCCGGCCTCATGAGCTGGTTAGGCTTTTTTATAATCGCGCTTGGTGTAGCCGGTGTACAACTGACGCGGACGACCAATTTTGTGGCCTTTGTCGGACAGCATTTCGTCCCAGTGAGAGATCCAGCCTACAGTACGTGACATAGCGAAAATCACTGTAAACATGCTGGTTGGAATACCAATGGCTTTTAGAATGATGCCTGAGTAGAAATCAACGTTTGGATAAAGTTTCTTCTCGATGAAGTACGGGTCTGACAGCGCAATACGCTCCAGCTCCATCGCCACATCCAGCAGAGGGTCCTTGATGTTCAGCTCTTTTAACACTTCGTGGCAGGTTTCGCGCATCACTTTGGCACGAGGGTCAAAGTTTTTATATACACGGTGACCAAAGCCCATCAGTCGGAAACTGTCGTTTTTATCTTTAGCACGAGCCACAAACTCAGGAATACGCTCTACAGAGCCGATTTCCTGCAACATTTTTAAGCAGGCTTCGTTAGCGCCACCGTGGGCAGGGCCCCACAAAGAGGCTACACCAGCAGCGATACAAGCATATGGGTTTGCGCCTGAAGAGCCCGCTAAACGCACTGTGGAGGTAGAAGCGTTTTGCTCATGGTCTGCGTGCAGCATAAAAATGCGGTCCATAGCTTTAGCAAGAATTGGACTGACTTTGTAATCTTCAGCTGGCACAGAGAACATCATATGCAGGAAGTTTTCTGCGTAAGTTAAGTCATTGCGTGGATACACAAAAGGCTGACCCACAGTGTATTTATACGCCATGGCAGAGATAGTAGGTAACTTGGCAATTAAGCGATGAGCACTGCGTTTACGCTGCTCCGGGTCGTTAATATCCAGGTCTGAATGGTAAAAAGACGACAGTGCGCCAACCACGCCACAGAGCATGGCCATAGGGTGAGCGTCAACGCGGAAGCCCTGAAAAAATGAGGCAATTTTTTCATGCACCATGGTGTGGCGCGTGATGGTATGCACAAACTCTTCGTACTTAGCTTTCGTCGGCAATTCGCCTTCCAGTAACAAGTAGCAGGTTTCCAGATAGTCTGAATGTTCTGCCAATTGTTCTATTGGGTAACCCCGGTGTAACAACACGCCATTGTCACCATCGATATAGGTGATTTTTGATTCGCACGAACCCGTAGCCATAAAGCCCGGATCGAAGGTGAAGTATCCTTGCTGACCTAAAGCACGAACATCAATAACATCAGTGCCTGCAGTGCCAGAATAGATAGGAAGTTCAAATGGTGCCTGTCCTTCGATCTGCACGACAGCTTTTTTATCTGCCATTGGATTTCTCCTGTTGTTTTAATTGGGTTAAACCTTCATTGCACCTATTCTAACGTCAAGTGCTGCCTAAAAGTCAATTTTAATGCGTGATTGGATAATAAGTATTCGACTCTGGTCGTATTGTCATCAAAGTGGAATGCTGTACTCTCTGTCTACGCAGAAATTCGATAACCAAATCAAACATAAATTGTAATCCGAAGTAGTGAATTATATACTGTCGCGGGTTTTAAACCTGTTCAGCGTTTGATAGATAAAAAAACAGGCTGAACCACAACGAGCTGTAGCCTGTATATCCATTGGGCGTTGACTGATTATTCAGCAACACATAATGACAACAAAGCTCTATAAAGAGCGTCGATGGGCAAGAAACTGTGAAAAAGCAAAGACCTGTAAATCTAGACCTTACAACAATATCTTTTCCTGCTCCTGCGTTAGCGTCGATCCTGCACCGCGT
>Ga0247725_1000169_pt1 | contig 71985 bp, 64 predicted proteins | sample OKSTACKMCFT3sol_FD_183021 | JGI IMG/M metagenome (GOLD analysis project Ga0247725, IMG submission 183021) | Subsurface sediment microbial communities from gas well in Oklahoma, United States - OK STACK MC-FT3-sol | ecosystem: Environmental > Terrestrial > Deep subsurface > Rock core/Sediment...
GTGGTGCTGAAACCTGTCAAAAAGGCCTGAAGTCAGGCCTTGTGTGGACTCCGTTAGGCCAAAGCGCTTGAAAAAGCGCCAAACCGGACGGGTTGGGGCAGTTGAAGCCGAGTTTTTCAACGGCCTGTTAGGCCGGGCCTGCCGGTTCGCGTCATCGTGAACCGGGATCTGGTGCTGCGGCCGTGCCAGCCGCTGTTCTTCAACCGGGGAGCTTCCCAATGAACACGAAGAAACTGCGGCTAGGGCCGCTGCCCAAGACCGAGAGCGTCAAGCTGACCTTTGCCTGCCCGGCCAGCTTGAAAGCCGACCTCGACCGCTACGCCGCGCTGCACGCGCAGGCGTATGGCGAGGCCGTCGATGCCGAGAAGTTGATCCCGCACATGCTGGAGGCGTTCATGGCGGGGGATCGGGGATTCAGGAAGGGCACCACGACGCGGAGCGTGCCGTCCAAGCCGACGTGATGGCCCTCGAAGCCTGCCCAGCAACATCCATCGAACGCGCAGCCCAAGGCTGCGCGTTCTTCATTCTGGATGCCGCCAAGAGCCGCCTGGGCTATGATGACAAGACAAGCCCGCCGTCCCTCGGCAATCCAGCACGACACAGTGCGATGTGGCTTTCTCTCCCAACGCTCCTATGTGGCTCCTAGCCCACGAAGCCACACCGCGCCAAAGTGGCCGAGAAAAGAGCTAACCTACTGTCCCATATACGGTTTCAAGTCCTGCGTGATTTGCACAAAGGACTTGACACCAGAACTTTTTTGCCCGCAATTCGGCGTCATGTCTGCCTGGGCTCGTGGGCACGGGTTGGCCCTGCGCCAGGGCCATCGCGGGGCAAGCCCGCTCCCACGAAAGCCTCACTCGACCTCAGGCCACCGGCTTGTCTTCCAGCTCCATCCAGTCCGCCAGCACGCGATAGGCCTCTTCCAGGCCCAGGCGCTTGGGCGCCGAGAACAGCTGGATGGTCGCGGTATCGCCCCAGCCCTTGCGAATCTCCGACTGCACCTTGAGCAAGGTGTTCTTGCCCGCGCCGTGGGTCAGCTTGTCGGCCTTGGTCAGCAGGATGTGCATCGGCATGCCGCTGGCCTTGGCCCAGTCGAGCATCATCTTGTCGAAGTCGGTCATCGGATGGCGGGTGTCCATCATCAGGATGATCCCGCGCAGGCACTCGCGGCTGCCCAGGTAGGCCTCCAGGTGTTTCTGCCAGTGCTGCTTGAGCGGAATCGGCACTTTTGCATAACCGTAGCCCGGCAGGTCGACCAAACGCCGTTCATCGTCCAGACTGAAGAAATTCAGCAGCTGGGTGCGGCCGGGGGTCTTCGAGGTACGCGCCAGGCTGGCGTGGGTCAGGGTGTTGAGGGCGCTGGATTTACCGGCGTTGGAACGGCCGGCGAAAGCCACCTCGTAACCCTGGTCTTCGGGGCATTGTTCGACCTTGGCGGCGCTGAGGGCGAATTTGGCTTTCTGGCAGAGGCCGAGGATGGGGTTCTTGACTTGCATGGGATTTCCGATGTGGGTGTTGCCCAGCGCTGGAGGCGTAGGACCAGGCCTGGCAAGCGGTGTCGTTTCCGTTTGGCTGGCGGAAGTATATAATGCCCCAGTTTTTGTGTGCTCATTCGCCCAGCGAAGGCAATTGAGCATGGGGTGTCGAACAATAGCTCGCGCAACAGAACGCAGCGCGGCCCCCAACCCTGTCAGGTCGTTTCGCATGGCGAAATGGCTGCTTGCTGTCGGTATGTTCCTGCCGTTTTTCAGCGCACAGGCTACACAGGATCCCGAGGCGTTGTACAACCGCACGTGCGCGGCCTGTCACGCCGGACAACTGCCTCAGGCACCCAGAAGCGGTGACCGGGCGGCCTGGGAGCCAAGGCTGGCGCAAGGCATGGCGCAACTGGTGGTACATGTTACACAGGGTTTCAAGGCTATGCCGCCGCGTGGATTGTGCATGGACTGCAGTGCCGAGGACTACCGTTTGGTCATCCTTTGGATGAGCGGCAGTCCCGATACATAACATTTCACCCTTAGCCGTGTTGGATTAGCTGATGAACAAACTAGTCGTGAGTCTGCTGTTGACCATGGGGGTCGCAGGTGCGGCAACTGCTGCAGGACCCATCAAAGGCGATGCCGCCGCCGGCCAGGCCAAGACAGCTGTCTGTGGGGCCTGTCACAACCCGGACGGCAACAGCCTGGCACCGAACTTCCCGAAACTCGCCGGCCAAGGTGAGCCCTACCTGAACAAGCAGCTGCACGACATCAAGGACGGCAAGCGTACCGTGCTTGAGATGACCGGCATGCTGGCCAATTTCAACGACCAGGACCTGGCCGACATCGCCGCTTACTTCGCCAGCCAGAAAGGCAGCGTAGGTGCCGCCGATCCGAAGCTCGTCGAGCATGGTCGTGCCTTGTTCAACGGCGGCAACCTGGAGAAAGGCATGCCGGCCTGCACCGGTTGCCACTCCCCCAATGGTGCAGGCATCGCCCTGGCGAAGTTCCCGCACCTCAGCGGCCAGCACGCGCAGTACGTCAGCAAGCAGCTGACCGACTTCCGCGAAGGCAACCGCACCAACGACGGCGACGCCATGACCATGCGCACCATCGCCGGCAAGCTCAGCAACAAGGACATCGAAGCGCTGTCCAGCTACATCCAGGGCCTGCACTGAATTACGCGTTAACACTCGGTTAATGCTTCAGCGCTAAAGATGAAAAGGGCAGCCCACGCTGCCCTTTTTTCTGTCCGTAGCCGTTACACTACAGAACTCGAGCCCTTCCCGACCTGTCCTACACAGGTCGCGTCGAGGCGACCAAAGACTGCTCAGGAGTAAAGCATGCGTAAACTGATTCTCAGCGCCGCGCTGGTCGCCGCCAGCGTGTTCGGTATGGCCGCCGTACAGGCTGCGGAGCCTGCAACCGCTGGTAAGGAATATATCGAGCTGAGCAACCCCGTTCAGGTGTCGGTGCCTGGCAAGATCGAAGTCGTCGAGCTGTTCTGGTACGGCTGCCCGCACTGCTACCACTTCGAACCGGTCATAAACCCCTGGGCTGAAAAACTGCCGAAGGACGTCAACTTCAAACGCATCCCGGCCATGTTCGGCGGCCCATGGGATGCCCATGGCCAGATGTTCCTGACCCTCGAAGCCATGGGCGTGGAGCACAAGGTTCACGCCGCGGTATTCGACGCCATCCAGAATCAGCGCAAGCGCCTGACTGACCCGAACGACATGGCCGACTTCCTGGCCACTCAGGGCGTGGACAAGGACAAGTTCCTGGCCACCTTCAACTCCTTCGCCATCAAGGGCCAGGTCAACCAGGCCAAGGAACTGGCCAAGAAGTACGAAATCACCGGCGTTCCGAGCATGGTCGTCAACGGCAAGTATCGCTTCGACCTGGGCACTGCCGGTGGTCCGGAAGGCGTGCTGAACGTCGCCGACCAGCTGATCGCCAAGGAGCGCGCCGCTAAGTAAGCGGCGAATGCCATGGGCCGCTTTCGCTCAACCCGAAGCGTCGGCCTGCACCAGCCGCAGGTCAACGAACATCACCTGCAGGCCAGCGGCCTGCCGGCCGATGGTCGCCTGCGGCTGCTCAGTTTCAATATCCAGGTCGGTATCAGTACCGAGCGCTACCGCCACTACGTGACCCGCAGTTGGCAACACCTGCTGCCGCACAACGGGCGCGCCGGTAACCTGCAGAAGATCGGTGACCTGCTCAACGACTTCGACCTGGTGGCCTTGCAGGAAGCCGACGGAGGCAGCCTGCGCTCCGGCTTCGTCAACCAGGTGGAGCATCTCGCCCAACTGGGGGCCTTCCCCTATTGGTACCAGCAGCTCAACCGCAATCTGGGGCGTTTCGCCCAGCACAGCAACGGCGTGCTCAGCCGTCTGAAGCCCCAGCACCTGGAAGACCATCCCCTGCCTGGCCCGTCTGGGCGAGGGGCGATCCTCGTGCGTTTCGGCGAAGGTGCCGACGCCCTGATCGTGGTGATGATGCACCTGGCGCTCGGCTCCAAGACGCGCGCCCGGCAGCTGGCCTACATCCGCGAGCTGATCGGCGGCTATCGTCACCAGATCCTCATGGGTGACATGAACACCCACGCCAACGACCTGCTCGATCATTCGCCCTTGCGTGATCTAGGTCTCATCGCGCCCCAGGTCGAGGCCACTTTTCCCAGCTGGCGCCCCCAACGCTGTCTTGACCACATCCTGCTCAGCCCGAGTCTTACACTGGAGCGCGTCGAGGTGCTGGCACAGCCAATTTCCGATCACCTGCCCGTCGCCGTCGAGATCCGATTGCCTGACGCCCTGACTGTGGATACCCTGCCGGTCCTGAGTTAGTCCTGCCTGGGCGAATCCTGCACTCAAGTGTTGGGCTTTTCCGCCGAAATCCAGTGATTGCAGGACTAGATGCCACTACCCGTTGCGGATCCAGGCATGACCGAAGAAGCCGAGCGCTGGAAAGAAAAATACCTCAAGAGCATCGAGCAGCAGGAAAAGCTCGAGCGGCGCTGGGAAGCCCGTCTCGACTTGCTGCGTCGTGGCCTGGTGCGCAGCACCCTGGCGGCCGAAGGGAGCGACAAGACCGTTGACCAGTGCATGAAGGAGATGCGCGAGGTCATCCGCAGCGACAACATGGACGCCGGCCTCGCTGGGTTGATTCCGCGCCTGGAAAAAGCCGTGCTCGACTCCGAGCAGCGCCGCGAAACCCGCATGAATCAGGTCAGCGAGGCGCTGACCGCGCTGGTTACCCAGTTGCAGACCTTGCCGCTGCCGGGCGATGTGGCCCGTCCGTTGAAAAAACTGGCGAAAAAGCTCGACGGTGGCGTCAGCCAGTCCCGGGAGTTGCCGCCCTTGCTGGGCGAGCTCAGTGGTTTGCAGGGGCGCGCCCTCAACGCCGTGCAAAAGCCCGATGATGAAACCCGTCCTGGGTTCCTGCAGCGCCTGTTCGGGGGCCGTGACGAGCCCATGGGCGAATTGACGCCCGCACCCGTTGCGGTCGAGGCGGCATCGCCTGCGCCGCAGCCGGCCGCTGCAGGCCCAGGCATCGCAGCTGAGCCACACCCTGGGGATGTCGACGAGCTGCACGCCCTGGAACCTGCGCCTCAAGCCTTGCCCGAGGCGGCACAGGCCGTGAATGAAACGGTGCCCGTCGAGCCCGCTGGCGCGCAAGTGGAACTGGCTGGCCCGGCGCTGGTTGAAACCACGCCGTCAGTCGTTGCCGATCCCCGCCCCGAACTCGAACCGCCGGTTGCCGAGCCTGTACCCGAGCCATCGACCGTCATCGAGACGGAGCAAGCCGCAACGGCTGAGCCGGATACAGTGGCAGAACTGGACGCCGGCGATGATGGCCCCTATGCCCTGCCCGATGCGGTGGAGCCGCCCTACAGCCAGGTTGCCGCCCATATCGAGCAGACCCTGATCGGCCTGCTCGACGACCTGAGCTTGCCTGAGCGCCATAAGGCACAGGCCCTGGAGATGCGCGAGCGGGTTTCCCGGGGGCTGAACTGGTACGAGCTGATCCCGGTACTGGATGACCTGGCCGTGCTCATGCTGGCGATTACCGACAGCGGCCAGCACGAGTTCGAGGCCTACCTGCAGCAACTCAACGAGCGCCTGGAAACCTTCCAGAGCCACCTGCACGAAGCCAGCGCCGGCCACGCCGATAACAGCTTCGCCGCCCGGGAGCTCGACAGCCAGCTGCGCGAGCAGGTTGATGGCTTGCAGAGCAGTGTGCAGGGGGCTGTTGATGTTGACAGCCTCAAGCATATCTTGGAGAGCCGCCTCGAAGGCCTGCTTGTGACGATGGATGATCACCAGCACGAGCGCGATCGCCGCGAGCATGATATGGCCAGCCGCCTGCAAGGCTTGGCCGAGCGTGTGGCGAGCATGGAGCAGGAGGCCCTGGGCTATCGTGAGCATCTCGAGGAGCAGCGGCAAAAAGCGATGATCGATCCGCTCACCGGCCTGCCCAACCGAGCGGCCTGGAGTGAACAGGTCGAGCGCGAGGTGCTCGACTGGCAGGAAAACGGTGGCCACCTGGCCATGGCCATCCTCGACCTGGACCATTTCAAGCGCATCAACGATGGCTATGGTCACCTGGCAGGCGACAAGGTGCTGAAGATCGTTGCCGATCAACTGCGTAAGCGCCTGCGCGGGCGCGACTTCATCGCCCGTTTCGGTGGTGAGGAATTCGTCATGCTGCTGCCGCAGACCTCGCCGCCGGCGGCTGTCCAGGTAGCGCAGACGCTGCGTGCGGCGATCGAGGCGTGCCCCTTCCATTTCAAGGGTGAGCGCGTGGTGATTACCACGTCCATCGGTATCAGCGCTTTCCGCTCCGGCGAGCGTAGCGACCAGGTACTCAAGCGGGCCGACGAAGCGCTGTATCGAGCCAAGGCCGATGGGCGCAATCGTGTCGAGCAGGCATAGATAGTTAACGCCCCCCCAGCCCCCCGACCAATCGACACTTTTCGCAGCGCTGACTCTTCAGCGCATCGTCGATAGATCGATTGTGAAAGGAGTTGAGGATGAATGTAACTAGATGGTTGATGTTGGCCGTGCTCGGCCTGGCCTTCCAGGCCAGTGCCGCGGGCAAGGACATGATTTTCACCGCGCATGTGGGAGCAGACGGCAAGGTACTGCGCCAGTGGCCGGAATGGATCAGCCACGTGGAGCGCGAGGTGCAGGCCAACTACTTCACCCAGTACAAGCTGAAGCTCAATCCACGTATCGTGCATCAGGCTCCAGGTTTCTGCTCGGTGTCGTCGATCGACGTCAGCAGCTACGACCGGCAGATGCACGGCCAGGCCAAAGTGATCGGTAAACCATTGGTCGAGCATCTGAGCGTGATGACCCAGTTGGTGGACATGAAAAGCGCCAGCGCTGACAACTCGCTGGAATTTCTGGTGCTGTGCGTACGCTGAACGCAACGATGCCGCAAGAGCACGTTATACTGTAGCGCTTGTCTCGCCTACTCAATGACGTGCTCCCCGCAATGAAAAGACTTTTTACCGCTCTGCTCCTGTTGGCCTTGGCAGGCTGTTCCAGTGGCCTGCGCATCGACCGCAGCCACCCCTCGGCCAATCAGGACAGTCGCATTCAGTTCGTCGTGGTGCACTACACCAACGCGTCGTTGGAGCGCTCCCTCGCCCTGCTGACCCATGGCGAGGTCAGCAGCCATTACCTCATCGGAGATGGCCCGGCCAAGGTCTACCAGCTAGTGGACGAAAACCGCCGCGCCTGGCACGCCGGGGATAGCCAGTGGCAGGGCCGCACCTGGCTCAATTCAAGCTCCATTGGCATCGAGATCGTCAACGAGGGCTACACGGACACGCCGACTGGGCGCGTCTGGCACCCCTACAGCGAAGCCCAGGTGCAAGCGCTGATCGCCTTGCTCAAGGACATCGTCAAGCGCAACAACATCGACCCGCGCCACATCATCGGTCATAGCGACATCGCCCCGCTGCGCAAGCTCGACCCGGGCCCGTTGTTCCCCTGGAAGCGTCTGGCCGAGGCCGGCCTGGGTGTCTGGCCGGATGCGCCTTCTGTAGCGCGGCAGCAGGCCTATTTCGAGGTCAATCCGCCGACCATCAGCTGGTACCAGCAGCAGCTGGCGCGGTTTGGCTATGCCATCGACCAGACCGGTGATCTGGACGTAGCTACCCGGCATGTGATCGCGGCCTTCCAGATGCGTTTCCGCCCGCGGCTATTCGATGGCACGCCGGATGCGCAGACCGCCGCGATGTTGCAGGTGCTTAACCGCAAGCGCTGACCCGACCTTTTCGGACGCTTGGCGCGCAAGCGGGCCAATTCACACGCCCAGCGGCTGCGCCAAGCTTTAAATCCGTTGCTATACCTTTGGTATTCAACTGGATGCCACGCATGCCCGCCCTCTTCGCTACGGTGCGTCAATTTTTCCACCGTCCCTGGCTGTTGGCCGCGCTTGCGGCGCTTGCCAGCGCGGGGCTGTTGCTTGCAATCAGCGTCAACGTTGCCCTGCAACAGATGAAACAAAGTGAAAGCGCGCAGATGAATGCCCAGGGCGAGCGTTTTCTCGAGCGCCTGGAGCAGGTGTTCGGCCAGTTGCGCGAGGCCGTTGACCAGCTTCAGGCGCAGCCCCTGCGCGGCTGCGATCCATTGATGCTGACACAACTGCAACAGGTGGCGCTGAAGTCGCGGTTCATCTACGAAGCGTCCTATGTGGAAGGTACGCGGGCCTGTTCCAACCGCGGCGACGAGCGGATCATCGAGCCCTTGCGCAGCCCTGATATCCAAGGGCCGACCTACAGCTACTGGCTCAATACCACCACCGAGCCCAATGAGAACCTCGCGGCCCTGATGCTGGGCCGTGGCCGCTTCGTGGTCTCCACCTCCCGTGGCCACCTCACAGACGTCGTCGACCTGCCGCCCGGTGGCAGCTTGCTGGTGGTGCTCGATCGCGGTACCCGTGCCATCCCCGTGCTTGGCCCGACGCAACCCTGGCCTCCGACCACCGAATGGCCGCCCGCCCAGGGCAAATCGTTGATCGAGCTGCCTGATCGCCTGGTCTATCGCATGTCCACCAAATCCCCGGACTACCAGTTGGTGCTGATCGCGCCGAGGGCGAGCCTGCCATTGAAGCTCAATGGCCTGCTCTGGTTGCTGTTCCCTGGAAGCCTGGTGTTGGCCGGCTGCATCGGCTGGCTGGTACTGCAACTGATCCTGCAACGTCGCTCGATGAGCTCTGAGCTGCAGCATGCGCTGCGCCGTGGCGAGCTGCAAGTGCTGTACCAGCCGATCTTCGAACTGGACAGCCGTCGCTGCGTCGGTGCCGAGGCACTGGTGCGCTGGCGCCGCCCGGACGGCAGCCTGACCAGCCCGGAGCTGTTCATTCCGCTGGCTGAAAATACCGGCCAGATTCGACAGATCACCGACTTTGTTCTGCAACGGGTCCTGGAGCAACTGGGCCAGTTGCTGCGGGCCAACCGCCAGCTCTATATCTCGGTCAACCTGGCGGCCTGCGATGTCATGGCACCGCGGATCGGAAGGGTGGCGGCGCGCTTACTGGCGCACCATCGTGTTGCACCCAGCCAGATCGCCTTCGAGGTGACCGAGCGTGGCCTGATTGATGTAGTCGTGGCGCGAGACAATCTGCAAGCACTGCGTGCCGTCGGACACCAAGTGCTGATTGATGATTTCGGCACGGGCTATTGCAGCTTGGCTTACTTGCAGACCCTGCCGGTGGACTGCCTGAAAATTGACAAGTCGTTCATCGATGCCTTGGGCCATGACGCCGCCAGCAGCGGCGTGGCGCCGCACATCATTCGCATGGCCCACGACCTGCACCTGCGGGTAATCGCCGAGGGGATCGAGTGCGAGGACCAGGCGCAGCTGCTCAACAGCGAGGGGGTTAACTATGGACAGGGCTGGCTGTTCGCCCATCCGCTGAATGCCCGCCAGTTTGTCGAGTTGATCACTCGTGGGCGGCGTGTGGCAGGGCGGCGGATCGATGATGAGCCTTGAGGCTGGGCGCGTTGAGGGTGAACAGGTCAAACCGGCAGTGCCATGTAGAACTGTGTCCCCTGACCCGGCCGTGAGAACACGCCCATCCGCCCGCCATGCAGTTGCACGATCTCTTTGCACAGCGCCAATCCCAGCCCGGCCCCGCCCTTCTTGCGCCCGACTTGCACGAACGGCTCGAAGATCCGCCCCTGCTGACCATAAGCGATACCTTCGCCGTTATCCTCGACGCTGATGATCACCCGCTCGGCATGCCGCCTTGCATGCAGGCGGATACGCCCGCCGGAGCCGGTGTGGCGAATGGCGTTGTGCAGCAGGTTGTCCAGCACGCGCTCGAGTTGGGCGACATCGGCCTGGATGCGTGGCAGTGGTGGCTCCAGCTCGCGGATGATCTCGATCTGCTTGCCCGAGGCTTGTTCGATGAAACGCGCCTGGGCGCGCTCGAACAGTTCCTCCAATGAGCAGGGGGCCAGTTCCAGTTTCTGCAAACCGCTTTGATAGCGGGAAAAGTTGAGCAGATCGTTGATCAATTGAGTGAGGCGCTGCATTTCTTCGGCAATGGTTTCGAGCAGGTCGTTCTCCCGTGCATCTGGGGGAAAGCTGATACGTTCGCGCAACAGCCCAAATGCCATGTGCATCCCCGTGACGGGTGTACGCAGCTCATGGGAAGCACGCAGTACGAATTCGCTGCGTACCCGTTCGAACGCGCGTTGTTCGGTGACATCGTGCAGCACCATCACTGCACCGAGAATGGGGCCTTCGGGGTGGCTGACCGGGGTCAGGCTATAGGTCAGCAGCCTGGTCTCTTCATCCACCTCCAGGCTCAGGTCTTCAGGCAGTCGGTCCAGGCTGCCTCCGCGCAGCACTTGACGCAGCTGTTGTTCCAGTTCGGGGCGGTGCAAGGCTTCGGCCAGGCTCACGCCCAGGCGGCTTGGGTCCCAGCCCAGCTGGCGCTGGGCCACCGGATTGAGGTGCTCCAGGCGCCCTTGACGGTCGATGATCAGCAGGCCATCGTCGATGCTGTCCAGTACCGCCTGAAGGCGCTGCTGGCCAGCCTGCAGCTCATCGACATTGGTGGCCTGGTGCTTGCGCAGAGCGTCAGCCATCAGGCCGAAGCGACGGGTCAACAGATTGAGCTCGGTGGCCTGGGTCACCGGCAGGGTGACGTCGAAGTTGCCTTGGCTGACCTGATCGGCAGCCTTGGCCAGTGCCTCGATCGGCTGGCCAAAGCGGCGCGCGATGTTGTGCGCGGTGATGAAACCGAGCCCCAGCACGATAAGGCCCATCAGGCCGAGCAAGCCGCTGATGAGCAAGGCGTGCGCGCGCGATGTCTCCTCGCTGCGGGTAATGTGTTCCAGAGCCTGGCGGTGCGAGTCGAGCAGGTCGGTGCGTACCTGGTTGAAAGCAGCGCCGAGGGGTTGGTCCACGCCCATGCTGCGAGCGGGCATCGGGCTCTGCCGATAGGCCTGGACAAATGCCTGGTAGTTGCTGGCAGCCTTGCTGAAACCGGTACGCTCGCCACCTTGTTCCAGCCCCTGTTTGAGCAGTGTCTGGAACTGATCCTGCAGTGTGACGAGGTTGCTTGGAGCTGTGTCCTCGTCGAGGATGAGGTTGAGCTGCTCGCCCAGGTTCTGGCGCAGCTTGAGGGCCAGTTCCAGGGTCTGGGTAGTGTCCTGTACCACTCGCTGCTGCAGGGCCGCCATCTGCAGCACGCTGAACAGCCCGAGCAGCAACCCCAGCAAGGCCACGGTTACCAGCGCCGAGATACTCAGGAACAGTCGCGTACGCAGCTTCATCGGCCATTTCATAGGTTGTACTGCTTGCGCTTGCGATACAGGGTGGAGGCGTCGATGCCCAGCGTCTTGGCGGCTTGGTCGAGGGTATCGCTGGTGGCCAGTACCGCGCCGATATGGGCACGTTCCAACTCGTCCAGGCTCAGCGCCGCGCCGACACGGGGTGCGTTGCCGGTGGGTTGCTCGGCCATGCCCAGGTGGCTGATCTCCACACGCTCCTGCGGGCAGATGATGCTGGCGCGCTCGATCACATTGCGCAGTTCACGGATGTTGCCCGGCCAGCGGTAGTTGAGCAGCGCGGCGCGGGCTTCTTCGCTGAAGCCACGCGCCGGGCGCGAGTACTCCTTGACGAAGCGCGCCAGGAAACGGTCGGCCAGGGTCAGGATATCTTCGCTGCGTTCGCGCAGAGGGGGCAGGTGCAAGGTGATGACGTTCAGCCTGTACAGCAGGTCTTCACGGAAACGGTTCTCACGCACCATTTCGTCCAGGTTCAGGTTGGTGGCTGCCAGGATTCGCACATCCGCCCTGCGCGTGACCGGGTCACCGACCCGCTCATATTCCTTGTCCTGGATGAAACGCAGCAGCTTCGGTTGCAGTGTGAGAGGAAAATCGCCGATCTCATCGAGGAACAGCGTTCCGCCATCGGCTTGGCTGACCCGTCCCAGGGTGCTCTCGCTAGCACCCGTAAAAGCGCCGCGGGTGTGGCCGAACAATTCACTTTCCATCAGCTCAGCATTCAGCGACGGGCAGTTGATGGTCACGCAGGCCTTGCGTGCGCGCTTGCTCCAGCCATGGATGGCGCGGGCCAATTCGCCTTTGCCGGTACCGGATTCGCCGAGGATTAGAATGTTGGCATCGGTGGTTGCCACCTGGCGGGCGGTTTCCAGCACGGCCATCATTGCCGGGCTGTGGGAGTCCAGCCCGTCCTTGGGCTTGCGTACTTCACCTTCCAGTGCCTCCAGTCGCGCCGACAACTGGCGCACTTCCAGCTGCTTGGCCGTGGCCAGGCGCAGTTGGTCAGGGCTGCAGGGTTTGACCAGGTAATCGGCGGCGCCAGCCTGGATAGCGTCAACCGCGGTATCGATGGCGGAATGGGCGGTGACGATGACCACCCGCATCCACGGCGCCTGAATGCGCATCTGTGCCAGTACGTCCAGGCCATTGTCCTCGCCAAGGCGCAGGTCGAGGAAGCATAGGTCGAACACCTGGCGTTGCAGCAGAGTCTCAGCCTGTGCGGCGCTGTTGGCGGTTGCCACGCTATAGCCTTCGTCCTCAAGGCAGTAGCGGAAAGTACGCAGGATGGCGGACTCATCGTCCACCAGCAGAATGCGGCCTTGGTTGTCCTGGGCTGATTCCATTTCCTGCGCTCCTTTGGGATTGATCTCAATTAGTGTCGGAAAAATCGGGCAAGTTGCATGGTCAATTCTGATTGATTCTGCGCCATGCATGCTAGCCGCATGCCTTAATGATGTCTAAGTGACTGAAAAATATGAAGTTCATTGTCATCAAATGGCTGGCACGACGGTTGCCAGTTTGATTGGTTGAGCTATGCGCAAGGAGATTCTCTTATGTCCACCTACCCTCGAATGGTTGTACTTGCTGCCTGTGCCCTGTCGATGATCGCGCCGGCCCAGGCCGACCCCGTGCAGGATGCTCGTCTGGAAGGGGCGTTGCAGACAGCCTTGTCCCTCAATCCCATGCTCAACCCGTTTTCTATAAAGGTGGAAGTCGATGGCCAGCAGGCGAGACTCTCCGGGGATGTTGAGAATCCGGTGGAGCAGGCGCTGGCCGAGCAGGTGGCTCTGGCCACCAAAGGTATCGAGCGGGTCGACAATCAACTGCGGATCGATCCCCGTCTGGTGGACAGGCCCCTGGAGTTGCGCGCCTACGCCCAGCGCCTGGAAGACGCCACCCTCGGCGCGGTGGTGCGCGCACGCTTGCTGTGGAGCCGAATCACCGAGAAAGCGTTCATTGAGGTGGAAAGCCGCGAAGGTGTGGTGACTCTGCGGGGCAAAGTAGACAGCCCCGAAGCCAAGGAGCTAGCAGGGGTGCTGGCGCGCACAACCGATGGAGTGCATCTGGTCAACAACCTGGTCAGCCTGGACAGCACTGCCCTTGCCAAGGCCCGGGAAAAACCCCTTGATGCGCCAGCAGGACCGCAGCCCAGCGATAGCTGGATCGTCGACAAGATTCAGGCCAGCTACCGATTCAGCCGCAACCTTGACGGATTGAACATCAAGGTAGCCAGTGATGAGGGGCTGGTCAGGTTGTCGGGTGAGGTGGTCAGTAGTGAGCAGAAAACGATTGCCGTGGAAGTCGCGAGGCAAATTGTCGGGGTACGTGGCGTCGACGCCGACCTGCTCAAGATCGCTACCAAGGTGGAGGGCTAATCGTGCAAATCGCACGACCCTATAACGGGTATCGTGCAGTATACGCACCAGGTAAAGGTTTCTAAATTTCATATGTTATTGATTTAAAAGGATTTTTTTGTAGGCTTACGACTGGCATGCAGGCTGCACTGATGTTTCCAAGCACGAATAACAAGTTCGCAGGAGGAGCCGGCATGAATCGCCACAATGTCAATCGCACGCAGAGCGCTGTAGTACCTATGCAGCAACTGCTGTTCCTCGGCATGGCTCTGCTCCTGACCTTGGCGGTGGGCTTGTTCCACCACAGCTGGCAGACCGCTCGGCTGGCCGATCAAGTGGCCGCGCAGACCGCGCTGTTGACGCAACTGCGGGCAACGCCTCACGCCAGCACCTTGGTCAAGGCTGCAGAGCCACTGGCTAGTGCTGAAAACGCTCCTGCTGTTCTTGAACGTGTCGAGCCCCAGCAACGTTGGGTGTTCTGACACTGTTAACCGATTTCGTACAAGAAAAGGAGAAACATCATGCTGAGTTGGGCTATCACTTTCCTGATCATCGCCATTATCGCCGCAGTCCTGGGCTTTGGTGGTATCGCCGGCGCTGCGACCGGTATCGCGAAGATCCTGTTCATCGTCTTCCTGGTGCTGTTCGTTGCCTCCTTCTTCTTCGGCCGCGGTAGGGGTTGACGACCATGAGCAGGATGCTCCCGAAAGCCTTGGCCGTCGCACTGCTGCTGGGCAGTGGTGCGTCGGCGCTGGCCGCCAATGACGGCCAGGTCCGGGTCAACCAGTTGCTTGGCTCGGACCCCGAATACCAGAAGACCTGGCAGAAGACGATAAAGAAAGAAGAGCGCTTGCCCGAATGGGTGATCAACCTCAGCGGCAGCTCGGCACAGCAGATGTCGGCGGTGACCGAGGACGGCGACCAGTATCTGGTTGGTCCGCTCTGCGAATCCGAGGGCAACTGCACCTACAAGCGCCTGGTCGTGGCCTTCAGCTGGGACAAGGACGAAGCCTACGGCATGCTCGTGGAAGTGCCTGAGGGCCTGCCTGCGGACAAGTCGCCGACCCGCCATGCGGACTACCGCTGGTTGGGCAAGCCGGACGAAGGCATGAAAGCTTTGCTGCAGGAGCAGCTCAAGCGTGACCCGAATTGGTACTGACCAGCGGTCGCGCACTGTAACGCTATAGAAGCTGAACCTTTTTATCTTTCAAGCTTCTATGATGCGCCGCCCCGAGGAGGGGCGGCGCATGACCAGGGGGCCGGGCCGTTCTGACTGTTGCAGGGTCGGAGTGGCCTAGGGGTACAGGGAGTGCCTCCATCATGGGCCGGGTCAGGAGAGGGTGGCATCGGAAGTTGCAGGTCGATCGGGTCGAGTTGAGGACGTGATCGATCTGGCTTCCGAAGCGCCTGTAGGGATTTATCTATCCATACGAGCGACTTTTCACTTCAGACACATTTTGTCGCTACCGTATATCGAAATTTTTTTAGTTGTCCGACAGGTCAGCCCGTGTGGCATTTCAGCCATTCGGATTGTCGAACACGCCATCAAACTCCCTTCTTTCATACCTGCAAATCTGCCGAAAAATGGCGCATTGGCCTTGTTCGGAAATCCGAACGTTGAAAATCAAAGCTTTGGCGATGCTCGATTTTGGCTTCTGGTCTCATGCCGATTCGGCATATGGTATTCGTTTCCGGCATTAGACTGCCTCTGCCCACGTCGCAATAGTTGCCGCCTTTTTCCTTGGCCCGAGCGCCAGAAATGCTCGCTCGCGGTGTCCTTACAGAGGGGGCCGGAACGGAACACGCAGCCGCCCAGCAGCTTTGAAGCGCTCTGGAACGCGACTTTCCGTCAGGTGCCCGTGACCACTACAACAAAGGGTAATGACATGAAGAAGGCAAAACTGAGCCTCGCCTGGCAGATCGTCATCGGTCTGTTGCTGGGCGTTGCAGTCGGCGCGCTACTGAATCATTTCAGTGCAGAAAAGGCATGGTGGATCAGCAACGTCCTCCAGCCAGCCGGCGATATCTTCATTCGCCTGATCAAGATGATCGTCGTCCCGATCGTGATTTCGTCGCTGATCGTGGGCATCGCCGGGGTAGGCGACGCGAAGAAACTGGGCAGTATCGGCCTGAAGACCATCATCTACTTCGAGGTGGTGACCACCATCGCCATCGTCGTCGGCCTGGTCTTGGCCAACGTGTTCCACCCGGGCGCCGGCATCGACATGAGCACCCTGGGCACCGTCGACATCTCCAAGTACCAGGCCACCGCGGCCGAGGTGCAGCATGAGCATGCGTTCATCGAGACCCTGCTCAACCTGATCCCGTCGAATATCTTCGCGGCGCTGATGCGTGGCGAGATGCTGCCGATCATCTTCTTCTCGGTGATGTTCGGCATGGGCTTGTCGAGCCTCAACGCCGATCTGCGCGAGCCGCTGGTGCGTACCTTCCAGGGCGTGTCGGAGACCATGTTCAAGGTCACCCACATGATCATGAACTACGCGCCGATCGGTGTGTTCGCCCTGATCGCCGTGACTGTCGCCAACTTCGGCTTCAGCTCGCTGCTGCCGCTGGCCAAGCTGGTGCTGCTGGTGTACTTCGCCATCGCTTTCTTCGCCTTCATGGTGCTGGGCCTGGTGGCTCGCCTGTTCGGCTTCTCGGTGATCAAGATCATGCGCATCATGAAAGATGAGCTGATCCTCGCCTACTCCACCTCCAGCTCCGAGACCGTGCTGCCGCGCGTGATCGAGAAAATGGAGAAGTACGGTGCGCCGAAGTCGATCTGCTCATTCGTGGTTCCGACCGGCTACTCGTTCAACCTTGACGGCTCGACCCTGTACCAGAGCATCGCGGCGATCTTCATCGCCCAGCTGTATGGCATCGACCTGTCCTGGAGCCAGCAGTTGCTGCTGGTGCTGACCCTGATGGTCACCTCCAAGGGTATCGCCGGCGTGCCGGGTGTATCGTTCGTGGTACTGCTGGCCACCCTGGGCAGCGTGGGCATCCCGCTGGAAGGCCTGGCCTTCATCGCCGGTGTCGACCGCATCATGGACATGGCTCGTACCGCGCTGAACGTGGTGGGCAACGCCTTGGCCGCAGTGGTCATCGCCAAGTGGCAGGGCATGTACGACGCCGAGAAAGGCGAGGCGTACTACAAGTCGCTGGTGCTGGAAAAAGGCAAGAAAGAGGCCGTGGTGGCGGGCAAGACCGTCAACCAGTAAGCCGCTGAGCTAAACGAAGAGCCCCGACTTGTCGGGGCTTTTTGCTGTCTGAAAGCTGACCGCGGTCGTGTTACCCACACTGGCCCCATCACCGGCAAGCCGGCTCCCACACGGGTCTCGCAAATCCCTTTGGGAGCCGTCTTGCCGGCGATGGGGTGCGAAGCGCCCCCAACAGCGCGCCGGTTGATTGCGCTATCATTCGGGCATTTTTTCACGGGGGAACACACGGATGCTCAACGGCCTCTGGCTCGGCTTTTTCCTGATTGCGGCCATCAGCGCCCTGGGCCAATGGCTGGTGGGCGGCAATGCCGGTATCTTCGCCGCGATGGTCGAGAGCATCTTCGCCATGGCCAAGCTCTCGGTAGAGGTGATGGTCCTGCTGTTCGGTACCCTGACCCTGTGGCTGGGTTTTCTCAAGATTGCCGAGAAGGCCGGTATCGTCGAATGGCTGGCCAAGGTCCTCGGGCCGCTGTTTGCCCGGCTGATGCCGGAGGTACCGCCGGGCCACCCTGCCCTGGGCCTGATCACCATGAACTTCGCCGCCAACGGCCTGGGCCTGGACAACGCCGCCACGCCCATCGGCCTGAAGGCCATGCGCTCGCTGCAGGAGCTCAACCCCAGCAGCACCACGGCGAGCAACGCGCAGATTCTGTTCCTGGTGCTCAATGCGTCATCGCTGACCCTGCTGCCGGTGACCATCTTCATGTACCGCGCCCAGCAAGGCGCACCTGACCCGACCATGGTGTTCCTGCCGATCCTGCTGGCCACCAGTTGCTCGACCCTGGTCGGCCTGCTGTCGGTGGCGGTGATGCAGCGCCTGCGCCTGTGGGATCCGGTGGTGCTTGCCTACCTGATCCCCGGCGCGCTGTTGCTGGGTGGCTTCATGGCTTTTCTCGGCACGCTGTCGGCGGCCGCGCTGGCCAGCCTGTCCTCGATCCTGGGCAACCTGACGCTGTTCGGCGTGATCATCCTGTTCCTGGTGATCGGCGCGTTGCGGCGGGTGCAGGTGTACGAGGCCTTCGTCGAGGGCGCCAAGGAAGGTTTCGACGTGGCCAAGGGGCTGCTGCCCTACCTGGTGGCGATGCTGGTGGCCGTGGGCGTGTTGCGTGCCTCCGGCGCCCTGGAGCTGGCCCTGGACGGCATCCGTCAAGCGGTGACCTGGATGGGCCTGGATACGCGCTTCGTCGAGGGCCTGCCCACGGCGCTGGTCAAGCCGTTCTCCGGCAGCGCGGCGCGGGCGATGCTGATCGAGACCATGCAGACCCAGGGCGTGGACAGCTTCCCGGCGCTGGTGGCGGCGACCATCCAGGGCAGCACCGAAACCACCTTCTACGTGCTGGCGGTGTACTTCGGCGCGGTGGGTATCCAGCGCGTGCGCCATGCGGTGGGCTGCGCGTTGTTGGCCGAGCTGTCCGGGGTGATCGCGGCGATCTTCGTCTGCTACTGGTTCTTTGCCTGAGCCTGACTGACGGTCCAGTCGATTACCTGGCGCGCCAGCTGGTCGCTGGCCGTACCGAAGCCGGCGACCACTGCCGGCACTTGCTGGCTGCCTAGCGGCTGGCGTACCTCGAAGCGTTTACTCGCGAGGATGCGCTGGCTGCGGCCCTGCACCAGCCGTGCATCGTAGCGAATCACCACCTCCACAGCCCCGCCTGGGCGGTACTCGCTCTGGAACGCCTGCAGTTCGCCACCCAGCTCGTAGTCCGCCTGCAGGTTGCTGTCGTCGGCACTCAGGCGCTGCACCCGGCCATCGCGCTGGAAGCCGTCGAGCAGGCGATTGCGCACCAGCATCGGCGTCGGGTCGCTCCAGCGGGCGCCCTTGTAGCTGCTGATCACATCCCCCTGGGGAATGACCGCGATACGCGCCCCGGCCAGGGCTTCGCTGGCCAGTGGCTTGTTCAGGCGCAGCGACCAGTCCAGCGGCGCGGCACTGCGGGCGGTCTGGCTCACCGGCAGGCGGTAGATATCCACAGGCTCGGACTGCGGCAGGATCGAGCAGGCCGTAGCCAGGCTCAGGGCGGTAACGAGTGCGGCCAGGCGCAGCGACAGCTTCATGGCTGGAACTCCTTGTTGTTGTCGCGGCCCAGCAGGTAGCCGCTGGGGTCGGCTTCCAGGCGCCGGGAGATGCCCTTGAGCGAGTTGAGGGTCTCGCGCAGTTCGCGGATTGCCGGGGCGATCTGGTTCAGGCCCTGGGCACCATCGTCCAAGGACTGGCGGTTGTCCTGCAACAGGCTGTTGATGGTCGCGGTGCTTTCGGCCAGCGACTCCATGGCCTGCTCGGCGCTGCCGATGGCCTGCTTGCCCTGGGTGCCCAGCAGGCCGTTGGCATTGCGCATCAGGGCCTGGGTCTCGGCCAGGGTGGCATTGGCCTGCTTGCCGACCTGAGCCAGCTGTTCGATGGCCTCGGAAATCCCGCCCTTCTGGTTGGCGAAGGCGCCGGTGGTCTGCTCGAGGTTGGCCAAGGTATTGCTGAGGCGCTCGATATTGCTCGAAGAGAACATCTGGTTGGCGTTGTGCAGCAGCAGGTTGATGTTGGTCACCAGGTCGCTGCTGTCGTTGAGCAGGCGCGAGATTGGCGATGGCGAGGCGACGATCACCGGCAGCTTGCCGTCCTTGCCCTTGAGTTCCGGGCTTTGCGGCGTGCCGCCGCTGAGCTGGATGAACGAGTTGCCGGTCACTCCCGCCAGGGTCAGCTTGGCCTGGGTGTCCTCCTTGACCGGCGTGTCGCCGCTAAGGCGCACGCGAGCCAGGACCCGACGCGGGTCCTTCGGGTCCAGGCGCAGGTTGCTGACATCACCGACCTTGATGCCGTTGTACTGCACCGGGCTGCCGCGGGACAGGCCCGACACGGCCTCGTTGAACACCACTTCGTAGTCCTTGAAAGCATCGTCGACACTGGACTTGGTCAGCCACAGGCCGAATAGCATGGCGCCCGCCACCACCAGCACGGTGACCAGGCCGATCAGGACATGATGAGCTCGGGTTTCCATCGTTCAGCGCTCCTGGCGGGCGCGCAGGGCGGCGTCTTCGGCCGCCCGGCCACGCGGGCCGTGAAAGTATTCGTGAATCCAGGGATCAACGGTCTGCTCGACCTCGGCCAGGGGCCCGGCTACCAGCACCTTCTTCTGCGACAGCACCGCCACCCGGTCGGTAATGGTGTAGAGGGTGTCCAGGTCGTGGGTGATGAGGAACACCGACAGGCCCAGGGCGTCGCGCAGGGTAAGGATCAACTGGTCGAAGGCGGCGGCGCCGATCGGGTCGAGGCCGGCGGTGGGCTCGTCGAGGAACAGGATGTCCGGGTCCAGGGCCAGGGCGCGGGCCAGGGCGGCGCGCTTGATCATGCCGCCGGACAGCGAGGCCGGGTACTTGTCGGCAGCGCTGATCGGCAGCCCTGCCAACGCCAGCTTGACCCCGGCCAGGTGCTCGGCGTCGGCCCGCGACAGCCCGGCATGCTCGATCAGCGGCAGGGCGACGTTCTCGGTAACGGTCAGCGAGGAGAACAGCGCGCCCTTCTGGAACAGCACGCCGAAGCGGCGTTCGACCAGCGAGCGCTGGTTTTCGTCGAGCGTGGCCAGGTCCTGGCCGAATACCTTGACCGTGCCTTCATTGGGCCGGCGCAGGCCGATGATGCTGCGCAGCAGCACCGATTTGCCGCTGCCCGAACCGCCGACCACGGCGAGGATTTCACCGCGGTACAGGTCCAGGTCGAGATTCTCGTGCACGCTCTGGCTGCCGAAGCGGTTGCACAGCCCCCGGGCTTCGATCACGGCTTCAGTCACCAGCCCATCTCCATGAAGAACAGCGCGGCGACCGCGTCCAGCACGATGACCACGAAGATCGATTGCACCACGGCGGAGGTGGTGTGGGCACCCACCGACTCGGCGCTGCCGCTGACCTTGAAGCCTTCCAGGCAGCCGATGGCGGCGATCAGGAAAGCGAAGAACGGCGCCTTTGCCATGCCCACCAGGAAATGCTGCACGCCGATGTCACTCTGCAGCAGCGAGAGGAACATGGCCGGCGAGATGTCCAGGGTCAGGGCACAGACCACCGCGCCGCCGATCATGCCGCAGAGCATCGCGACGAAGGTCAGCAATGGCAATGCTATCAACAGTGCCAGCACTCGGGGCACAACCAGCAGCTCGATCGGGTTGAGGCCCAGGGTGCGAATGGCGTCGATCTCTTCGTTGGCCTTCATCGAGCCGATCTGCGCGGTGAACGCGCTGGCGGTGCGCCCGGCCATGAGGATGGCGGTCAGCAGCACGGCGAACTCGCGCAGGAAGGAGAACGCTACCAGGTCGACCGTGAAGATCGTTGCGCCGAAGTCGGCCAGCACCGTAGCGCCAAGGAAGGCCACCACAGCGCCGACCAGAAAGGTCAGCAAGGCGACGATGGGCGCGGCGTCCAGGCCGGTCTGCTCGAGGTGCGCGACCACCGGGGTGACCCGCCAGCGATGCGGCTGGAACAGCCGCAGGAACAAGGTCTGCAGGATCAGGCCGATGAACCCCAGCACCTGGGCGGTGTCCTGCCACAGCTGGTCGACGGCGCGACCGATGCGCGCCAGCAGGAGAAGCAGCACTGGCTGCTCCGGTTCCTTGACCGGGATGCAGTAGTCCTGCACCGAGCAGTAGACGTTCTTCAGCAAGGCCCGGCTGGCATCGGGGAGTTCGTCGCTGCAGCGCGACAGGCGTTCGGAGCCCAGCAGTTCGGCCAGCAGCGAGGCGCCGGCGGTGTCCAGGCGGCCCAGCTGGCTGAGGTCGGCGAGGGTTTCGTCACCGTACTGGTCGCGCAGTCGCTCGCACTCGCGCTTGAGGCTGGCGTAGTGGGCAAGGGTCCAGTCTCCGGCGATGCGCAGGCGAGTGGGCTGCTGCCGGGTGTCCAAGGTGGCGCTCGGGGCGGTCATAGGCTCCCTGCATCTGACTGGCGAATCGGCGAGTCAGATCATAGCCCATCGCGGGGTCGGCCCGCTTCCACCACGATGATGGTTGCGGGCGTGCCCCGCGATCCTTGTCAGGATTCCACCACCTTGAAGCGCAGAACCCCGATCACCTGCCCGTCCTCGGTCAGCACCCTCACCTGCCACTTGCCTACGGGATTGGGTGGGAAGTTCTGCTTGTGGGTCCAGGCCCGGTAGCCTTCCTTGCGCCCGCCGTGAATGTCCAAGGCGATACGGTCGACCTCTTTGCCATCGAGCTGCCACACATGGTAGATGCGCTCGTTCAGACCGCGCGGCGCGTTAATGGCGGTGTAGGCATACAGCCCACCACTGCGGATACGGCTGGCCGCCACTTCGTCCAGTGATTCGCCTGGCTGGCGGTTGAGCACCTCGGTACTGATCGCCACGTCGGTCATCCACAGTGTGGCCGGCGGCACCCACGAGCGCAGCAGCCACCCGCCGCCACCCACCGCCAGGGTCACCAGCACCAGGGCCACGCCACGGCGCCAGCTGTTGATCGGGAAGCTGCTGGCCAGGCTCGGGAACGACAGCGCCATGGCGGCGATCAGTGCCAGCTTGAAGCTTTGCGCGGTGGTCAGATGCAGGATGATTGGCAATGCCGTGAGCATGGCCGCGAACAGCGTCAGGGTGTGCAGCGCCAGGAACAGCCAGCGCCGCGGCGCCAGCCACTTGTGGTACAGCGGGTCGATGATCGAGATCAGCCCCGCGGCACCGAGCAGGCCGGTGAATATTAGCTGGCCGCTGTTCCAGGTGGTGGTGATGAAGAAGAACGGCAAGACGAAGAACAGGCTTTCCTGATGGATCATCTGTGTCGCGAAGCGCAGCAACGGTTGCGGGATCTCGCGCTTGAAGGTGCGGGCGAACAGCTCGGTGAGGGTGTTCTCCAGCATCAGCCAGACCCAGCTGACCAGCATCGCGATGGCGATCCACCTTGCCAGGCCGGCCTGGCGGTCGACCAGCATGAAGCTGCCGATGCCCGAGAGGAAACCGTAGAGCGCGATGATGCCGGGGTAGCGCTTGAGCAGCTCGATGATGCGCAGGATGAAGCTGGGGATTGGGGGCATGAGGCAAGCAACAGGGAGCGGTGGATGGCTGTGCCGGCTTCATCGCGGGGCAAGCCCGCTCCCACGCATGAATTGTCGTGGGAGCGGGCTTGCCCCGCGATGAGTGCTAGCGAAAGGCTTACAGGATACCGCCGAATCAGGGCGCCCGTGTAGCACCGCTGGGCTTGGCGCGAGGCCCGCGGCGGCGGATCAGCCCGACTGCCAGGATCAACCCCAGCAACAAGGCCACCAACCCATACAGCTCGTCATACCCCAGCAACGGCTTCTCGATGCGCAGGTACCCCGGCTCCTTGAGCAGCTCGCGCAGCGCCGCATCGGCCTGTTTCAGGCTGACTTGGCGAAGTTCTCGCACCGGATCGGTGAAACGTCCGTCCTCGTAGGCGTTGAGCGCCCCCCAGTAGTAGTCGGCGAGCGCTGCGTTGCCCTGGGTGGTCCAGCTCTCCCGGGCGATCGTCGCCTCCTTGATGCGGGCGAAGGTGTCCGGGTCCAGGCCATGCTTGCGCAGATGGTCGAACAACTGCTCGAGTACCTTGAGTGCCTTGTCGAGGTCCTGGCGCTCGAGGTCGGCATTCAGGGTGAGCAGCCCGCTGTCGCCGAAGCTCTCGCGTTGTACCGACGGCCCGTAGGACAACCCGTGGCGCAGGCGCAACTGGTCGTACAGCGCCCAGTCCAGGTAGCGCGACAGCAGCTCGAGGGTCTGGTCGTGCCCCTCCTCCAGGGTCGGCTCGATGAACAGCCAGTGCAACTTGACGCTGTCGCCCAGCCAGCCGCGGGTCAGGTCGCGGCGCTGCTCGGCCTGCTGGCTGATGCTTTCGAGGTTGCGGCGTTCTTCGGGCTCGGTCGCCGGCAGCTCGCCAAAAGTGCGTTCCAGGTAGGCTGGCAGCAGGCGGTCGAGGCCGCCGACGACGATCAGCGACATGTTGTTGGCCACATACCAGTGCTCGCGCAACTGCTGGACCTGTTCCAGGGTCATGTCGTCGAAGTTGGAGCGCTCGGGACATTTCAGGCCCAGCTCGGTAGCCAGCTGGTCGCTGGCTGGGTGGCCGATGTCCTGACGGTCCAGCCAGCGCTGCAGTCGGCCGTAATGGCCACCGTCCTCGCGCTCGATGATCTTTTTCGCGGTGGCCAGCGCCTTCGTGTCGATTTGAGTATCGCGGACCACCGCCAGCAGCAGGTCGAGCACCTTGCGCTGGTTGCGCGCCGGGGCTTCGATGACGAAGGTGGTGTCGGCGCTGCTGGTGAAGGCGTTCCACTCCCCGCCCAGGGCCTGGATACGCTCCTCCAGCCCGCCCTCGCCCGTCTCGTCGATACCGCTGAACAGCAGGTGCTCGAGCAGGTGCGGCAGCTCGCGCTGGTCACAGTCGAAGTCGTCCAGGCCCACGCCCACCACCAGGCGGATCGACACATGATCACGCTCATAGCCGGACTTGAGGATGACCTGCAGGCCGTTGGGCAACAGGTAGCCCTCGACCCGCGAGCGGTCGAGGGCGAGCGTGGGCAGGCTACAAATCAGCAGGCAAACGAACAACAGGCAACGCATAGGCGAGCTCAGGTCTCCGGAGTGTCTTGGCTCAAGGCTGACGGGCTTCGTCCGGCACGCTGTCGAGCATCAGCCCGCCGGTGTCGGTGCCGCCCAGTACCACATAGGCACTGCTGCAGAACAAAGAGTTCAAACGCTTCATGTCGGCAATGAGCTCCAAGTGTAGCGAACTGGTCTCGATACTCTGCACCACTTTACGTTGCAGGCGGCTGACATGGGCGTGGGCCAGGCGCCGCTCCTGGGCGCGGAAACGACGTTTCTCGCGCAGCAACTGCTGCGCGCTCTGCGGGTCGGCGCTGAGGAACACTGACAGGCCCAGGCGCAGGTTGGCCAGCAATTGTTCCTGCAGGCCAGTCAGCTCCTCCAAGCCAACCTGGGAGAACTCCCGACGCTGCGAGGTCTTCTGCTGCTGGACCTTGCGAAGCATGCGCTCGATCAGATCGCTGGCCAGCTTCAGATTGATCGCCAGCTCGATGATCTCGGCCCAGCGCTGGTTGTCCTGCTCGCCGAGGTCTTCACGGGGCATTTGTGCCAGGTACAGCTTGATGGCGTTGTACAGCGCTTCGGCATCCTCGCCCAAGGCTCTGACTTGCTGGGGCATGGCCGTCTGGGTGCCGCGCAGGGCGCCGAGCACGGCCTCGAGCAAATTATCGACTATATCGCCCAGGCGCAGAGTCTCGCGTACGGCATTGGCCAGCGCCAGGCTGGGGGTGTTCAGCGCGGTCGGATCCAGGTGGCGGGGCTGGTTGTGGCCATTGCCATTGTCGCGTTCAGGCAACAGGTAGTTGCACACGCGGCCCATGGGCTTGACCGTCGGCAGCATCAGCAGACAGCGCAAGGTGTTGTAGAGCAGGTGGAAGCCGATCACCAGTTCCTGCGGGCTGAAGCTCAAGCTGTCCATCCACGCTACCAAGGGGTGTAGCACCGGGATGATCAGCAGCAGGCCGATGATCTTGTATAGCAGGCTGCCCAGCGCCACCCGGCGCCCGGCGCTGTTCTGCAGGCTTGTGGTGAGGAAGGCGAGCAGGCCGCTGCCGATGTTGGCGCCAATCACCAGGCCGATGGCCACCGGCAGGCTGATCACTTCGGCGCCCGCCAGGGTGGCGGTGAGCAGCACGGCGGCCAGGCTGGAGTAGGAAATCATGGCGAATAGCGCGCCGATCAGGGCGTCGAGGAGGATATCGCCGGTGAGCGAGGCGAACAGCACCTTCACCCCTTGGGCGTGGGTGATCGGCGCGGCGGCGTGGACGATCAGTTGCAGCGCCAGGATGATCAGGCCCAGGCCGATGCCGACGCGGCCCAGCTGGCCGGCGCGGGTCTGCTTGCGCGAGAGGAAGAAGATCACCCCGAGGAAGATCAGCAGCGGCGACAGCCAGGACAGGTCGAAGGTCAGCACCCGCGCCATCAGCGCGGTCCCGACGTCGGCGCCGAGCATGATCGCCAGGGCCGGGGTCATGGCCATCAGGCCCTGGCCGACGAACGAGGTGACCAGCATGGCGGTGGCGTTGCTGCTCTGCACCATGGCGGTGACCAGGATCCCGGCGATGAAGGCCAGCGGGCGCTTGTCCATGTTCTGGCCGAGCACGCGGCGCAGGTTCGAGCCATAGACCCGCAGGATGCCGGTACGCACGATATGGGTGCCCCACACCAGCAACGCCACGGCGGAGAGCAGATTGAGCAGGGTCAGCATGGTCGGGCCCCCTTTTCTTCTATGCCCCTGGGCGGGGCCAATGGGTGCAGCGGTGAGCCTGGCCCGGGGGTGGGCTGTTTTTCCCAGTGCTCACTGAAGCTTTAGTTGTTTTGCCTGGCTGGTGCCAGCTTGGCATGGGTGAAACGTATTTGAAACATGCTCTGGCCTCATCGTCGGCAACAAAAAAGGCCCCGAAGGGCCCTTTCGCTACCGCGCTTCCTGGGCTTATTGACCCGGGATGTCCTTGCGCAGTTTCACTGGATCGTGCTCCTTGCCCTTCTTGCGTGCCATCGCCGTGCGCATGCGGATGTTGATCGCCTCCACCGCCAGCGAGAAAGCCATAGCGAAGTAGACGTAGCCTTTCGGCACATGCACATCGAAAGATTCGGCGATCAGCACGGTGCCTACGACGATCAGGAACGAAAGCGCGAGCATCTTCAGCGATGGGTGCTTGTCGATGAAATCGCTGATGGTGCCGGCGCAGAGCATCATCACCAGTACCGCGACGATGATCGCGGCGATCATCACCGGCACGTGGGAGACCATGCCCACCGCGGTGATCACCGAGTCCAGCGAGAACACGATGTCGATGATGGCAATCTGGATGATGGTGTAGAAGAACTTGCCACCTGCCCCTTTCGGCTCGTCGGGGTTCTCGTCCTCGCCTTCCAGGCCGTGGTAGATCTCCTGAGAGCTTTTCCACAGGAGGAACAGGCCGCCGAAGAACAGGATCAGGTCGCGCCCGGAGATACCCTCGCCCAGTACATGGAACAGGTCGTCGGTCAGGCGCATGACCCAGGTGATCGACAGCAGCAGCATGATCCGCGTGACCATGGCCAGGGCCAGGCCGAAGATCCGCGTGCGTGGTTGCATGTGCTTGGGCATGCGGCTGACCAGGATCGAGATCATGATGATGTTGTCGATCCCGAGCACGATCTCAAGCGCGGTGAGGGTAAAAAAGGCAACCCAGATTTCCGGGCTGGTCAGCCATTCCATGTGTATTCCTTCGAGCGGTAAAGGCAAAGCGCCCTGGTGACGGGCGCTTTGCGGTTGGATGAGGCGCTTGTATTACAGACTGCTGAACAGCGGGAAAGTCCCCAGCGCCAGCGCGCCGGCCATTATGCACAGGCATACCAGCACTGCCCACTTGAGGGTGAAGCGCTGGTGATCGCCGAACTCGATGCCGGCCAGGGCCACCAGCAGGTAGGTGGAGGGTACCAGCGGGCTGAGCAGGTGTACCGGTTGCCCGACGATCGACGCACGGGCCATTTCCACCGGGGTGACGCCGTAATGGCTGGCGAACTCCGAGAGTACCGGCAGCACGCCGTAGTAGAAGGCGTCGTTGGACATGAAGAAGGTGAACGGCATGCTGACCAGGGCGGTGATCACCGCCATGTAGGGGCCGAACGCTTCCGGGATTACCGCCAGCAGGCTCTTGGACATGGCATCGACCATGCCGGTACCCGACAGGATGCCGGTGAAAATGCCCGCGGCGAAGATCAGCCCGCTCACGGCCAGCACGCTGGAGGCGTGGGCGGCGATGCGGTCCTTCTGCTGCTGCAGGCACGGGTAGTTGACGATCATGGCGATGCTGAAGGCGATCATGAACAGCACCGGCAGTGGCAGCACGCCGGCGATCAGCGCGACCATCAGCGCGGCGGTCAGGGCGCCGTTGAACCACAGCAGCTTGGGCCTGCGGGCTTCCGGGAACTGCGACACGCTGATTTCGCTGTGGTCGAGGTCGTCGGTCGGCAGGTGCAGTTCACCGAGGCGGGCACGTTCACGCAGGCCATACCAGTAGGCGATGGCCAGGATCGCCACCACGCCGAATGCCATGGCCGGAATCATCGGCACGAAGATGTCCGAAGGGTCAACGTGCAAGGCGCTGGCGGCGCGCGCCGTCGGCCCTCCCCATGGGGTCATGTTCATCACCCCGCCGGCGAGGATGATCAGGCCAGCCATGATTCGCGGGCTCATCCCCAGGCGGCTGTACATCGGCAGCATGGCGGCGCAGCAGATCATGTAGGTGGTGGCGCCGTCCCCGTCCAGGGACACCACCAGGGCCAGCACCGCGGTGCCGATCGAGACTTTCAGCGGGTCGCCCTTGACCAGCTTGAGGATCTTGCGCACGGCCGGGTCGAACAGGCCGGAGTCGATCATCAGGGCGAAGTAGAGAATGGCGAACATCAGCATCACGCCAGTGGGCGCGAGCTTGCTGATGCCCTGCAGCATCATCGGGCCGATGTCGCTGTAGAAGCCGCCGAACAGGGCGAACAAAATCGGTACCAGGATCAGCGCGATCAAGGCCGACAGGCGCTTGGTCATTATCAGGTACATGAAGGTGATGACCATGGCGAAGCCGAGGAAGGTCAGCATGGCGGTACTCCAGGCGTGGCGCGGCGAAAGGAAGGACGATTCGGGCGGATCAGCGCGTCAGGCGCTGCGCGAGGAGCTGGCGGAGGGGGACTGCGAAAAGGCGGGCACAGGAAAACATCAGAATCACCATTGTTGTTGTTGATTGGGCCGGGGCGCGGAAGTTTCCGGGTGCCCTGGCTGGCCGGTCTGCTGCCGGTGGTGGCGCTATCCTATGTGGGCAAGCTTTCAGCCAGCTTTCGGCTGGTGCCAGGCGACGGGAGGTCGTTTCGATGGTGGATGTCGAAGAAGGCGGGTGCCATTGCGGTGCCCTGCGTTATCGCTTGTCGGGCGCCCTGGGCGATGTCGCCCATTGCCATTGCTCGATCTGCCGGCGGGTCAGCGGGGGCACTCTGGTGACCTGGGTCACCCTGCCCTTCGAGGCTTTCCAGTGGCTGGCGGGCTCACCGCAGCGCTACATGGCGCCGGAAACCTGCAGTCGGTACTTCTGTGGCAGTTGCGGGGCGCACGTGGCACTGGTGACGGCCCATAGCCCGGATTCGATCGACGTAACCGTGGCGACGCTGGATCACCCGGAGCGGGTGCCGGCCAATCGGCATATCTGGGTGGGGAGCCGCTTGCCGTGGTTGCAGGTGGATCAAGGGTTGCCGGAGGAAGACGAGGAAAACCTGTAGGGCATTGTGCTGCCTCTTCTGGCCCTATCGCCATGTACTAGGGCAGCTGCAACCCCCCGGCCGCCTTGTGCAACGCCCGAAGGTGCTCGCCCACCTGCTTGATATTGGCCTCCACGGCTTTGATCTCCCTGCCCCGCTCGGGCCCCAGCAGCGCCCTCACCTGCTGGTCGAGGTCGGTACTCAGGCGCAGCAGCTGCGCCTGGCGCTCGCTGCTCACCTGCTCCAGTTGCTTGCGCTCGTCCGGCTGCGGCAGGCCGTAGCCCCCTGCCCCGAGCAACTCCGCCGGGCGACTGAGGAAGCCGCTGTTGGCCAGCATCGCCTGCAAGGTTTCGTTGGCTTTGTCGAAGCTGCCGTCCTTGAGCGCCCGCCCGTTCAGGTAGCGTTGCTTGACCTCATCCTGGGCCAGCAGCAGCTGGCGCCGTAGCCCGGCCTGTTCGAGCAGCAGCAAGGCCGCGCTGGTGCGCAGGTCGGCGCGGTCGAACCACTGGCGGCGCTGCTCGGCGTCCAGCGCCAACCAGCCTTCCACCGTCGTCTGTTTGATTGGTAGCTGCTTGCGCAGTACCTCGAACATCGCCTGGTAGCGGTCGCGGTAAGAGTCGAAGCGATAGCCCAGGCGCAGCGCTTCGCGTGTGTCGTCGAGCACGCTGGTATCAGCCAGTCCCCTGCCCTTCATGACCTCGAGCAGCCCGTTGGGCATGATGCTGTCCAGGTCGTTCAGGCGTGCATTACCGGTGCCGCTGCGCAGCAGCTTGAGCGACTCCACGGCGCAGTTGTTGGACAGGAAGTAGTAGTTGCCGTCGTAGCTCCAGTGCATCTCGGCGGCCTGGCGCACCAGGTTTTCGATCTCGGCGCGGCTGAGCTTGAGCGGTACCGAGGCCAGGCTGCGCAGCTCGGTCTTGGTGTACTCGTCGATCACCTGCCCCAACGGCAGCACGAACAGCCGCGACGGGTAGGCGCCGACCAGCCCGTCCCAGCTGGACAGCTGCACATCGTTGACGAAGGCGCGGTATGACAGCACCAGGCTCTGGTCGAGGTCCAGGCGACAGGCCGGCCCGCGTGGGCGACCCGGGGCGCAGATCACCAGGCGCAGCATGCTGTGGCCCCAGCGGCTGACCCAATTCTGGTTGGCTTCGGCCAGCAAGTAGTCGACCTCGTAGACCCGCTCCGGGTCGATCTCACCCAAGGGTTGGCGGGCGAAGTCGTTGCCGGCGTTGAGGAACGGCAGGCCCTTGGCGCAGGCATCTTGTTGCGGCGCCCAGTCGAAGTGGTCGCGCAGGTACTGGTTCAGCGCCGGGCGGCGACAGGCGTAGCTGGGGTCGAGGAGGAAGTACTCCATGTTGACCGCGACAAACTCCTTCGGGCTGCTCAGCTCGTAGGGATCCGGGCTGCGCACCAGCTGGCCATTGTGCTGCTCGCGCTCGCCGCGCCGGCCGACGTACTGCGGCCAGCCGGCCAGGTCCAGCAGGCGCGGGTCGTCGCTCAAGGTGAAGCGGCGTTCGGCCTGGCCGCGACAGTCCTGCGGCAGGCCGACCTTGCCAAGCGCGTCCTGCTGGCGCTTGCAGCGGCTGATCAGCTGGCGCTCGGCCTGCGGCCAAAGGCGGGCGCGGTCATAGATATGGGTCAGCTCGTGGAGCACGGTGGCGAGCAGTTCTTCGCGGACCGTCCCATGGGGGCGGTTGGTCTTCTCGCGGGCGGCGCTGCCGTCAACGAGGCCCGGCAGCAGGCGCTGGTTGAGATCCAGGCTGGCGACCGGCGAGGCCTGGCCATAGGCATCCTCGGGCATGCGCGAGGTCCAGCTGACCAGGATCTGCCGGTCGAGCTGCTGCTTGAAGCGCGGTGGCAACTTGGCCATGGCTTCGTCGAGCAGCAGTTGGCTGGCCTGCTGTTGCGAAGGGTCGAGGCCGTCGGTCTGCAGCACCAGTTGCAGATCGGCCAGGGCGGGCGTGCCAAGCAGCGTCAGGGCGCAGCCCAGCAGCCAGGCACGCATGCGCTTCACAGGGCGAGGATGGCTTCGGCCAGCACCTGGTCGCTGGCGTCGCGGGCTTCGGGCACGCGGGCGCGCAGGGTGTCGAAGGCGGCTTCGAGCTGCGCGCCGCGGATGTCGCCATTGCTGGCGACGAAGCTGGCGGCGTCGTCGTGGGCTTCACGCACCAATTTCGAATCACGGATCGAGGTGGTGGTGTCGGAGGTGAAGTCGATCGACCGGCCAAAGGCGCGGACGATGATATTGCTGGTGGCCACCAGGGTGTGTGCCTGGGCCAAGTCGGCTAGCAGCAGCATACCGAGGGTGGCGGCGATCAGCGGTTTACGCATGGAGCATCTCCGGAAATACAAGGGAGCGGGTGTAATTATTGGACGAGTATCGCCTCGGCCAGTTCACGGTCGCCGACAGAGTGCCGGGCGCAGCCTTGGCGCAGAGCGTCGAACGCCGCCTCCAGGCGCGCGCCACGGATCAGGCCGTCGCTGGCGACGAACACGGCGGCATCGTCACGGGCCGCGACGATCCGTTTGCGGTCGAAGGGGGCGGCCGTCACCTGGCTGGTGACGTAGCCCGTGATGACCAGGCTCTGGGTGGTGGCATCCATCGCATGGGCGCTGTTCATACAGGTCAGGGCGACAAGGGAAAGCAATAGGTAACGCATGGGCTTTGAAGTGGCGATTGTCTCGGGCTGCGAAGGCTATCCCGGATGCACGGTTCGGGGCCAGTGAATCCGGGGTAAGGGCAGGGTCAGATGGCGAGGATGGCGCGCGCCAGCTGCGCATCGCTGGCTTGCAGGGCCGGCAGCTGCTGGCGGATGTGCACGAATGCGCTTTCCAGCTTGGCGCCGCGTATGGCGCCATCGCTACCGACGAAGCTGGCGGCATCGTCACGGGCGGCCTTGACGATCTTGTCGTCGCGGAACGAGGAGGAGATATCGGACGTGGCGTCGGTCGAGGCGGCTACGGCGCCGACGACGGCATCGGTGGTGACGACGAAGCTGGTGGCGTTTGCGGCACCGGCGAGGGACAGCAGCAAGGCGGCGCCAATCAGGTGATAACGGGACATGTTGGTGGACTCCTGCACAGGGTCAAGGGTGGTTCTGGTTATCGGACGCTCGCTTGGCTCGTCACGGTACTTTATATGCCAGGCGCGTAAGACAAGCGTAACACGCGGCGGTTCTGACGCCTGGGCGCGAAAAACAGATCAAATCGTAACTGTATCTATAGAATTTTATTTTTATAAAACTGTTACGCTTGCGTGCGCAAGTGCTCTACTGCGCGGCTTAAAACAAAAAACCCGCCGCAGTTGCCTGCGGCGGGTTCTTGAGAATTCACGGTGCCGGCCTGGGCCGGCGGCCGGCGCTTAGCGCCAGAAAGGCTTGCTCAGCTCTTCGTAGCGCTGCGACTCGCTGATACCGGCATCGGCCAGCAGGCGGGAGTCCAGGCGCGCCAGCTGGCGGCGGCTGGCCATGCGGCGCTGCCACAGTACCAGGGTGGACAGGACGCGCAGCGGCAGGGCGGCGTTGGAAGCTTGGGCGTTTTCAAAAACCAGGTCGGAACTGAGGGTACGTTCCATGATGTGTCATCCTTCCGCTTGTGGCGGCATTAGGGAGTGATTTAACTGGTGCCCATCTTCCTCCTCTCTCGTCCAGAACAGTAGGTACAGTTCAGGTGTATTGTGATGGGCCAGTTAACTGTTGAAAGCGACTGTTGCACCGGTTATTGAGGGAACTGTACTGGTGCGCACTTTTTTGGTGCGGTTTTGTGGTGTCGGCAGGGAAATGGTCGGCAGGAAGTGAGGTATATAGCAGTACAGTAGTACAGTTTTTGATGGGTGCTGGGTTCAAAGTGTTCAGCGATACAGTTGCGGCGCTTGTGATATCGAGCGCCGCCCGCGCGGCTATGGCGCGCGCAGCGGCTTCGGGTGTATCAGACCGACAATGCTGCCCGCCGTGCACGCTCAGCCTTGCCCAGCAGCCGCTTCATCCGCCATTCGAAGCCGAACGTCAGCGCCACCGCCGCGCAGGCCAGACCCAGGGCCAGCCCCCACCAGATACCCTGTGCACCGCCACCGAAGGTGAAGGCGAATAGCCAGGCACTTGGCGCACCCACAAGCCAGTAGCACACCAGGCCAATCAGGAACGTGGTCTTGGCGTCCTTCAGCCCGCGGATCGAACCCATGGCAATGGTCTGCACGCCATCGAACAGTTCGAACCACGCCGCCACCATCACCAATTGCACTGCCAGCATGAAGATAGCGGCGAAGGCCGGGTCGTTGCGGTCGATGAACAGCCCGACCAGGGCATCCGGCAGCAACCAGAACAGTGCGGCGAAGGCGAACATCAGCGATGCGCCAAAGCCAATGCCCACGCGCCCGGCGCTACGGGCCGCCAGCAAGTTGCCGGCGCCGTAGTAAAGGCCAACGCGCATGGTCACCGCATAGGAAAGGCCCGTCGGCACCATGAACGCGGTGGAGACGATCTGCAGGGCGATCTGGTGCGCCGCCAGCTCCGTGCTGCCGAGCACGCCCATGCACAGGGCGGCAAAGGCGAACAAGCCCACTTCGACCATATAGGTGCCGCCGATCGGCAGGCCCAGCCGCCACAGCTCGCGCAGTGCCGGCAGGGAAGGGCGCAGCAGGCCCTTGCGCAGCGGGTAGGCGGCATAGGCCTTGTGCCAGCGGATATACAGTGCGAGCGCGATGGCCATGCCCAGGGTCACCACCGCCGTGACCAGGCCGATCCCCATCAGGCCCAGCTTGGGCAGGCCGAACATGCCCTCGATCAGGGCGTGGTTGAACAAGTAGTTGAACACCGTGCCCACCAGGCTGATGACCATCACCGGTGTGGAGTGGCCCAGGGCGCTGGTAAAACCGCGCAGGGCCATGAACGTCATGTAGCCGGGCAGGGCAAGCGGCAGCAGGGTCAGCAACTGCATCGCCGAGTCGACGTTCTCCGGTTTCTGGCCGAACAGCAGTAGCACCGGCTTGAGGTTCCACATCACCAGCGCCGAGACCAGCGCCAGGCCCCAGGCCAGCCACAGGCCGCTCTGCGCCAGGCGGGTGACGCCCTCGATGTCGTTGGCGCCCTTGCGGATGGCCACCAGCGTGCCGACCGCGGCGATCACGCCCAGGCAGAAGATCGACACGAACGAATAGCTTGCCGCGCCCAGGCCGCCACCGGCCAGGGCCTGCGGGCTGATGCGGGCCATCATCAGGGTGTCGGTGAGCACCATTAGCATGTGCGCCAACTGCGAGGCGATCAGCGGCCCGGCCAGGCGCAGCAAAGCCTTGAGTTCTGATCACCTCGATTGCCGAGCAGACCAACCTGCTGGCGCTTAATGCCGCCATCGAAGCGGCCAGGGCTGGCGAGCAGGGCCGGGGTTTCGCCGTGGTCGCCGACGAGGTGCGCGGCCTGGCCGCGCGCACCCGCCAGGCCACCGACGAGATCTCGGGCATGATCGCCAGCATCCAGCAGCAGACCGGCCATGCCATCAGCACGCTGGAGCAGGGTAACCAGCTGATGCAGGAAGGCCTGGCGCGCAACGACAAGGTGGCCGAAGCCCTGGCGCGCATCGACGAGCAGAGCCGGGTCGCGGGCGAGCAGTTCGCGGTGATCAGCACCGCGACCCAGGAGCAGAGCAGCACCGCGACGGTGCTCAGCCGCAATCTGCAAAGCATCGCCCAGGCCAACAGCGAGCAGCGAGATGTGGCCAATGAGCTGGCCACGACGGCCCGCGAACTGGAAGGTCTGGCGGGGCAGTTGCGCCAGGAAGTGGATCGGTTCCGAGTGGGCCGCTAAGACTTACGCGGCAAGCCTGCTCCCACCGACCCTGTGGGAACGGGCTTGCCCGCGATGACGTTTATAGCGCCGACAGCCCCAACGCCTGCGCACACGCCTGCAACGACCTACGCTCGCTTTGCGCATACAGCGCCAATTCATCCTGCACCTTCAGCCCCAGCGCCTGCTCGAAGGCCTCGCGGTTGGCATTGCTGCCGTAGTCGGCCTGGCCATCATCCCCCAGGTTGGACTGGAAGATCCCCGCCGCACTCACCGGCAGGAAGTCTTCGTACACCAGCGCCTCGTAATGCACATGCCCGGCGTCGATCAGCCCTTGCAGGGTAGTGGGGCGGCCGGGCTGCCCGCGCGCCGCCAGCCCCTTGTCGGTGGCGAAATAGCGGAAGTAGGCCAGCCCTTGTTCGCGCATCTGCCCCAGGTCGTCCGGAAATTCGGCGAAATGCTCGGCGAGCAGGGTCATGTAGCGTTCGGCATTGGCCTCGGCCGGCGCGCCGCCGAGGGCCGCGCGGGTCGCGTCCAGCAGACGGTCGTACAGCTGGCGCCCCTTGGGTGTCAGCGCCGCGCCGCGTTGTTCGATCTCGCCGAAGCGCGCCGTGTGGCTGCCCTGGGCATCGCTGAAAGCGACCTTTTCCTGCAGGGCCTTGAAGCTGGTCTGGCGCAGCAGGATCGGCTGGCGACGGGTGGGCGGCCCCTCGACCACGGCCTTGGGTGGGATGCCCTTGGCCGGCATGCCGAGCTGGATGGCGTCGATGTCCAGGGTGCGCGGGGTCAGGTGGTTGATGTGGGGGCCTTTGAACGCCACCACATCAGCGATCAGGCGGTGTTGGTCGTGCAGTTGCTGGTACTGCTCGGCAGTGACGGTGGCGTCCTGGTGCCAGCGGAATGTGTGCAGCGCTTCCTGGACGAAGGTCTCGGCATCGCTCGCGTTCAGGCCACCATCGCGTTCGCATTGGACGATCAGTTCCAGCACACGGGAGGTGAAGATCTGCCGCTTGTCGAGAATGCCCTGGGCCAGTTTGCGCAGTTGCGGGTTGTGGATAAGTTCCAGGCGCAGCAGCGAAGTGAACACCCGAAACGGGCTGACATGCAGCGACTGCTCATGCACGGCGCGGAACGCGGTGGAATGTACCGGTACGCCGGCCGAGCTCAGGTCGTAGTAGCCGACCGGCGCCATGCCCATGACCGCGAACAGCCGGGCGATGGTGGCGAGCTCCTCGGCGGTGCCCACGCGGATGGCGCCATGGCGCTCCTGGTCGAGGCGTTCGATCTCGCCGGTCCAGCGCAGGGCCTCAGCCACCTTGGGCTGCGCGGCCATGACCTGCCGGTTGGTTTCGCTCACCAGTTCAAGCAGCGTGCCGTACAGGGGGACTTCCTGCTTGTACATGAGCGACATGGCGGCAGAGAACTGCGCACGGATGCTGTCGGGGCTGACGAAATCGTGGGCGGGCATCGCAAGCTTCCTGGGTGAGTGGAGGACACTTACATGAAAGCTGGGAATGGAGATGCCGTACAAGCGAAAAAAAGTGCGGGTTTCATTCCTTTTTTGATCGACCTTGACGACTCCATAGCGGGGCAAGCCCGCTCTCACGATGGCGTCAGTGTTCGCGCCGCTGGATCTGCTCGGCAACCCACTCCACCAACGCCCGCACTTTGGGCACTTCCGCCGCATGTTCGGCATACGCCAGGTAATGCGCGCCATTGCTTTTCATCGCATGGTCCCAGGCCAGCACCAGGGCGCCCTCGGCCAGCTCTTTGGCCACCAGGTAACTGGGCACCAATGCCACCCCGCAGCCGGCCTGCGCCGCGCTCAACGCCATGTAGAAGGTATCGAAGCGCGGCCCATGATAGCTGTTGTCGGTATGCAGCCCTTGCTCCAGGAACCATTCGTGCCATGCCTGCGGTCGCGAGGTGCTCTGCAGCAGCACCAGCTCCGCCACCGCGCCGGCGTCAGGCAGCGTGCGCCCTTGCAACAGCTCCGGCGCGCACACCGGCACCACTTCTTCGCCGAACAGCTCGATGCAGGTCGCCCCGGGCCAGGTGCCTTGGCCATAGAAGAACACCACGTCGGCCGAGCCCTGCAGCAGGGCGAAAGGTTCCATCTCGTTGCGGATGTCCAGGTGCAGGTTGGGGTGGCGCTTGCCGAAGCCCTTGAGGTGCGGGATCAGCCAGCGCACGCCGAAACTCGGTTGAGTGGCTACCTTCAATACTTCGGTCTGCGAGCCGTAGCTCAGGACATAGCGGCTGGACATATCCACCTGGGTGAGGATCTTGTTCACCTCGGCCAGGTACAGGCTGCCGGCCGGCGTCAGTTGCAGGCGGCGGCGGATGCGCAGGAACAGGTGATGGCGCAGCATCTCCTCTAGCTGCGCCACTTGCTTGCTCACCGCGCTCTGCGTCAGGTGCAGTTCCTCGGCGGCGCGGGTGAAGCTCAGGTGACGGGCTGCGGCCTCGAAGCACTGCAGGGCGGTCATGGACGGTACCAGGCGTTTGGACATAAGCGGTCTCGGCGGCTGAAATCATTACCTGGTGGAATGATATGCGGAATAAAGGTCGTTTGTTGCACCCGAGTAATCGGATTAATACTGACCCACGACATTTTCAACCCCTTCACCCGATGTAAGGAGAAGCACGATGGTTGCTGGATTGCTCGAGCGCCTTGGCGTTGCCGCCGCGGCTCACACCCAGGGCGATTACCCTGTCCATACCCCCATCGACGGCAGCCAGATCGCCTCGGTGAAGTTGCTCGGCAAGGCCGACACCGTTGCCCGCATCGACCAGGCGCAACAGGCCTTCGAAGCCTGGCGCAGCGTGCCGGCCCCTCGTCGTGGCGAGCTGGTGCGCCTGTTCGGCGAGGTGCTGCGCGAGCACAAGGCCGACCTCGGCGAGCTGGTGTCCATCGAAGCAGGCAAGATCACCCAGGAAGGCCTGGGCGAAGTGCAGGAAATGATCGATATCTGCGACTTCGCCGTCGGCCTGTCGCGCCAGCTGTACGGCCTGACCATCGCCTCCGAACGTCCGGGCCACCACATGCGTGAAACCTGGCACCCGCTGGGCGTGGTCGGGGTGATCAGCGCCTTCAACTTCCCGGTGGCGGTGTGGGCGTGGAATACCGCGCTGGCGCTGGTGGCGGGTAACGCGGTGGTGTGGAAGCCGTCCGAGAAGACCCCGCTCACCGCGTTGGCGTGCCAGGCGCTGTTCGACAAAGCGCTGAAAGCCTTCGGCGATGCCCCTGCAGGCATAGCGCAACTGGTGATCGGTGGCCGTGACGCCGGCGAAGCTCTGGTCGACGATTCACGCGTGGCCTTGGTCAGTGCCACCGGCAGCACCCGCATGGGCCGCGAAGTGGGCCCCCGTGTGGCGGCGCGCTTCGGCCGCAGCATCCTCGAACTGGGTGGCAACAACGCCATGATCCTGGCCCCGAGCGCCGACCTCGACCTGGCCGTGCGCGGCATCCTGTTCTCTGCCGTGGGCACCGCTGGCCAGCGCTGCACCACCCTGCGCCGGCTGATCGTGCACCGTTCGATCAAGGACGACGTGGTCGCCCGTGTCAAAGCCGCCTACGGCAAGGTGCGCATCGGTGACCCGCGCAAGGACAACCTGGTCGGCCCGCTGATCGACAAGCAGTCGTTCGATGCCATGCAGGGCGCGCTGGCCAAGGCCCGCGACGAAGGTGGGCAGGTATTCGGTGGCGAGCGCCAGCTCGCCGAGCAGTACCCGAACGCCTACTACGTGTCGCCGGCCATTGCCGAGATGCCGGCCCAGAGCGAGGTGGTGCGCCACGAGACCTTCGCGCCGATCCTCTACGTGCTGGCCTACGACGACTTCGAAGAGGCCCTGCGCCTGAACAACGAAGTGCCGCAAGGCCTGTCGTCGTGCATCTTCACCACCGACCTGCGCGAGGCCGAACGTTTCCAGAGCGCCGCGGGCAGCGACTGCGGCATCGCCAACGTCAACATCGGTACCAGCGGCGCGGAGATCGGCGGGGCGTTCGGTGGCGAGAAGGAAACCGGCGGTGGCCGTGAGTCTGGTTCGGATGCCTGGAAAGGCTACATGCGCCGTCAGACCAACACCGTGAACTACTCTCGCGAATTGCCGCTGGCGCAAGGGATCGTGTTCGACTGATGATCGTCGCGGGGGCTTTGCCCCCGTTTCGCCGGCAAGCCGGCTCCCACAGCGACCGCGTCGATCTCTGTGGGAGTCGGCTTGTCGTGGCGACGAACCGCGACGATGGGCCGCAACAAGAATAAAATTTGCTGGAGCCGATCATGTCCGAACTGCGTCAAGAATGCTTGTGGGAACACGTCACCCAGCCGACCGTTGCCGCCCAGGCCCTGGCCGGCGAGCACAAGGCCGATGTCTGCGTGATCGGCGGCGGCATCACCGGCCTGTCGGCGGCCATCCATCTGCTGGAGCAGGGCAAGTCGGTGATCCTGCTGGAGGCCTGGAAAATCGGCCATGGCGGCTCCGGGCGCAACGTCGGCCTGGTCAACGCCGGCACCTGGATCCGCCCCGACGACGTCGAGGCCACCCTCGGGCACAAGCAGGGCGGACGCCTGAACAAGGTGCTCGGCGATGCGCCGGGCGAAGTGTTCGCCATGATCGAGCGCCTGGGTATCGACTGCCAGGCCCGGCACCAGGGCACGCTGCACATGGCACACAATGCCACCGGCATCGCCGACCTCGAAGCCCGCCACCAGCAGTGGACCCGGCGCGGCGCCGACGTCGAGCTGCTGACCGGCGCGCAATGCCAGGAATACTGCGGTACCGACAAGATTTCCGCCGCGCTGCTCGACCGCCGCGCCGGCACCATTAACCCCATGGGTTACACCCAGGGCCTGGCCGCTGCCGTGACCCGGCTGGGCGGCAAGCTGTTCCAGCAGTCCGCGGTCGAAGGCCTGGAGCGCGATGGCGATGCCTGGCGGGTGCGCACAGCACAGGGCGCAGTGCGTGCCGACAAGGTGCTGATCTCCACCGGTGCCTACACCGAAGGCGATTGGAGCAACCTGCAGAAGCACTTCTTCCGCGGCTACTACTACCAGGTCGCTTCCAAGCCGTTGCACGGCGCCGCCGCCGACCAGGTCCTGCCCCATGGCCAGGGCTCGTGGGACACCCGCACGGTGCTCAGCAGCATCCGCCGCGACGAACAGGGCCGGCTGCTGCTCGGCAGCCTCGGCCGGGTCGACAACAAGCCAGCCTGGTTCGTGCGCAGCTGGGCCGACCGCATCCAGAGCCACTACTACCCGGCGCTGGGCAAGGTCGAATGGGAGATGCACTGGACCGGCTGCATCGACTTCACTCCGGACCACCTGATGCGCCTGTTCGAACCGGCGCCGGGGCTGGTGGCGGTCACCGGCTACAACGGGCGGGGCAACACCACCGGGACGGTGATCGGCCGGGCCTTTGCGGAATTTCTGCTCAAGGATGACCCGGACAGCCTGCCGATTCCGTTCTCGCCGATGAGGCCGGTGAGCGCGCCATCGTTGCGCACGGCGTTCTACGAGTCGGGGTTCTCGCTGTATCACGCCGGGCAGTGCCTGCGGGTGGTGCTGTAATCGCTATCGCGGCGGCCCGACTTGCGCCGCGACAGGCTCACTTATGCAGCCAGCTCAGGAACCCGCCTTTCTTCACCACCGCCGGCTTCTGCAACAACAGCGACTCGCGCTTCTGCCGCCGGAACCGTTGCAGTTTGGTCAGTGCCGACTTCACATCGCCGCTTTCGGCCAGGCAACCACGCACCTGTTCCTTGTCGATGCGATACAGCATGCAGCCACTCAAGGCACGAAACTCGACAGGCGAGGCTTCGTCATCCACCAGGCCCTCGAGCCCGAGCACCTCGCCGGGCCCCATGCGGCCACCCTCGATAAGCCGCTCGCCATCGCGAACAGACGCCAGCACCACGCCGCGGCTGATCAGCAGCACATGCTCCGAGCGCTCGCCGATGTCGAGGATCACCTGGTCAGCGAGGTATTCCACCGTGGTCATGCGCTGGCTCAGGGCGTCACGCTCTTCGTTGCTCAGCGAACGGAACACCCGCACTTCGTCCAGCAGCTCGCGCTGGCGGCTGCGCACCGGGGCGCCCAGCTCGGTGTTCCAGGTCACGCCGCTGGCTTCCAGGTGGCGGTGGGCGAGGTCGAACAACTGGTTGCGCACTTCGGTCTTGCGCGACATCTCGGCGATGAAGCCGCTGGCCTCGTACTCCACTGACTCCAGTGTCGAAGCCTTTACCGTGACCTTGGGCGCCGGCTTGTCCAGCAGGATGCTGGTGCCTTGCAGGGTTTTCTCCAGCGCGTCGAACACCCGTTGCGGGCGCACCTTGGCCGGCACCACAACGCTGATCGACACCCCGTGCACCTCGGCCGGGCGGCTGAAGTTGAGGATCTTGGCCTTGGCCGCCACCGAGTTGGGGATCACCGCCAGGCTGCTGTTGCCAGTGATCAGCCGGGTGGCCCGCCAGTCGATATCGACCACCTTGCCCTCGGTGCCGTCGATGGAGATCGCGTCGCCGATCTGGTAGGGCCGCGTGGTGTTCAGCACGATCCCCGAGAATACGTCGGCCAGGGTGCTCTGCAGCGCCAGGCCGATGACGATGGCCATGACCCCTGAGGTGGCCAGCAGCCCCTTGACTGGCAGTTGCATCACATAGGCCGCTGCAGCCACCACCGCGGCGAGGAAGATCAATGCCCCCAGCACATCCTGCAGCAGGCGCCCACCGTGACTGCCGCGGGCCACCAGCAATTGGCCGAACACCACGGTCACCGTGCGCGCGCCAAACAGCCACCAGCCGATCGCCAGCACCGTGGCCATCAGGTTGCGTGACACGTCGTCGGCCCAGGGTGGCGGTTGCAGCGGGCTCATGCCGGCCGTCAGCAACACCGCGCTGAACAACAGGAAGATCACCAGCCGCGTGGCGATGCGCCAGACCCTGTGCTGCAGCGGGATCAGCTGCCAGAGCAACAAGTCGAAGAAGATCAGCAAGGTGCCGAGCAACAGCGGGTACGACTGGATGAACGCCAGCATGGTGGTCTCGGTGCAGGGGAGGGCTGTGGGTAGTAATAGAGCAGGTTGGGGTGGCGGGCAATGTCTGGATGCGACTTGCCCCGTGATAAGGCCAGAACAGGCAATTCCAATCTATCGTTCGTAAAATAGAACGCTAAAGCCAAATTTCACTATCTACCGCCAAAAAGGTCCTGGTTTTAATCTTCTCCCATCAACGCGAAACACCTAAACCACTGAAGATCGAAACCCAAGGAGAACCGGCAATGAACAACTTCAAATACAACCGCCTGAACAAAGACGACGCCGCCGTACTGCTGGTCGACCACCAGGCCGGCCTGCTGTCCCTGGTCCGCGACATCGAGCCGGACCGCTTCAAGAACAACGTACTGGCCCTGGCCGACCTGGCCAAGTACTTCAACCTGCCGACCATCCTCACCACCAGCTTCGAGCAAGGCCCCAACGGCCCGCTGGTGCCGGAACTCAAAGAGCTGTTCCCGGATGCCCCGTACATTGCCCGCCCCGGCCAGATCAACGCCTGGGACAACGAAGATTTCGTCAAGGCAGTGAAGGCCACCGGCAAGAAGCAGCTGATCATTGCCGGCGTGGTGACCGAAGTGTGCGTGGCCTTCCCGGCCCTGGCGGCCCTTGAAGAAGAGTTCGATGTGTTCGTGGTCACCGACGCCTCCGGCACCTTCAACGAAATGACCCGCGACGCTGCCCACGACCGCATGAGCCAGGCCGGTGCCCAGCTGATGACCTGGTTCGGCGTGGCCTGTGAGCTGCACCGCGACTGGCGCAACGATGTCGAAGGGCTGGCGGCGCTGTTCTCCAACCACATCCCTGATTACCGCAACCTGATCACCAGCTACAACGCCCTGACCGCCGGCAAGTAAGCCGCTCCGCCAGGCACCGGCCCGGTGCCTGGCCCCACCCCTTTCAGGTACGCCGCGATGAACGACAGCACCGTGGTCACGCTGGTCATCCAGCACAAGGTCCGCGCCGAAGCCCTGGCACGCTATGAAACCTGGCTGCGCCACACCGTCGGCGTGGCCCGTCGGCAACCGGGCCATCTGGACGTCAACGTGATTCGCCCTGACGACGGTGGTCGCCAGTTCACCACCGTGGTGCGCTTTGCCGAGGCCAGCCAGCTGCAGGCCTGGGTCGACTCCACCGAGCGCCAAGCGCTGGTGGCCGAAGTGCTGCCGCTGCTGGAGGAGGGCGATCAGACCCAGGTGCATGACGATCCGGAGTTCTGGTTCACCCCAAGCGCTACAGGCGCTTCGCAGCCACCGCGTTGGAAGCAGGCTGTGCTCACTTACCTGGTGATCTGCCCGATGACCCTGGTCATTCCGCAATTACTGGCGCCGCTGTTTGCCCGCTATCCGCTGTTGGGTGGCCAGATCACCGGCAACTTGATCACCAACCTGTTCGTCATCCTGCCCGTGGTGTTCTGCATCATGCCTTGGGTGACCCGCCGCTGTGCAGGCTGGCTGCGCCGCTGAGCGACCGCCGTGATCCATTGCTAGCCTTCAACCGCCTGCCGATCACCCACCCGGACGGAGAGCACCATGAGCCAGGACCCTACCGACCAGAGCCGCCGCAAGTTCCTTGCCACCAGCACCGTGCTCGGTGCCGCCGGCGCGCTGTGGAGCGCATTGCCGTTCACCGATTCCGCCCATGCCGCCCTTTCAGGAGATCCCATGAACGCCGACCTCATCTTGTTCAATGGCAAGTTGCACACCGTTGACCGCGAGAAACCCACCGCCAGCGCCGTCGCCATCAAGGACGGCAAGTTCCTCGCAGTGGGCAGCGATGCCGAAGCCATGGCCCACAAGGGCGCCGCTACTCAGATCATCGACCTCAAACAGCGCACGGTCATCCCGGGCCTGAACGACTCGCACCTGCACCTGATCCGCGGCGGCCTGAACTACAACCTCGAACTGCGATGGGAAGGCGTACCGTCCCTGGCCGACGCCCTGCGCATGCTCAAGGACCAGGCCGAGCGCACGCCGAGCCCGCAGTGGGTGCGCGTGGTTGGTGGCTGGAACGAATTCCAGTTCGCCGAAAAGCGCATGCCCAGCTTGCAAGAGATCAACCAGGCCGCGCCGGACACCCCGGTATTCCTGCTGCACCTGTACGATCGCGCCTTGCTCAACCGCGCCGCGCTCAAGGCCGTGGGCTACACCAAGGACACGCCGAATCCGCCGGGTGGCGAGATCCAGCGTGACAAGTTCGGCAACCCCACCGGCATGCTCATCGCAAGGCCCAATGCCACGATCCTCTACGCCACCCTGGCCAAGGGGCCGAAGCTGCCATTGGAGTACCAGGTCAACTCCACCCGCCAGTTCATGCGCGAGCTCAACCGCCTCGGCCTGACCAGCGCCATCGATGCCGGCGGCGGCTACCAGAACTACCCGGACGACTACCAGGTGATCCAGGAACTGGCCGACAACGACCAGCTGACCGTGCGCATTGCCTACAACCTGTTCACCCAGAAGCCCAAGGAAGAGCTCACCGACTTCAAGAACTGGACGCAGAAGGTCAAACCGGGCGACGGCAGCGACTTCTTCCGCCACAACGGTGCTGGCGAGATGCTGGTGTTCTCCGCCGCCGACTTCGAGGACTTCCTCGAGCCGCGCCCGGACCTGCCGCAGACCATGGAGCAGGAGCTGGAGCCGGTGGTGCGCCACCTGGTCGAGCAGCGCTGGCCGTTCCGCCTGCACGCCACCTACGACGAGTCGATCTCGCGCATGCTCGACGTGTTCGAGAAGGTCAACCGCGACATTCCGTTCAATGGCCTGCCATGGTTCTTCGATCATGCCGAGACCATCACCCCGCAGAACATCGAGCGGGTGCGGGCGCTGGGCGGGGGCATCGCCATCCAGGACCGCATGGCCTTCCAGGGTGAATACTTCGTCGATCGCTACGGCGCCAAGGCCGCCGAGCACACCCCACCGATCAAGCGCATGCTCGACATGGGCGTGCCGGTGGGTGCCGGTACCGACGCGACCCGGGTGTCCAGCTACAACCCGTGGACGTCGCTGTACTGGATGGTCAGCGGCAAGACTGTCGGTGGCCTGGAGCTGTACCCGGAGGGCTTGAGCCGCGAGACCGCGCTGCAGCTGTTCACCCACGGCAGCGCCTGGTTCTCCAGCGAGCAGGGCAAGAAGGGGCAGATCAAGGTCGGCCAGCTGGCGGACCTGGCGGCGTTGTCGTTGGACTTCTTCAGCGTCGATGAAGAGGCGATCAAGGGCATCGAGTCGGTGCTCACTGTTGTCGACGGCAAGGTGGTGTACGGCGCCGCCGAGTTCAACACGCTGGGCCCGGCGCAGGTGCCGGTGTTGCCCGAGTGGTCGCCGGTGGCCAAGGTCCCAGGGCACTGGCGCGCCGGGGCACCGATGGCGGCGGCCTTGCACCAGTGCGTGGGGCCGTGCGGGGTGCATGCTCACAGCCATGAGAAAGCGCGGCACTCCAGTGTGCCGGTGAGCGATTACCAGGGCTTCTGGGGCGCATTGGGCTGTTCCTGCTTCGCCTTCTGATGGCCTGATCGCGGAGCAGGTCGGGTCGCCGCATCGCCGCTCCCACGCAAGGTAACTGACCTTCGTGGGAGCGGCGATGGCGTGCTACGCCATGTCGCTGACCGCGAACTCTTCCGCCAGATGATCGATCAACGACCGCACCGATGGCAGCAGCCCGCGCCGCGACGGGAAGATCGCATGCACGATGCCGCAACGCGGGTGCCAGTCCGGCAGAATCTCCACCAGGCGCCCCGCCGCCAGGTCCTCACGCACCGCCACCCTTGGCAGGTGCGCGATCCCCACGCCCGCCACCACGAAGTGCCGCAAGGCAAACAGATCATCGGTGACCATTCGCGGCCTGTGCGGGATCACCAGGCTGCGACTCATGTCCTCGCCCTGAAAAAGCTCCCACTGGTATTCACGCTGGGCGCTGCCCCAATGGACGCTGGGCAGCTCACTGAGCTGCTGCGGGTCGAAGCCTTCGGCAAGCTGTTCGAGAAACGACGGATGCCCGACCAGGCACTGGGTGCTGTTGCTCAGCACCTTCATCACCATGTCGGTGTTCTCCAGCGGCGGGAAGCGCACCCGCAGCGCCACGTCGAAACCCTCGTGCAGCAGGTCGACGCGGCGGTTGGTGCTCTCGATGAACAGCTCCACCTGCGGGTACTTGAGCATGTAGCGGGTGAGCATCGGACCGACCCAGGAGTTGAGCAGGGTGGTCGGGCAACTGATGCGCACCAGCCCCCTCGGCTCGCTGCGGTTGCGCTCGATGATCTCGGCGGCACCCTCGGCCTCGACGCGCATGGCCAGGCAGCGGTTGTAGTAGGCCTGGCCGATCTCGGTCAGCGAGCAATGCCGGCTGGTGCGATGCAGCAGCCGTACGCCGAGGCGCTCCTCCAGGTCGGCGATGCGCCGGCTGAGCTTGGACTTCGGCATGTCCAGCGCGCGTCCGGCCGGGGCGAAGCCACCGTGCTCGACCACCTGGGTAAAGTAGTAGAGGGAGTTGAGGTCTTCCAAATGGCGATCTCCGCAGCGGTGCAGGGGGCGCAGTCTACCGGGTGGCGGTATTTACGATAAGTTTGCAGGAGCTTTTAAGGTCTTGACGGCTATCGTGCGAGGGCGGCCACGTATTCCACGACAGTTTTGCAGCGCTTGTGAGATCGAGCGCCGCCCGTGCGGCAAATCCCTGGTGAGCGACACCCATCAAGCGAGAATCGTTGGCTAGAGCATCTTCTCCAATCCGACGGCCTTGCTGATCCAGGCATTGAACCGCCGCCATATGCCGCCAGGTTCGGTCACCAATATATGGCGCTGGCCGTTGTCCTCGGTCGCCCAGACCATTTTCCCCTCCAGCAGCTTCACCTGGTAGCTCAGTGCAGGCGCCATGCCCTGCAGCGCCAGCTCACGGGTATACTCGGCCAGCTCCGGGCTATCGACCATCACGCCGACCTCGGTATTCCACAGCACCGAGCGCGGGTCGAAGTTGAACGAGCCGATGAACGTCTTGCGTTGGTCGAACACCATCGCCTTGCTGTGCAGGCTTGAGTCGGAGCTGCCGTGGAAGCCCAACCGTGGCCGTGGGTCTCCAGGTTGGCGACGCAACTCGTACAACTGCACGCCATGCTCCAGCAGGGCTCGGCGGTAAGGCGCGTAACCGCCATGAACCGCCGGAACATCGGTGGCTTCCAAGGAGTTGGTCAGCAGTTTGACCGAGGTGCCGGCGTCGGCCCGACTGGTCAGATACAGCAGGCCGGGCTCGCCGGGTACGAAGTAGGCGGACACCAGGATCAACTCCTTGTGCACGTGGTTCAGGTCGGGGGCCAGTTGTTGGGTCAAGAGCAGTTGTGGGTCTGGTTCGCCGTCCGCGAGGACTTTGCTCGGGGCGTCCCACAACGCCTGGCTGTGGGCCCAGATCAGCTCATTGCGCCAGACGTCCAGGCGCGGCTGCGACTGATAGGCCATCAGCCGGTCGTATAGCGCCTTGCGCTTGAGCCGGGCCTCGGCCAGGGAAACCTCCAGGCGCTGACGGCTGATAAACAGGTCGTCGGCGTCGGGCTGGCGCCAGAGGAAGTCGCCGATGGGGCGGCTCAGGGCACTGTTCCAGTATTGGTCGAAGCTGTGCCCCAACTGCTCGGCCACGGGCCCCACGCCCAGCAGGTCGATGTCGGTGAAATTGAGGTTGGGCTCGGCGTCGAAATACTCGTCACCCAGGTTGCGACCGCCGACAATGGCCATGCTGTTGTCCACCAGGAACAACTTGTTGTGCATGCGTCGGTGCTGGCGCGACAGGTTGAACAGCCGACCTACCGCGCGAGTTGGCCCGGTACTGCGTCCCAGGTGCAGCGGATTGAATACGCGGATCTGGATGTTCGGGTGGGCAGCGAGGGTGCCCATGAGGTTGTCGAGGCCATCGCTGGTCGTGTCGTCAAGCAGGATGCGTACACGCACGCCGCGGTCGGCGGCGCGCAGCAGTTCGTGTACCAAGGCACGGGTGCTGAGGCCGTCATGGACGATGTAGTACTGCAGGTCGATGCTGGCCTGGGCGTTGCGGATCAGTTCGGCGCGGGCACGAAAGGCCTCGTTGCTGTTGGGCAGAAGTCGAAAGCCCGAGCGCCCCTCGTACGGGGCGGCCTGGCGTTGTACCGAACGGCCAAAGGCCGAGTCGGCTGCTGGCAGTGCGTGGCTGACTTCACGCGGTGTGACGACGCTGGTACAGCCCGATAGGCCAAGCAGCAGCGCCAGCAGCAGGGGCAAGGCTCGCTGGGGTCTCAAGGGTGAATCGTCCTGTGCGGCAAGGGCTTAAGAGGTTGGACCGTGGCAGGCGGGGCAAAGTTACTCGCCAGCGTGTTCGGCATCCAGTAGACGAAGGGCGGTTTCACCGACGCTGCGTACGGCGCCTTCGATCTGCGCGGTGGGCCGCGCGGCGAAATTCATGCGCAGGCAGTTGCGGTACTTGCCCGAGGCAGAAAAGATGCTGCCCACCGCGATCTGCACACCCTGTTCGAGTAAAGCGCGGTTCAGGCGCAGCGTATCGAAACTTTCCGGCAATTCCACCCACAGCATGAAACCACCCTGGGGGCGGCTGGCGCGGGTGCCTGACGGAAAATGTCGGGTTACCCAATCGCACATCTGGTCGCGGCCGCGTTGGTACTGGCTGCGCATCCGGCGCAGGTGGGGCTGGTAGTGGCCTTGCGCAATGAAGTCGGCGATTGCCAGCTGCGGCTGGCAGGCGGTGCTGCCGGTGCTGATGTATTTCATGTGCAGTACCCGCTCCAGATAGCGCCCCGGAGCCACCCAGCCGACCCGCAGGCCTGGCGCCAGGGTCTTGGAAAACGAACTGCAGAGCAGCACGCGGCCATCGTCGTCGAACGACTTGATGGTGCGCGGGCGCGGGTAGGTGTAGGCCAGGTCGCCGTACACGTCGTCCTCGAGGATCGCCACGTCGTAGCGCTGCGCCAGGGTGAGCAGGGCCTTCTTGCGCGCCTCGGGCATGATGTAGCCCATCGGGTTGTTGCAGCTGGGGGTGATCTGGATGAGCTTGATCGGCCATTGTTCGAGGGCCAGTTCGAGGGCTTCCAGGCTGATCCCGGTGATGGGGTCGGTGGGGATTTCCAGGGCCTTCATGCCCAGGCCTTTCAGCGTCTGCATGGCACCGTGGAAACTGGGTGAATCGACCGCGACGATGTCGCCGGGCTCGCATACCGCGCGAATGGTGCACGACAGCGCCTCGTGGCAACCGGTGGTCACCACCAGGTCCGCCGGGCCCAGACGACACCCGGAGTCGAGCATCAGCCGGGCGATCTGTTCGCGCAGCAGGGCGTTGCCGTGGATGTTGTCGTAGTACAGGCCGGGCATATCCATGCGCCGGCTGATCTGCGCCAGGCTACGCAGCAGCGGCTTGAGCGTGGGGCTGTCGACATCGGGCATGCCACGGCCAAGCTGGATCACATCCGGGCGAGGGGTGGCGCGCACCAGCTCCAGCACCTGTTCCCACTGGGAGATATCCACAGGGCGTTGTGCGGGGCGGCTGATGGCTGGCAGGGCTGGTAGCTGGCGGTCCTCGGCGACGAAGTAGCCGGACTTGGGGCGCGGCGAGACCAGGCCGTTGTCCTCCAGAAGGCGGTAAGCCTGCTGCACGGTGCTCAGGCTGACGCCGTGCTCCACACTCAGGGCGCGCACTGACGGCAGGCGCTGGCCGGGGCGATACAGGCCCTGCTCGATGCGTGAACCGAGCAGTTCGGCGAGGTTGAAATAGAGGGTCACTGCATACTCCTGCTCAGCTGATGACCAAGGACCGGTACAGATAGGCGAAAAATACTGCATGCAGCCCTATTTTCGCCAATTCTGTATGGGAATAATAAGTCGATTTTGGCTCTGTATTGGTGCGAGGCATACCCGCATGCTGTCTCTACGTCAGGTACTTAACGGAGGACGTGGTGATGGGTGGCATGAGCGATGTGCGCTTGCAACTGTTGGCCAGTGAGCTGGAGTCGGAGCAGCGTCCCCGGGTCTTCAGCGCGCCTCAAGGCATGGGTCGTTGGGGCCTGATGCTGCATCGCTGGCGCACCCGCAGGGCCCTGTTGCAGTTGGAGGATTACCAACTGCGCGATATCGGCATCAGCTGGGAGCAGGCTCGGCATGAGGCGAGCAAGCCCTTCTGGCGTGACTAGGCCAGCTCTTTGAGTCGATACCAGAGCATTCCCAGTGCCAGCAGCGGCGAACGCAGCAATTTGCCGCCGGGGAAGGTGGTATGCGGGACCTTGGCGAACAGATCGAAGCGCCCGCTCTGCTGGCCGCTGATGGCCTCGCCGAGCAGACGTCCGGCGAGGTGGGTGGCGTTGACGCCATGTCCGGAGTAGGCCTGCGCATAGTAGACGTTGGGCTGGCTGGCCAGGCGGCCGATCTGCGGCAGGCGGTTGGCCCCGATGCCGATCATGCCGCCCCATTGGTAATCAATGCGCACATCGGCCAGTTGCGGGAACACCTTGAGCATTTTCGGGCGCATGTAGGCAGCGATGTCCTGCGGATCGCGCCCGGAATAGTGGCAGGCGCCGCCGAACAGCAGGCGGTTGTCGGCAGAGAGGCGATAGTAATCCAGCGCCACGCGCTGGTCGCATACCGCCATGTTCTGCGGCAGCAACTGGCGGGCGCGTTCCTCACCCAAGGGCTCGGTGGCGATGATGTAGCTGCCGGCGGGCAGCACCTTGCCGCCCAGTTCGCGGTTGAGGTCGTTGTGGTAGGCGTTGCAGCACAGCACCAGCGTCTTGGCGCGCACCCGGCCTTGGGCGGTATGCACCTTCACTTGCGGGCCGTACTCGATGCGGGTCACTTCCGACTGCTCGTACAAGCCGACACCCAGGCGCCTGGCCACGGCGGCTTCGCCCAGCGCCAGGTTGAGTGGGTGCAGATGACCGGAACCCATGTCGATCAGGCCGCCGACATAGCGATCAGAACCTACTACCGAGTGCATGTCGCCGGGCTGCACCAGGCGCAGTTCGTGACGATAACCCAGGCTGCGCAGTTCCTCGGCGTCCTCGGCGAAGCCTTCCAGTTCGGCGGGCTTGTTCGCCAGGTCGCAGTAGCCCCAGGTCAGGTCGCAGTCGATGCCATGGCGCTCGACGCGCTCGCGGACGATCTCCACCGCCTCCAGGCCCATCAGCTTCATGCTGCGCACGCCTTCTTCACCGATCACCGGTAGAAATTGCTCCAGACCGTGGCCGACGCCCCGGATGAGCTGGCCGCCGTTGCGGCCGCTGGCGCCCCAGCCGAGCTTGCGTGCTTCCAGAAGGATCACTGACAGTCCGCGTTCGGCCAGTTCGATAGCGGTGTTCAAGCCCGAGTAGCCACCGCCGACGATGCATACGTCGGCGCTGTGCTCGCCTTGCAGGAATGGCTGGTCAGGGTGTGGCGCGCTGCTGGCGGCGTAGTAGGAGGCGGCGTGTTGCGCGCTGTAGACCATGTGTCGTTTCCTGGGGGCAAGGCGAAAAGGCGAGGATAGGCAACCGGCCAATCGCGGGGCAAGCCCGTTCCCGCGATTGCCTTATAATCCAGCACTCATGTTCAAGATGCGCCGCTTATGTCCTGCAACCGCCACAAGATCCATTTCCTGCGCGAGCTCATCCCTTCGTTCGAGTGCGAGCCCGGCTGCCATGATTGCTGCGGCCCGGTCACCACCTCGGCCGAGGAAATGGCCCGCCTGCCGCGCAAGACCCAGGCCGAGCAGGACGCCGCGCTGGAGCGCCTGGACTGCGTGCACCTGGGCCCGAACGGCTGCACCGTGTATGAAGAGCGCCCGATGATCTGCCGCCTGTTCGGCACCACACCGCGCCTGGCCTGCCCCAGGGGGCGGGGCCCGGAGCAGCCTATCGACCCGGCGGCCGAGCAGCTGGTTCACGCCTATATAGCCAGTACCCGCCAGGTGCTGGTGTAAGGCTTCAGTCCGGAATCGGCAGGCACAGGCTCTCTTTCACTTCTTCCATCACGATGTAGCTCTTCGACTCGCGCACATGGGGCAGCTTGAGCAGGATGTCGCCGAGCAGCTTGCGATACGACGCCATCTCCGAGATCCGCGCTTTCACCAGGTAGTCGAAATCGCCCGATACCAGGTGACATTCCAGTACATGGGGCAGCTTGAGTACGGCGCGGCGGAACTCCTCGAAGGTGTCGCCGGACTTGTAGTCCAGGCTGATCTCGACGAACACCAGCAAGCTGCCCTTCAGGTGCTGCGGGTTGAGCCGGGCGTTGTAGCCCATGATGATCCCCTCGCGCTCCAGGCGCCGCACCCGTTCGGTGCACGGGGTGGTGGACAGCCCGACCTTCTCGCCCAGTTCGGTGAAGGAGATGCGCCCGTCATTCTGCAGGATCCGCAGGATGTTGCGGTCGATCTTGTCCAGCTCACGCTTGCTCTGGTGCTGGGTTCTCATAGGGGATGCCCCTCCGTGAAAGGCAATTTTGCCGAGAATTCTCGCCAAATATAGCTGCTTATATAGTGAATAGCACTGGTCGGAGATTCTTATACTGCGCGCATCCATGCCATTTCAACAAAAGACTGCGGCAAGCCGCGTGCGAGGGATACAACAATGCGAGTTCTGGTACTTGGTAGCGGTGTGATCGGTACCGCCAGTGCCTACTATCTGGCCCGGCAAGGTTTCGAGGTGACGGTGGTCGATCGCCAGCCAGCGGTGGCCATGGAAACCAGCTTCGCCAACGCAGGCCAGATCTCGCCCGGCTATGCCTCGCCCTGGGCCGCCCCGAGCGTGCCGCTGAAAGCTATCAAGTGGCTGCTGGAGCGCCACGCGCCCCTGGCCATCAAGCTGACCGGCGACGTCGACCAGTACCTGTGGATGGCGCAGATGCTGCGCAACTGCACCGCCAGCCGTTACGCGGTGAACAAGGAGCGCATGGTGCGCCTGTCCGAGTACAGCCGCGATTGCCTCGACGAGTTGCGCGCCGAAACCGGCATTGCCTACGAAAGCCGCAGCCTGGGCACCACGCAGTTGTTCCGCACCCAGGCGCAGCTGGACGCCGCGGCCAAGGACATCGCAGTGCTGGAACAGTCTGGTGTACCGTACGAGCTGCTCGACCGTGACGGTATTGCCCGGGTCGAACCGGCCCTGGAGAGCGTGAAGGGTATCCTCGCTGGCGCCCTGCGCCTGCCCAACGACCAGACTGGTGACTGCCAGATGTTCACCACCAAGCTCGCCGAGATGGCCATCAAGCTGGGTGTCGAGTTCCGCTTCGGCCAGGATATCCAGCGCCTGGACGTCGCCGGTGACCGCATCAACGGCGTATGGATCGACGGCAAGCTGGAAACCGCCGACCGCTACGTGCTGGCGCTGGGCAGCTACTCGCCGCAGTTGCTCAAGCCGCTGGGCATCAAGGCCCCGGTCTACCCGCTCAAGGGCTATTCGTTGACCGTGCCGATCACCAACGGCGACATGGCGCCGACCTCGACCATCCTGGACGAGACCTACAAGGTCGCGATTACCCGTTTCGACAACCGCATCCGTGTCGGCGGCATGGCTGAGATCGCCGGTTTTGACCTGTCGCTGAACCCGCGTCGACGCGAAACGCTGGAGATGATCGTCAACGACCTTTATCCTCGCGGCGGCGACCTGAGCCAGGCGAGCTTCTGGACCGGCCTGCGCCCGGCCACCCCGGACGGTACCCCGATCGTCGGGGCGACCAAGTTCCGTAACCTGTTCCTCAACACCGGTCACGGCACCCTGGGCTGGACCATGGCATGCGGTTCCGGTCGCCTGCTGGCCGACCTGATCGCGCGCAAGAAGCCACAGATCAGTGCCGAAGGCCTGGACATCTCGCGTTATGGCAATAGCCGCGAGACTGCCAAGCACGGACAGCCGGCGCCTGCGCACCAGTAAGCATTCGATGCTGTTGGCCTCATCGTGGTGCGCCGATGCGACTTGCCCCACGATGAGGCCCGAAACCGATTGACCTGTTCCCTCACCCCGGCGCGGTGGGTACCTACCCCCATCTGCCGCGCCGGGGCTTTATCGATAACCAGAACTGCCAGAAGGCTGCCGCCATGCGTCCCGCCCGTGCCTTGATCGACCTCCAAGCCCTCCGACACAACTACCGCCTCGCCCGTGAGCTGACCGGCGCCAAGGCCCTGGCCGTGGTCAAGGCCGACGCCTACGGTCATGGCGCGGTGCGGTGCGCCCTGGCGCTCGAGGCCGAGGCCGACGGTTTTGCCGTGGCCTGCATCGAGGAGGCCCTGGAGCTGCGCGCGGCAGGCATCAAGGCACCCGTTCTGTTGCTCGAAGGCTTCTTCGAGGCCAGCGAGCTTTCGCTGATCGCCGAACATGATCTGTGGTGCGTGGTGCATTCGCCATGGCAGTTGGAAGCGATCGAGAAGACCTCGGTGCACAAGCCGCTGACCGTCTGGTTGAAGATGGACACCGGCATGCACCGTGTCGGCGTGCACCCCAAGGACTACGCCGATGCCTACCAGCGCCTGCTGGCCAGCGGCAAGGTCTCGCGCATTGTGCTGATGAGCCACTTCGCCCGCGCCGACGAGCTCGACGCCGCCGCCACCGAACAGCAGGTCGCCGTGTTCGAGGCTGCTCGCCAGGGCCTGGCCGCCGAGTGCAGCCTGCGCAACTCGCCGGCCGTGCTGGGCTGGCCGAGCATCAAGAGCGACTGGGTTCGCCCGGGCATCATGCTCTACGGCGCCACCCCGTTCGAGGTGGAGCAGGCCGAAGCAGCTCGCCTGCAGCCGGTGATGACCCTGCAATCGCGCATCATCAGCGTACGGGAATTGCCGGCCGGCGAGCCGGTGGGCTACGGGGCCAAATTCGTTAGTCCGCGCCCGACCCGGGTCGGCGTGGTCGCCATGGGCTATGCCGACGGCTACCCGCGCCAGGCACCTACCGGCACGCCAGTGGTGGTGGCCGGCAAACGCACCCAGCTGATTGGCCGCGTGTCGATGGACATGCTCTGCGTCGACCTGACAGACGTGCCCGAAGCCACTGTCGGCAGCCCGGTCGAGTTGTGGGGCAAGCAAGTACTGGCCAGCGACGTGGCCATGCAGGCCGGGACCATCCCGTACCAGATCTTCTGCAATCTCAAGCGCGTGCCGCTGGACTATATCGGCGAATAAAGCGCCAAAGCGGACAGGCTGCGGGGCTGTGTGTTGTAAATACTGAACGGCATTGCCATCATATCGTTCACACTCCCCCAACCTCGACCGTTTCTGGAGGCGCAAGCTTTGGACGTCGGTGAACGACTGCAAGCCATCCGCAAGCTCAAGGGCTTGTCCCAGCGCGAACTCGCCAAGCGCGCGGGGGTGACCAATAGCACCATCTCGATGATCGAGAAGAACAGCGTGAGCCCTTCGATCAGCTCCCTGCGCAAGGTGCTCAGCGGTATCCCCATGTCCATGGTCGAGTTCTTCTCGGTGGAGCTGGCCCCGGAAAGCCCGACCCAGATCGTCTACAAGGCCCACGAGCTCATCGACATTTCCGACGGCGCGGTCACCATGAAGCTGGTCGGCAAGTCGCACCCCAATCGCGCCATCGCGTTTCTGACCGAGGTCTACCCACCGGGCGCCGATACGGGGGCGGAAATGCTCACCCACGATGGCGAAGAGACCGGCATTCTTCTCGAAGGCCGCCTGGAACTGGTGGTCGGCACCGAGATCTTCATCCTCGAGGCCGGCGACAGCTACTACTTCGAAAGCACCCGCCCGCACCGCTTCCGCAACCCGTTCGAGGAGCCGGCCCGGCTGATCAGCGCCGCCACCCCGTCGAACTTTTGATCCAGCGCAGTGCATTGACGGGTCAATACCCTTTCCCTGAGTGTGGTCGTTTCACGCCTTCCAGGTTCCCGCTATACTTTTCAACGCTCGCAATTCCGTGGCCGCGGGCGTGATTAGCCACCATGAGGGTGTTCGCGTGAACCAAATCAAGAAGATGCTGGCCGTACCAGCAGCCGTATTCGCCCTTTGGGCAATGAGCGCAACCGCTGCAACCAACGACGACATCGCCAAGCGTCTCGAGCCGGTCGGCCAGGTGTGCGTCCAGGGCCAGGAATGCAAGGGCATGGAAGTGGCCGCTAGTGCCGGTGGCGGCGGTGCCAAGACGCCAGACGAAATCATCGCCAAGCATTGCAATGCCTGCCATGGCACCGGCCTGCTGAACGCGCCGAAGATCGGTGATACCGCTGCGTGGAAAGAGCGTGCCGACCACCAGGGCGGACTTGATGGCATCCTGGCCAAGGCCATCACAGGGATCAACGCCATGCCACCGAAGGGCACCTGCGCCGATTGCTCGGATGATGACCTGAAGGGTGCGATCAAGAAGATGTCCGGGCTGTGAGCCAGGCCTGACTTGTATAAAGCCCGCCTCTGATGGCGGGCTTTTGTTTTTGGGCCGGTAGCCCTATTGCGGGGGCGGGACAGGCAACCAACCCGCTGTGACTTGTGTCCAACCCCTGAACCCACGGATGACTCAGGAGGCCCAGATGTATCGCTGCTCCATCGACCAGGCTGTCGAACAGGCCCTGGCCCGACTGCCCAGCCATATTCACATGGGCCTGCCGCTCGGCCTGGGCAAACCCAACGCCTTCGTCAACGCGCTGTACGCCCGCATCCGCGAGTTGCCCGAGCGTCGTCTTACCCTCTACACCGCCCTGTCCCTTGGCCGGCCGCCGTTGGGCGATGGTTTGCAACGGCGCTTCCTTGAGCCTTTCGTCGAGCGTGTATTCGCCGACTATGAGGAGCTCGCATACCTGGCCGACCTGCGTGGCGACAAGCTCCCGCCGAACATCCGTGTCGAGCAGTTCTTCATGCAGCCCGGCAGCCTGCTGCACAGCGATACGGCCCAGCAGGACTACGTCAGCAGCAACTACAGCCACGCAGCACGGGATATCAACGCCAAGGGGCTGAACCTGATCGCGCAGCTGGTGGCGGCCACGCCCGAGCGGCCCGATCACCTGAGCCTGGCCTGCAATCCCGATATCACCCTGGACCTGCTGCCGATGATCGCCCGGCGCCGTGCTGAGGGCGAGACCATCCTGGTGCTTGGCCAGGTCCATGACGAACTGCCCTACATGCCAGGGGACGCGGAACTGGGCCTGGAGCAGTTCGACCTGTTGATCGACCAGCCCGAAAGTCGCCGGTTGTTCTCAACGCCAAACATGCCGGTGAACACCCAGGACCATTGCATCGGCCTGCATGCCAGCACCCTGGTGCGCGACGGCGGTACCCTGCAGATCGGCATCGGCGCCATGGGCGATGCGGTGGCGGCGGCGCTGCTGGCACGCCAGGGCGACAACGAAGGCTATCGTGCGCTGCTCGATGAGCTGGATGTGGGCCCATGGCAGGCTCTGATCGAGCGGGAAGGGGGGCTGGATACCTTCGCCCAGGGGCTATATGGCTGCAGCGAAATGTTCGTCAACGGGTTGCTGGCCCTGGCCGAAGCCGGGGTAGTGCGCCGCCCCGCGGACGAGCACGGCGTGCTGATGCATGGCGGCTTTTTCCTTGGCCCACGGGCGTTCTACCAGCGCCTGCGCGAGATGCCGCTGGAGCAGCGCGCACGCTTCGCGATGACCGCCATCAGCTACATCAACGAGCTGTACGGCCAGGAAGAGCGCAAGCGCCGTCAGCGCCGAGATGCGCGTTTCATTAATACGGTATTCGGCATGACCTTGCTGGGGGCCGGTGTCGCCGACCAGCTCGAAGATGGCCGGGTGCTCAGCGGCGTGGGCGGGCAGTACAACTTCGTCGCCCAGGGCCATGCGCTGGAGGGCGGTCGCTCGATCCTGTTGCTGCGTAGCTGGCGCGAGGCCGGTGGTGAGGTGACCTCCAACCTTTACTGGACCTACGGCCACTGCACCATACCCCGGCACTTGCGAGACATCGTGATCACCGAATACGGCATCGCCGACCTGCGCGGGCAGACCGACAGCGAGGTGATTGCGCGGTTGCTGGCGATCAGTGACTCTCGTTTTCAGCGCGAGCTGATGGAGCGAGCCAAGGCGGCGGGCAAGCTGGCGAAGGATTTCGTGCTGGATGCGCGCTATACCGACAACACTCCCGAGCGCCTGGAGGCAACCCGCGCGCGGCATGCGCGATTGTTTCCGGAATATCCGCTGGGCAGCGATTTCACGGCCGAGGAGCGTGACTTGTTGCGGGCGCTGAATTGGCTCAAGAGCAAGTTCAAGCTGAGCGAGGTGCTGGAGCTGGGCAAGGCGGCGCTGGATGCGCCGGCGCCCGAGGCCTATGCAGCGCAGTTGGCGCGCATGGGGCTGGGGGAGCCACAGGGGCTGAAGGAGGAGTTGTACCAGCGGCTGCTGCTGGCGGGGCTTCAGGCTACCAAGCCGTGAGGCTGCGTGGGAGCGGGCAAGCCCGCTCCCACGGATCCATCACTCGATGAAGGTGACCACGCCACCTTCCAGCGACTTCACCCGGGCCAGCGATTCGACGCGGTAGCCCTGGCTGTCCAGCTCGGCGCGGCCGCCCTGGAACGACTTCTCGATGACGATGCCCAGGCCGGCCACGGTGGCGCCGGCTTGCTTGATGATCGAGATCAGCGCCTGGGACGCCTTGCCGTTGGCCAGGAAGTCATCGATCACCAGCACGCGGTCGCTGCTGTTGAGGTGGCGCGGCGAGATGGCCACGGTGTTCTCGGTCTGCTTGGTGAAGGAATACACCGAGGCAGTCAGCAGGTTCTCGGTCAAGGTCAGCGACTGATGCTTGCGGGCGAAGATCACCGGCACGCCGAGCTTCAGGCCGGTCATCACCGCCGGGGCAATTCCCGAGGCTTCGATGGTGACGATCTTGGTCACGCCGGAGTCGGCGAACAGGCGGGCGAACTCGTCACCGATCAGCTGCATCAGCGCCGGGTCGATCTGGTGGTTGAGAAACGCATCGACTTTGAGTACCTGGTCGGAAAGCACGATGCCTTCTTCGCGAATCTTCTGCTGCAGTGCTTCCACTGTGTGTCTCCGATGTAATGAGTGGCCTGTATGGCCGATTTGTAAGTCCAACTTCGGCGCCAGACTCCGTCACACTGCGTTGCCACTCCTCGCCGTAGCTGGGCTACGACTCGTCGTGTCGCCTTGTGTGCCGAACCCTGGCACTCGAATTTGAACTCACAAATCGGCCATACAAGCCACCGTGGCCGCAAATAGCGGCAAAGTTTAAGAATAATGGTTGATCAGCGTTTGAGCATTGCCCGGATATCGGCCAGGGCGTTGTTGCCGCGCGCGGCTTTCACTTCCACGGGCGCATCGTCCAGGCCTTCCCAGGCCAGGTCGTCCGGCGGCAGTTCATCCAGGAACCGGCTCGGTGTGCAATCGATGATTTCGCCGTACTGCTTGCGCTTGGCGGCGAAGGTGAAGGCCAGGGTCTGGCGCGCGCGGGTGATGCCCACGTAGGCCAGACGGCGTTCTTCCTCGATGGTGTCGGCCTCGATGCTCGAGCGGTGGGGGAGGATCTCCTCCTCCATGCCCATGATGAACACGTAAGGGAATTCCAGGCCCTTGGAGGCGTGCAGGGTCATCATCTGCACGCCCTCGGCGTTTTCTTCCTCTTCCTGCTGGCGCTCGAGCATGTCGCGCAGTACCAGCTTGCCGATGGCGTCCTCGATGGTCATGTCACCCTCTTCGTCCTTCTCGAGGGTGTTCTTCAGCGCTTCGACCAGGAACCTGACGTTGCTGATGCGGAACTCCGCGGCCTTGTCGCTGGCGGTCTGCTGGCGGATCCAGTTCTCGTAGTCGATGTCGCGGATCATCTCGTGCAGCGCGGCGATCGGGTCGTCCAGGGCGACTTTGTGGCGTACCCCGTCGAGCCAGTGCTTGAAGCGCTGCAGGCGTTCGGTGTAGCGAGCGTCGAGGTGCTCGCCCAGGCCCATCTCCTCGCTGGCGGCGTACATCGAGATACCGCGCTCGGTTGAGTAGTTACCGAGCTTCTCCAGCGTGGTCGAGCCGATTTCGCGGCGCGGCACGTTGATCACGCGCAGGTAGGCATTGTCGTCGTCCGGGTTCACCAGCAGGCGCAGGTAGGCCATCAGGTCCTTGACCTCCTGGCGGCCGAAGAAGCTGTTGCCGCCGGACAGGCGATACGGCACCTGGTGGTGCTGCAGCTTCAATTCGATCAGCTTGGCCTGGTAGTTGCCGCGGTAGAGGATGGCGAAGTCGCTGTACGGGCGGTTGGTGCGCAGGTGCAGGGTGAGGATTTCCATGGCCACGCGTTCGGCCTCGGCTTCCTCGTTCTTGCAGCGGATCACGCGGATCTCGTCGCCGATGCCCATCTCGCTCCACAGCTGCTTTTCGAAGGCATGCGGGTTGTTGGCGATCAGCACGTTGGCGCAGCGCAGGATGCGGCTGGTGGAGCGGTAGTTTTGCTCGAGCATGACGATCTTCAGGGAGGGGTAGTCCTCCTTGAGCAGCATCAGGTTCTCGGGGCGGGCGCCACGCCAGGCGTAGATCGACTGGTCGTCGTCGCCGACCACGGTGAACTGGTTGCGCATGCCGATCAGCATCTTCACCAGCAGGTACTGGCTGGCGTTGGTGTCCTGGTATTCGTCCACCAGCAGGTAGCGCACGCGGTTCTGCCAGCGTTCGAGCACGTCGGGGTGTTCCTGGAACAGCTTCACCGGCTGCAGGATCAGGTCGTCGAAGTCCACCGCGTTGAAGGCCTTGAGCGTGCGCTGGTAGTGGGTGTAGACGATGGCCGCGGTCTGCTCGCGCGGGTTGCGCGCCTTTTCCAGGGCCTCGGGCGGCAGGATCAGGTCGTTCTTCCAGGCACCGATCATGTTCTTGATCTCGTCGATGCCGTCGTCGCCGGAGTATTCCTTCTGCATGATGTCCGACAGCAATGCCTTGATGTCGGACTCGTCGAAGATCGAGAACCCCGGCTTGTAGCCCAGGCGGTCATGCTCCTTGCGGATGATGTTCAGGCCCAGGTTGTGGAAGGTGCACACGGTCAGGCCACGGCCTTCCCCCGGACGCAGCAGGGTGGCGACTCGCTCCTTCATCTCGCGCGCGGCCTTGTTGGTAAAGGTCATGGCGACGATGTACTGGGCACGGATGCCGCAGTTCTGGATGAGGTGGGCAATCTTGCGCGTGATCACGCTGGTCTTGCCGGAGCCTGCACCGGCGAGCACCAAAAGAGGGCCGCCGACATAGTCGCGGGCTTCCTGTTGCCGGGGATTGAGTCGGGACATGCTAGAAACCGGGGGTAACCAGAAAATAGCCGCGCATTCTAGCAGGCATGGGCTGGTTAATGCGCGACCGTCTGACGTTGTGATGCAGGGCGCGAATCGGATTTGCCGCATCTGCTACTTTCGCGCAGGATGCACGTCAGATTGCGTCGGGATGGCGGCCAGGGACAGGCAACGACTAAAAGTGAAAATCATTTCCAATTAATCGGGTAGGATTGCCCGCGCTCGCCGTTCCACCGCCCATGTCTAAGGAGCCCGCTTGTCCACGCCTGTCGAACCCCTGCGTTTGCTGCTGTTGGCTGATGAGTCGGAATGGGCCGTGCATTTGCGCGAGTGCCTGCAACCGATGGGTGGCAGCGTTGTGCTGCTGACTGCGCCGAACTGGGCGGCGGTGGACAGCCTGTTTGCCAATGACCGCCAGGCCGTGGTGTTGGCTACGCCCGAGCTGCAGCCTGCGCCGGGGCGTTGCGAGCTGCCGACCATCTTGCTGCTGGAGCAGGAGCCCCTCACTGCACCGTTGGGCGCAAGCGACTGGCTGGTGCTGGCGCAGCTGACTACCGACACGCTGCGTCGTTCGCTGCGCCATGTGCGTGAGCGCGGCGTGTTGGTGGCCACTCTGCAGCGCCTGGCCGAACAAGACCCGCTGACCGGCATCGCCAACCGGCAAGGCTTCCAGGCCCTGTTGACCGCCCGCTTGGCTGAGAACGATGGCCGTGGCCTGGCCCTTGGCCACCTCGATCTGGACAATTTTCGCCACGTCAACGATGCCCTCGGCCACCAGGGAGGCGATCGCCTGATCCTGCAGGTGGTCGCCCGGCTGAAGCATCAGCTGGAGGCAAGTGACCAACTCGCGCGTCTGGGCAGCGACGAATTTGCCCTGTTGATCGACACCCGGCGCGATCCCAACCGCGCCGAGTGGATGGCCGAGCGCATCACCGAGGCTCTGACCGAGCCCTATTGGATCGATGGCGAAAGCCTGCTGCTCGGCTGTAGCCTGGGCATCGCCCATGCCCGCGCCCAGGCCGGCGCCGACCCACTGATGTGGCACGCGCACATTGCCATGCGCCAGGCCAAGAGCAGTCAGGGCTGTACCTTCCATGTGTTCAACGAGCGCATCAATCGCAACGCCCGCAGCCTGGCCGACCTAGAAAGCGAACTGCGCCGCGCCCTGCGTCGTGACGAGTTGGAACTGCACTACCAGCCGCGGCTCAACCTCGCCGACGGTCGTATCGTCGGGCTCGAGGCGCTGGTGCGCTGGAACCATCCCGAGCGCGGCCTGCTGGCACCGAGCGAGTTCGTGCCGTTGGCCGAGCAGAGCGGTTTGATCGTGCCTCTGGGTTACTGGGTGATCTCGCGGGCGCTGAGTGATATGCAGGCTTTGCGCGAGCGCGGCCTGGCACCGCTGCACATGGCGGTGAACCTGAGCTTCCGCCAATTCCAGGACAGCCAGTTGCTGGCAACCCTGAGCCGGCTGATCGTCGAGCACGGGGTCGATGCGCGCTGGCTGGAGTTCGAGCTGACCGAGACTGCCGTGATGCGGCGCAACGAGTTGGTGCGCCAGACCATGGATGCCCTCGGGCGGCTGGGGGTGCGCTTCTCGCTGGATGACTTCGGCACCGGCTTTTCATCGTTCGTGCACTTGAACAGCTTGCCGATCACCTTGCTGAAGGTCGATCGGAGCTTCGTCGGCGGCATGGAGCAACGCGAAGAGAACGCCAAGCTGGTCCACGCGATGATCAACCTGGCGCACAACCTCAACCTGGAGGTGGTGGCAGAAGGTGTGGAGAGTGAGGAGCAGCTGGCGCTGCTGCGGGCGTTCGGTTGCGACCAGGTGCAGGGCTTCCTGGTCAGTCGGCCGTTGCCGGTGGAGGCGTTGATCGAGTACCTGTTGCAGGTGCCGGCTCCGGGCCTGGTGCAGACCCTTTAGCCCCCATCGCCGGCAAGCCGGCTCCCATAGGTTTTGTGCCGTCCTTGTGGGAGGTGGCTTGCCGGCGATGCGCCGCGTCAGCGGCGCCTGTCGCCTTTGGATCAACCGGCGAGCATGCGCCCGGTCTCCTCCAGGTTCTCGTGCCAGCTCAGCGCCTCGCGCAGGATATGCGGGGTATGCCCGCCACGCTGGCAGGCGCGCTCGAAGTAATCGTTCAGCGCGGCGCGGTAGTCCGGGTGCACGCAGTTGTCGATGATCACCCGGGCGCGCTCGCGTGGCGCTAGGCCGCGCAGGTCGGCCAGGCCCACCTCGGTCACCAGGATGTCCACGTCGTGCTCGGTATGGTCGACGTGACTGACCATCGGCACCACGCTGGAAATCGCGCCGCCCTTGGCGATTGACTTGGTGACGAAGATCGCCAGGTGGGCGTTGCGGGCGAAGTCGCCCGAGCCGCCGATGCCGTTCATCATCTTGGTGCCGCAGACGTGGGTGGAGTTGACGTTGCCGTAGATGTCGAACTCCAGCGCCGTGTTGATGCCGATGATGCCTAAGCGACGCACGACTTCAGGGTGGTTGGAAATCTCCTGCGGACGCAGCACCAGCTTGTCCTTGTAGCGCTCCAGATTGCCGAACACATCGGCATTGCGTCGGCTCGACAGGGTGATCGAGCTGCCCGAGGCAAAGCTCAGCTTGCCGGCGTCGATCAGGTCGAAGGTCGAATCCTGCAGCACTTCGGAGTACATGGTCAGGTTTTCGAACGGCGACTCGATCAGGCCGCACATCACCGCGTTGGCGATGCTGCCGATGCCGGCCTGCAGCGGGCCGAGGTTGTTGCTCATGCGGCCGGCGTCCACCTCGCCTTTGAGGAAGGCGATCAGGTGGTCGGCGATGCCTTGGGTCTCGTGATCCGGCGGCAGCACGGTGGACGGCGAGTCCGGCTGGTCGCTGATGACGATGCCAACGATCTTCGCAGGGTCGATCGGGATCGCAGTGCTGCCGATGCGGTCGTCGACCTTCACCAGCGGGATCGGCGTGCGGGTCGGACGGTAGGTCGGGATGTAGATGTCGTGCAGGCCTTCGAGGTTGGCGTTGTGCGACAGGTTGATCTCGACGATGACCTGTTTGGCGAAGATCGCGAAGCTGGCCGAGTTGCCCACCGAGGTGGTCGGCACGATATGGCCTTGCTCGGTGATCGCCACTGCCTCGATGACCGCGATGTCCGGCAGGGTCAGTTGCTTGTTGCGCAACTGCTCGACGGTTTCCGACAGGTGCTGGTCGATGAACATTACCTTGCCGTCGTTGATGGCCTTGCGCAGGGTGCTGTCGACCTGGAACGGCATGCGCCGGGCGAGTACGCCGGCTTCGGTCAGTTGCTTGTCCAGGTCGTTGCCCAGGCTGGCGCCGGTCATCAGGCTGATCTTCAGCGGCGACTGCTTGGCGCGCTCGGCCAGTGCGTGGGGCACGGCCTTGGCTTCACCGGCGCGGGTAAAGCCGCTCATGCCGACGGTCATGCCGTCCTCGATCAGGCCAGCGGCGTCAGCCGCACTCATTACCTTGCTGTGCAGGGAGGACAAGCGGATACGATCACGGTACATGGATTGTTATCTCAGGCTACTGAAGCTACTGGAAGCGCAGTCTAGAGATTTCGCCCGGTGCCGTCCCGCGACCATGGTCGTATGAGCGGCCCGGAAATAGAGCCGTTGATCTGGATCAGGCAAATGCGACAAACCCCGGAAATGGCTTCCCGGGGTTTGTCTTGTACAAGCGGTCGTGATGCGGTCCTTGGACCTATTCCACAGCCTTGACCATGTCCTCGATGACCTTCTTCGCGTCACCGAACACCATCATGGTCTTGTCCAGGTAGAACAACTCGTTGTCCAGGCCGGCATAGCCGCTGGCCATGGAGCGCTTGTTGACGATGATGGTCTTGGCCTTGAAGGCCTCGAGGATCGGCATGCCGGCGATCGGCGACTTCGGATCATTCTTCGCCGCCGGGTTGACCACGTCGTTGGCGCCCAGCACCAGCACCACGTCGGCCTGGCCGAACTCGGCGTTGATGTCCTCCATCTCGAACACCTGGTCGTACGGCACCTCGGCCTCGGCCAGCAGCACGTTCATGTGCCCGGGCATGCGCCCCGCTACCGGGTGGATCGCATACTTCACGGTCACGCCGTTGTGGGTCAGCTTCTCGGTCAGTTCCTTGAGCGCGTGCTGGGCGCGGGCCACCGCCAGGCCGTAGCCCGGGACGATGATCACGCTGTCGGCGTTGCTCAGCAGGAAGGTAGCGTCGTCGGCCGAGCCGGATTTCACCGGGCGCTGCTCTTTCGAACCCGTCGCGGCACCGGCATCGACGTCGGCACCGAAGCCACCGAGGATCACATTGAAGAACGAACGGTTCATCGCCTTGCACATGATGTACGAGAGGATCGCACCGCTGGAGCCGACCAGGGAGCCGGCGATGATCAACATCGAGTTGTTCAGCGAGAAGCCGATACCGGCTGCTGCCCAACCCGAATAGCTGTTGAGCATCGACACCACTACCGGCATGTCGGCGCCGCCGATCGGGATGATGATCAGCACGCCCATGACGAAGGCCAGGGCCAGCATCAGGGTGAAGGCGCTGTAGTGGCCGGTGAAGGTGAACAGCAGCCCCAGGGCGATGGTCGCCAGGCCCAGGATCAGGTTCAACTTGTGCTGGCCGGCGAACTGTACCGGTGCGCCCTGGAACAGGCGGAACTTGTACTTGCCCGACAGCTTGCCGAAGGCGATCACGGAACCTGAGAAGGTGACGGCGCCAATGGCCGCGCCAAGGAACAGCTCGAGGCGGTTGCCGGTGGGGATCGGGTCGCTGATGGCGGCGACGATGCCCAGCGACTGTGGTTCGAGCACGGCGGCGATGGCAATGAATACCGCGGCCAGGCCGATCATGCTGTGCATGAAGGCGACCAGCTCCGGCATCTTGGTCATCTCGACACGCTTGGCCATGATCGAACCGGCAGTACCACCGACCAAAAGGCCGACGATCACGTAGCCGATACCCGCGGTCGCAAGCTCGGCGCCAAGCTTATAGATGAGGCCAACCGTGGTGAGGATGGCGATGCCCATGCCGATCATGCCGAACAGGTTGCCGCGCCGCGAAGTGGTCGGGTGCGACAGGCCCTTGAGCGCCTGGATGAAGCACACCGAGGCGACGAGGTAGAGGAGCGTTACCAGATTCATGCTCATGCTTACTTCTGCCCCTCGTTCTTGGTTTTCTTCTTGAACATCTCAAGCATGCGGCGGGTGACCAGGAAGCCACCGAACACGTTGACCGCGGCCAGCGCCACCGCCAGGGTGCCCATGACCTTGCCGGCCGGGGTGACGGTCAGCGCGGCAGCCAGCATGGCACCGACGATGACGATCGCGGAAATGGCGTTGGTGACTGCCATCAACGGCGTGTGCAGGGCCGGGGTGACGTTCCACACCACGTGGTAGCCCACGTAGATGGCCAGCACGAAGATGATCAGGTTGTAGATGCCGTGGGAAATCAGCATGTCTTCCATTGTCGTGCTCCTCAGCCGTTCTTGCGCACGACCTGGCCGTCGCGGCACATCAGGCACGCGGCGACGATGTCGTCTTCGAGGTTGATGACCAGGTTGCCGTCCTTGTCGAACAGCAGCTTCATGAAGTCCAGCAGGTTGCGCGCGTACAGCGCCGAGGCGTCGGCACCGACCTGGGCCGGCAGGTTGGTCGGGCCGACGAGGGTCACGCCGTGCGCCATCACCACCTGGTCGGCCACGGTCAGCGGGCAGTTGCCGCCTTGGGCCGCGGCCAGGTCGATGACCACCGAACCGGGTTTCATCTGCGCCACGGTCTCGGCGCTGAGCAGGGTCGGTGCCTTGCGTCCGGGGATCAGTGCGGTGGTGATGACGATGTCAGCCTGCTTGGCACGCTCGTGCACGGCCTGGGCCTGGCGCTGCATCCAGCTGGCCGGCATTGGCCGGGCGTAGCCGCCCACACCTTCGGCGCACTCACGTTCCTCGTCGGTCTCGTAGGGCACGTCGATGAACTTGGCGCCGAGCGACTCGATCTGCTCCTTCACTGCCGGGCGCACGTCGGACGCCTCGATCACCGCGCCCAGGCGCTTGGCCGTGGCGATGGCCTGCAGGCCGGCCACACCGGCACCGAGGATCAGCACACGGGCGGCTTTCACGGTGCCGGCGGCGGTCATCAGCATGGGCATGAAGCGCGGGTAGTGGTGGGCTGCCAGCAGCACGGCCTTGTAGCCGGCGATGTTGGCTTGCGACGACAGCACGTCGAGGCTTTGCGCGCGTGAGGTGCGCGGTGCAGCCTCCAGGGCGAAGGCGGTGATGCCGCGCTCGGCCATCTTGGCGATCAGTTCGTTGTTGAACGGGTTGAGCATGCCTGCCAGCAGGCTGCCGCTGTTGATCAGCGTCAGTTCCTGATCACTGGGCGCGACCACCTTGAGCACCAGCTGAGCGCCGAAGGCGTCGGCGGCTTCGCCCAAGTTGGCGCCAACGGCCTCATAGGCACTGTCCGGAATGCTGGCCTTGAGCCCTGCCCCCCGTTGCACGGTGACCTGATGGCCCTGGCCAACCAATTTCTTGATGGTTTCCGGGGTCGCGGCGACCCTTGTCTCACCCGTCTGCGTCTCGAGAGGAACACCAATGTGCACGACTTTGTCTCCTGCGGTGACCTTTTGTCTTTATAGGAACCAGCGCACTTCGGGTGGTGCGGCTGGGTGGTCGTAGAGCACGACCCCGCCGGATCCGGGGCGGGGGAGGCATTTTGCAGACGAACCCGAGGGCCTTCAACCGGTTCTGAAGCGAAACGAAGTTAAAACTACAAGTCACCCTGTGACCGTATGTCGCAACGACCTGCCCTCGACCCGTCAAGCACGCGCTATGCGGAGCTTAGGAGAAAATTTGAAAAAAATTCCGCTATTTTCGTTCTCAGTTTGCTGAATGTCGCAAAATTAGCTGCAAACCCGCGCAGTAACTAGGGTTGCTAGGTTTTTCAGGGTGAACGGAACAGATTACGGATTTGCGACAAATCCATATATCTGTAGGTGTTCAAAATAATTGACTACGGGGTCAGCTTTGGCCGTTTCACCCTATTCCGTGGCGGTGTACTGTTGCGCCTGCGCCACCAGCCAGTCGCGGAACGCCCGTAGCGAGGCGGACTCGACCTTCCGCTCGGGGATCATCAGATGGTAGGCCTTGTCGCTGGAGAGGGCATGCCTGTTAGCGACCACCAGTCGGCCCTCCTGCAGCTCACGCTGGATCAGGAACGGTGGAATCAGCGCAATGCCCATGTCATGCATGGCGGCCTGGGCCAGCATCGAAAACAGCTCGTAGCGCGGGCCGGTCATGTCGCGTTCGACGCTCATCCCCAAGCCGTCGAACCATTGTCGCCAGGCATAGGGGCGGGTGGTCTGCTGCAGCAGCGGCAAGCCGGCAATGCGCTGGGCGTCGAGGCTGGCTTGCCCTTCCAGCAGGGAAGGGCTGCACACCGGCATGGGGTTCTCGCCCATCAGTCGGTGGGATTGGGTGCCCGACCAGTCTGCGTCGCCGAAGTAAATGGCGGCATCGAAGGGCGTGTCGGCAAACAGGAAGGGGCGGGTGCGGTTGGTCAGGTTGACCGTGACCTCGGGGTGACGCTGCTGGAAGTCCTTCAGGCGCGGCAGCAACCACTGGGTGCCGAAGGTCGGCACCACCGCCAGTTCGATGACATTGGCGCCTTGCTGGCGCATCACCGAAAGCGTGTCGCGCTCCACCGCATCCAGCTGTGCGGCTACCTGGCGGCTATAGGAGAGCCCGGCTTCGGTCAATTTCACGCCCCGGCGCGAACGGCGGAACAGTTCGACATTGAGGAAGGTCTCCAGGCTGCCGATCTGCCGACAGACGGCACCCTGGGTCAGGGCCAGTTCCTGAGCGGCCTTGGTGAAGCTCTCGTGACGTGCGGCCGCCTCGAAGCAGACCAGGGCAGTGGTGCTGGGAATCTTGCGGCGCATGTACGTGAACCTCACATGTCAGGCGTTGAGCAGGGCATTTTGATGATTACGAAGTGAGAAAATATCACTAAACGGTGCGCAATCCTCGTTTGTCCCTCACGCCAAACAGGCCTAGGATCAATCCAGCACAACAATTCGTTCCCATCTTTCGAGGAATCCGCACATGGCTGGCAAGGCAAGCTTCAACTGGATCGACCCGCTGCTGCTGGATCAGCAGCTCACTGAAGAAGAGCGCATGGTCCGTGACAGCGCCTATCAGTTCGCCCAGGACAAGCTGGCACCCCGTGTGCTGGAGGCGTTCCGTCACGAGCAGACGGATCCGGCGATCTTCCGTGAGATGGGCGAAGTCGGCCTGCTCGGCGCGACCATTCCCGAGCAGTACGGCGGCAGCGGCCTGAACTACGTCTGCTACGGCCTGATCGCCCGCGAGGTGGAGCGTATCGACTCCGGCTACCGCTCGATGATGAGCGTGCAATCATCGCTGGTCATGGTGCCGATCAACGAGTTTGGTACCGAGGCACAGAAGCAGAAGTACCTGCCAAAGCTGGCCAGTGGCGAATGGATTGGCTGCTTCGGCCTGACCGAGCCCAACCATGGTTCCGACCCTGGCTCGATGATCACCCGCGCCCGCAAGGTCGACGGTGGTTATCGCCTGAGCGGCAGCAAGATGTGGATCACCAACAGCCCGATCGCCGATGTATTCGTGGTCTGGGCCAAGGACGATGCCGGCGATATCCGCGGCTTCGTGCTGGAGAAAGGCTGGGACGGCCTCAGTGCTCCGGCCATCCATGGCAAGGTCGGCCTGCGCGCTTCGATCACCGGCGAGATCGTCATGGATAACGTGTTTGTGCCGGAAGAGAACATCTTCCCCGACGTGCGCGGCCTCAAAGGCCCGTTCACCTGCCTGAACTCGGCCCGCTACGGCATCTCCTGGGGTGCGCTGGGGGCCGCCGAGGCCTGCTGGCACACCGCTCGCCAATACACCCTGGATCGTCAGCAGTTTGGCCGCCCGCTGGCTGCCAACCAGTTGATCCAGAAGAAGCTGGCCGACATGCAGACCGAGATCACCCTGGCCCTGCAAGGCTGCCTGCGCCTGGGCCGGATGAAGGACGAAGGGACCGCGGCGGTCGAGATCACCTCGATCATGAAGCGCAACTCCTGCGGCAAGGCCCTGGACATCGCTCGCCTGGCGCGGGACATGCTGGGTGGCAATGGTATTTCCGACGAGTTCGGCGTCGCCCGCCACCTGGTCAACCTCGAGGTAGTCAACACCTATGAAGGTACTCACGACGTGCATGCGCTGATCCTTGGGCGTGCGCAGACCGGCATCCAGGCGTTCTATTAATAGAGGAGCCAGGCCATGGGCGCGCTTTCCCATCTGCGGGTGCTGGATCTTTCCCGGGTATTGGCCGGCCCCTGGTCCGGCCAGATCCTTGCCGACCTTGGAGCGGATGTAATCAAGGTGGAGCGCCCCGGCGCAGGTGACGACACCCGCTCCTGGGGGCCGCCTTTCTTGCGCGATGCCCAGGGCGAGAATACCAGCGAGGCGGCCTACTACCTGTCGGCCAACCGCAACAAGCGCTCGGTGACCATCGACTTCACTCAGCCCGAAGGCCAGCGCCTGGTGCGTGAGTTGGCGGCGAAGTCGGATATCGTCATTGAGAACTTCAAGGTGGGAGGGTTGGCGGCATACGGGTTGGATTACCAAAGCCTGAAGGCCATCAATCCGAAGCTTATCTATTGCTCGATCACCGGTTTTGGTCAGACCGGGCCGTATGCCAAGCGTGCCGGCTATGACTTCATGATCCAGGGGTTGGGCGGGCTGATGAGCCTGACCGGGCGCCCGGAGGGGGAGGAGGGTGCGGGGCCGATGAAGGTTGGGGTGGCGCTCACTGACATCCTGACCGGGCTGTATTCCACCGTGGCGATTCTTGCGGCCTTGGCGCATCGTGATCAGGCGGGCACAGGCCAGCATATCGACATGGCGTTGCTGGATGTGCAGGTTGCCTGCCTGGCCAATCAGGCGATGAACTACCTCACCACAGGCAACCCACCCCGGCGGTTGGGCAATGCGCACCCCAATATCGTGCCCTACCAGGACTTCCCGACGGCGGATGGCAATTTCATTCTCACCGTGGGTAATGACGGGCAGTTCCGCAAGTTTGCTGAAGTGGCGGGGCAGGCACAGTGGGCGGATGACCCGCGGTTCTCTACTAATAAGCAGCGGGTAGCCAATCGTGCGGAGCTGATTCCGTTGATTCGCCAGGCTACGGTGTTCAAGACCACGGCTGAATGGGTCACTGAGCTGGAGAAGGCAGGTGTTCCATGCGGGCCGATCAACGACCTGGCGCAGATGTTCCAGGACCCACAGGTATTGGCGCGTGGGCTGGCGGTGAATGTTCCACATCCGCTGGCGGGCAGCGTGCCGCAGGTGGCCAGCCCCATTCGGTTGTCGGAGACGCCGGTGGAGTATCGGCATGCGCCTCCATTGCTGGGGGAGCACACCGAGGCGGTGCTCATGGATGTGCTGGGGCTGAGCGGGGAAGCGGTGCAGAGCCTTCGGGGCGCAGGGGTGCTGTAATACGCGCTATAGATGTAAGAAGCGGGGCGGCCGGCAGGCCGCCCCGCTTTGCTTTTCAACAATCTGAAGGTTTTGTGAAATAAAGGTTGACGGGCTTTCAGATCCCCTTATAATGCGCCCCACTTCCAGCGACATCGGAACGAAAAACTCCTTGAATATCAATGAGTTGATCGATCAGGAGGGTTGCGGAGGTGCTTCGATCGCCAGATCGGCAGCGGTGAAAAAGGCAGTTGACAGCAGGTTGTAACGCTGTATGATTCGCCTCCCGCTACGAGAGATCGCAGCGAGTCAAGTGTTTGAAGTTGAACGGGTTTCTCGCAAAATACTTCAA